>Ga0272441_10000978_pt1 | contig 61860 bp, 62 predicted proteins | sample SSMProp6N_FD_193582 | JGI IMG/M metagenome (GOLD analysis project Ga0272441, IMG submission 193582) | Marine sediment archaeal communities from Little Sippewissett salt marsh, Falmouth, MA, United States - SSM-Prop-6N | ecosystem: Environmental > Aquatic > Marine > Wetlands > Sediment ... | reverse complement strand
CGGATTCCAGGACTGATGTGTATGAAAGGGCATCCTCCAGGAGCTTTGCATGCACGAATGAACCGTGCCCCCTGAGTATAACACCCTTGTAGTCCTTCAAGGCCTCAGAGACCTTTTCTGCCGATTCGCTGCTTCCAACTCCCATCTCCGCCTCTACAACCGGTATCTTATGATAGAAGTAGGCCCCTTCCGTGTTCCTAGGGAATATCTCATCGCATAGCATTGACATTGCTATTGCATACGGTGGATGTGCATGCACAATGGCAAGGCCGGGGGTCTTCTGGTATATGGCCCTATGCACCTTGATCTCCGTGCTTGCCAGCACTATGCCGCTGTCATCCTCGTATACCCCCGTCTCTATGATGTCGCCCTCCCGAAGGTCGCCGACAATGCTTCCCCTTCTCGTTATGTACATCCTGTCGCCGGCCCTGATCGAAAGATTGCCTGAGTGGGAACCAACGATCCCCAGGCCGAACAGAATCTTGCCTATACGCCTGAATTCCTCATACATCTTCAATACCCAGATCAATTAATTTCGCTTCGCTCGGAATGCCGTCCTCATCCCAACCCCTCGCCCTGTAATATAGAGGGAGCATCTCATTGAGCCTGCAGACCTTGCCCTTGGAGGGACCATCGTCTATGGGTTCTGAGAGAAGCCTTTGTGGCAGATCGTCATCCTTTTTTGTGAATCCTGCCCTGTTGTTGAAGATCCTCTCCAAGTTCCATATCTTCTCCCCGATGCTTATAAACTCATTCTCTGTGTACTCCACTCCCGTGACAGCGGAGAGCATCCTAGAGTAATATTCCTCTGAAAGGGCGAAACCCGTGAATCTGCAAAGCACCAAGCTGTCAACAGCAGCGTTGAGATTCTCAAGCACTATCTCCAAGGAGACCTTTTCCCTGGTGAGATCACGATCGAGAAGCTTTGGTATTCCCAGGATCTCAGAGGAGAGTATGTAAGACCTAAGATGGCAGGCCCCCCTGTTTGAGACGGCGTATGCGAGCCCCATCCCCTGGGCCCCCCTGGGATCGTATGCAGGCATCTCCAGGCCCTTTACCTGCATGGAAAGCTCTGGAGCACCGCACTCTTCAGATAACCGCTTAGAGCCCAGCGCCAGCCTGGCCCCAATCCCTTCCTTGTATGCAATTGAACGGATCAGCTCAGAGATTGCAAGGTCTCCAAAGTCCACACCCTCGGTGAGGAGTCCTCTTTGCTTTAGCTCCATTGCGCATGCGATGGTGGCGCCGCAAGTTATGGTGTCCATCCCCATTAAATTGCACATGCTATTGGACCTCGCTATGGAATGGAGGTCGAATATGCCACAGTTTGGACCCAAGGCCCATATGGACTCATACTCCGGACCCCTTGACCTGGCCCCATTGGAATTTGTGACCCTGTCGCACGCTATATAGCAGGATTGGCAAGCGCGCCTTTTTTCGAACATGGCCTCGGTGACCCTCTCGCCGGACACCATTGAGGCTTTTTCGGTATATGAATGTTGATAATTGTAGTTTGGGAACATTCCCATGCCATTGATTATGTTAGTGAGAATAGCAGTGCCAAAGACCTTCAATCCCTTTGATGTGATGGGATTCGCCTCGATCAGCTTCCTGGCCTGCTTGCAGACGAACTTCAACTGCTCCTTGTCGTAGACCTCTGTCTTGGACCTTCCCTCGAACACTATGGCCTTTATGTTCTTGGAACCCATTACCGCCCCAAGTCCGCCCCTTCCGAACACCCTGAGGTCATCTGTGGATATTGTTGAGAACAAAACCCCGTTCTCGCCTGCAGGGCCGATGATGAGCATGCCGGCCCCCTTGCCGTATTTGCTCTTGAGGGCGTTGGACGACTCCTCGATGTCCTTTCCCCACAGCATGGAGGCGTCATCGAAGGAAACTCCATCCTGATGGACCCTAAGCACGACGCGGGACTCGCTGTGGCCATCTAACACAAGAGCATCTATGCCACACCCTTTTCCACTGGCAACAAGGTGCCCCCCGCAGTTGGAGTCAAATATGGTATTTGTCAGTGGCGACTTAGAGACGGCGCAAAACCTTCCAGAAGTGGGTGAAATGGTACCGTTGAGCGGACCGAATGTAATAATAAGAGGGCATTCGGGCGAGAGAGGGTCTATCTTTGGAGGTGTCCTCTCCATGAATAGCTTGACGCCAAGGCCCCTGCCGCCGATGTATTCCTCTAAATATGGGGTATCAAAATAGTTGAAAGAACTGCCAGACAAGGAAATCTCAACTGACCTGCCTGACCAGCCAAACATTGTCACACCGTTTATTCGATCTTTTCCAACTCACTCAGGACTTCCCAAATGACCGTCCTTGTGTGCATGGGCATGTTCGGATCGTTCGAGATCTCGTCTAATAGCTCTATAGCAGCGTATGCTTTTACCTTGTCTTCGTTTTCCTTGTTTTGCAATTGTTCTATGGCGTCTGATGCCGCCTTTCTGATATTCCTAGGCACCATCGTATCCATTACAACATAATTATGCAAATAATCAATAAGATTCTGTATTCTGTCTCCCATACAACCACCTACTCTAACAACTTCACGCTATTCTAAAAGCTTTCGCTATTTTCCTGCTGTAAAGAAAGGTTTTATAACTTTTGGGATTGTAGTATATATAAAGTTTTGGAGAGATAATATGTACGCAAGAGTATTGGAAGTTCTAAAAAACTCAGAAAAACCATTGACCAAGGAAGAGATATCGCAAAAAGCGAATGTCTCCATAGCCAAGGCATCTCAAAATCTGTTAAGGCTCAGGGAAGAGGGAAAAATTGAGAGCATGGAAATGGAGGGCAGCATACGCTGGTCGATAAAGACTGAGGACGAAGCAGAAAAGAAGATGAAGCAAAGAGTTGGTTTCAAAGACTAGATAGCTCTTGCTGATACCTTATCAGGTCATTGACATACTGCACCTTGAGATCAAGGTATTCCTTCTCTTCTATGTCCCTGCTCTCCCTGAACTTCTCTAGTTCTTCCAGGGACTCATTTACCTTGTTGATCTTCACAGATAGGATCTTGATATTCTCCTTCTTGTATTCATCAGGGGATTTCCGCTTTACAATGCTTTTGTAGAACTCGCTGTAAAGGAAATCAAGCTTGTTGAGGAACTCCTCCGACTCCTTGCTAAGGTAATAAATGACCTTCGCCCTACCCTCCTCTACATATGTCTCCTTCTCAACAAGATGACTGTCGATAAGAAGCTTGAGATGTCTTTCCAAGCCTCCCCTTGTGAGGCCGGTGAGCTTCTCCATATCCTGGGGTCTCTTTCTTCCTTCCTTTAAGGAGTCCAAAATCATGATTCTATACTCATTGGACATGGAAGATAGGGCATCAATGAGCATGCGATTCGTTTCTCTTTTTTGTATATATATTTTTCTGTTTTGAAAAAACTTTATAATTTATTAATAAATAAAAAAATAAGCCCGTTTATTAATTTTTTATTAAAATTAAGTAAAATTAATTAAGAAAAACTTAAATAGAAGTAGAATCTATAATATTAGTAACAACATTTGAAAGGAGAGATGGAAGACATGAACAAAACAATGAACAAGAACGAATCGTTGGGTGTTTTCTCGTTTATGAGAAAGTTCTCCTTTGGGAAAGAAAATAAGAAAGGTCTTGAAATAAATCAAGACTGCAAGTCCCAAGAGGAGTGCAGGAAACTCTACAATGACAGGAACACATTCAACGTGCTATATTAAAATATATAGTAAAATTAATATTAAATAGAGTAGAGAAGAGGAGGAGTGAACAAACATGGCGGTCAAGGATAAACTGGAACTGGAAAGGTTGTATGCTATCTTGGACGACCTTGAGACCATGTACAGGAACGAGGAGGTCAGCGAAGAGACCTATACAGAGATGAGGAAGAACTACAAGAAGAAGATCTCCGACATTCAGAACAAGATAATGGACCTTGACAAAGGAGATGAAACCCAAATAGATCTCCAACAGGTCCAAGAGGCAAAGGACCGCCTTAAGGAAACCACCTCCGAAATATCAGAAAATGTGAATGAGATACTCAAGGAGACCATGCGTTCACTAAAAAAGCAACTTAAGTCAGCCGGCTTTGAAGCAAAATGCAAGACCTATTCAAAGGAGGACCGCTACAACGTTTCTGTTGCTGAGGATGAGTATATCTCCGTAAAGTGCCATCTTGATTGGGGAAAGATAAGGATCGTAGGAACAGAGCGGGACGAGGTCAGAATCGTGGCTGAGAAGAAGTCTAGAGCCGAAGTTGAGAGTGAAGGACTGGAAAGGATCGAAAAGATCAAGCTGAACTGCAAAAGCTCTCTTGACGGCAAAAAGAGAACGATCAAGATAACTCCCGACACTCCAAAGTGGAGCATGGTCGACCTTGAAATTGAGATCCCAAACCGGGACAGGAACAACTTCCATATATATAGTGAAAGAGGAAAGATCACATTCAACAACATTGTATGCGATGAATGTGACATTGAGAACGAGAACGGGAACATCGATATTAGAAACTTCAAGTGCGGCAGTATAGATGTAACCACTGAGACAAGCTCGATAAACATAGAGGAACTCGAAGCAAAGTCGGAAGTTGAGATATACAACGAGAACGGCAACATAAAGCTCTCCAATGTAAATGCCGAGAGGATCAAGGCATACACAGAAAAAGGCAATATCTTAGCAATGTGCACAAGTGAGAGGGGGAATCTAAAGACCGAATTGGGAAGCATCAACTATGCGAACATTGAAGACTCGCCCCAACAGCTTAAGTTAGCCTCAGAACTAGGTTCCATTAAGATCAAGGTCAATGAAGGGAAGGTGCCGTGGACCATTCAGGCAAAGGTTGATCTTGGATCCATTAATAACAGGTCATCCCTGTCATCAAGACCGGATAAGAAGCGCATATTCGAATCGGTGGAAGGCAAGGATATCAAGGAAAGGATAAGCATAATCGCTACGACAGATCTCGGATCCATCGATATAGAGGGCGCTTAGACAGAAAAGCTTTTTTACCCTAAATTAATAATACTTTTATGCAAAAAGTAACACGTTTTGGAGTTTCAGTGCCTTCCAAGCTAATTAAAGAGTTCGACGAGATAATAGAGAAGGAGAAGTACAAGAATCGTTCCAAGGCCATATCGGAACTAATCCGCTCCAAGGTAAGCGAAAGCGAGTTTGCAAAGGGTTCTCATGACCTTATCGGGACCATAACCTACCTCTATGACCCCATAATAAGGTCCATCAACGGAAGGGTGGAGCTTATCATGCTCGACTCCAAGGCCGAAGTGATATCAAACACCACCACGCCCTACAAGACCAAGATATTGGGAACGCTCTTATGCAGTGGAAATTGGTTCGATATCAAGGACACCTACATCAAGATAAACTCCATAAAAGGTATGGAATATTGCAAAGCTTCCTTTGCAAATCCCTCTATAGAAAGATAGATCAATCCACATCGACAGAAAGGCTTCCAATTCCCTCTATCTCTGCATAAAGCGAATCGCCCTTGAATATCTGCCCCACACCCTCGGGTGTCCCGGTGGCGATGACATCCCCTCTCTCAAACGTCGTTATCTTGGATATCTCCGAGATCTGCTCGGCCACTGAGAATATCATGTTGGAGGTATTCGAGTTCTGCCTTAGTTCCCCGTTGACACTGAGCTTAATATCAAGGTTGTCGGGGTCACTGATCTTGTCCTTGGGCACTATCTGCAATTTCATTGGGGCAAAGGTGTCGAATCCCTTGCTTATGGACCATGGACGGCCCTCCTTGATATATTTGTCCTGCAGGTCCCTGGCAGTGATATCCAACAGTATCGTATAGCCAAGCACATAGTCCAATGCCTCTTCCTTGGGAATGTTCGATCCGCTCTTCCCCATGATGACGGCAAGTTCAACCTCATGGTGAACATTCTTTGAAAGCTCTGGCAGGCGTACGGTCTCCCCGTCGCCGATGATGGACTGTGGCGGCTTCAAGAACCAAAGGGGCATTTCGGGAACGGCGTGATGCAGCTCCTTTCCATGGGCATGATAGTTCACGATCAGGCATACGACCTTGGATGGAAATATCTCCTCGCCCTCATAGATAAGCGGCCTCATAAAAATCACTCCATTAGGACTACTTCGTCATCATTGCCTATGCTGAGGATGTTGTTCCTCCTGATGACCAGTTTGTCATAGATCCTCTCATTGTCATCTACGTGGACATCTGAGAGAGAAATGTTCAGTTCCTTGTCGTACCCAATCATCTTCCCGGTCAACAGACGTCCGTCACGCAGATAGACGTAAGTTGTCCTGTTGAGATTCTTATGGATTAGGTCAAAGGGTTTCTCGCTCAATCAAGCACCTCTTATCATAGAATTACTAGGATGTTTATAAAAGTTGTTGTTAGGCATTGGCATTGGAAAATTTACAGTGTAAAAAATGAAGCATTAAATATAACTAAAATTTGAGTAATATATAAAAAAGTTTATATTGCTATAATATGCTAAACTATTTTCTAGGAGTTTGAAATATGGATCAGGAAGACCTATACAGTCTTATGTCTCTGGCAAGGAAGGGTGCGATGGAGGACTTCATCTATATCACGTCCAATGAGCTTGCCAAGATGATAGACACGTCCCAACAAACGGCCAACAGGAGGCTCCAAGTCCTTGAAAAGGCGGGATTTATCATCCGCACAGGAACTTCAAGGCGCCAACAGGTCAAGATCACCGAGGACGGAAAGATAAAACTAAAGGATCTTTTCTTCACTCTCTACAACATATTCAGCGAGGAGAAGAACGAGGTCACGGTCATTGGCAGATTGATAACGGGGATGGGTGAAGGAAAATACTACATTTCCAGGCCAGGTTACCGAAACCAGATCATAAACAAGTTGGGATTCGTTCCATATCCAGGCACCTTCAACATAATGCTTGATGATGAGAATCTTGCCAAGCTACAGGCAAGCCTGAAAAAGCTGATACATATAAAGATCGAGGCGTTCCAGACAGAGGACAGGACATTCGGGGCTGTAAAGGCCTTCAAGGCCCAAGTCGAGAATAGCATAGAGGGAGCCCTTATCATGCCGTACAGGACCCATCACAAGAATAACATCGTTGAGATCATAGCACCAACTTTTCTTAGGAAGGACCTCAGCATAAATGAAGGTGACAACGTCAAACTTACCGTCTACGGATGAGTGTTCAAAGATGTTAAAAGCGTATTTTAGCCATCCCTCACTGACATACCATACCAACACTGAGGAACTGGCGATCAGGATAGTCAAGAAGCGGCTTGGCATTGACAAGATCATCAATCCCTATGACTTCAAGGGGAGGAAAAAGGAGAAACTGGGAGAGATGTTGCTGGAGTCCGATATTGTCATTGGAATGTCACTATATGAAAAATACCCCTACATTGTATGGAACGACATGGAGTATGGGATTTCCTCTGAAAAGGAGGTCTATACACTGAACGTGCCTATTGAGAGGTCAGACCCCATGGAGCTAGGAAAAGGCTTCTTCGATGAATATGTCAAGCTCTCGCTGGAAGAGACGGACAAACTGTACTCGAACATCCTAAAAGAGGAGAGAAAGGGCATCATGTCCAGGCTGTTCCTGGGCAAGCTTGGAAAGAAATCAGTTTTTTAATATTCCATAGGAGCAAGATAGAACATCATGTTTCCATAATCAAAAACGAATTCCAATTTTAAAGGAAGGTCCTTGTCACCAAAAAAGATCTTGATAGTGTCTGATATCTGGCCCGCCTTTAGAAATGACATGAGATAAGAGAGATTATAACGGGCAGAGCACGATTTGTTGACGAGCATGTCCTTGACGGTACCGTTGCCGTTCTTGATCGTGACCACCGCATTTCCAGTCTCTCCGATAGCCGACATTATCATCTTGTCAGGGGTGGCGTCCATTATTACAGAACCCCCGATCACCGCCAGGTCCTTTATGCTGTTCTTGAAGGCCTCGGTCTCAAGCTCGACCATGACAGGGAACTCAAGCGCTATCTTTGGGAGATTGTTGGATATCTCAATGAGCGACGCATCGAACTTTCGCTCGATCCCCCCGTCCAATACCAGCTCAAGGGAACCATCATTTATCTTCGATCTCATGGTAAAGCGGTCATTGAGCAATATCCTTTTGGCTATCTTGTCCAAAGATGACATGTCAACACCCACTTCCCTTGATTCATCGACCCTGTACTCATTGAAAAAGCTCCTGTTAAGATATACCTCTATCTTAGATATTATAGATGGGTCGGCGCCATTGATCCTGAACGAGCTTTCATCGAAGAAGAATGATGCCTCGTCGACTATTTCAGCAATGGATTCCAAGATGTATTTAATTTTCCTAGAATCCGAAACTGAAACCTCTATCATGAAAAAAGTCCTCCAAGGATAATAGTGATAATATGTATTAAAAACTTACGGAGTTAATGCATAAGAAGTATTATATAAGAAATCATCAAGATTCTACCATTCCGTATCTCTCAATGTCCGAGACGTCACTGACCTTCTCCAGCTCCACTGATACGATCTTGGATATCTTATCCTTTGAGACTGATGTGCCAAAGAGCCTGTCAGCTGTTGTCATCATCACATCCCTGTGGGTAATGACTATGAACTGGGAAGAGCCTGAAGATCCCTTTATAAGCTCAGATACCTTCCTCACGTTCTCATCATCTAAGTGGGCGTCTATCTCATCCAATATGTAGAATGGCGCGGGTTTGAACTTTTGTATGGCAAACACGAAGGCAAGTGCTGTCAACGCCTTTTCGCCGCCAGACATGCTCTCGGTCCTGTTCAATTCCTTACCTGCCGGCCTGGCCTCTATGAACAATCCTCCTGAGAACGGGTCCTCATCGTCCTCTAGGACCAGATTCCCCTCACCATCGGGCGATAGCTGCTCGAATACCTCAGAGAAGTTCTTTCTGACCACATCATAGGCCTGCATGAATACATCCTTCTTCTTGGTCTCAATCTCATCAATGAATCCAAGTATCGAGTTCTTCTCCTGTATCAGTTTCTCTCTCTTGCTTGAGAGCATGATATACCTGTCCTCCACCTCATCGAACTCCTCGATGGCCCTCATGTTGATGGGTTCGAGGCCCTCCTTCTCCTTCTCCATCCTGCTGATCCTGAACTTAAGCTCCCTGAGGTCGTCGGCCTGCTCCTCAGGCCTCTCGTATTCTTTTGCCTCTTCCTCCAACTCAGCGATCTTCTCCCTCAAAGATGCCATGTTGGCCTCAAGGACCTTGACATCCGAATCGAGCTTCGCGGCATCGGTTTGGCTCTTCTCCCTACGGCCCCTCATCTCAGATAGCTCGTTGTGAAGGGAGTCGCGCTTGCTCTTTATGTTGCTCAGAAGCGAGGATATCTCATTCTCCTCTTGTCTCTTTTCTTCCAATTCCCTGCCAATCTCTTCAAGCTCTGACTCAAGTGGGCCCTTTTCCTGCTCAAGTTGGGCGCTGCCTTCCTCTAGGTCCCTTATCTCATCAGCGATGGAATCATTTCTCTCCCTCAATGAACCACATTTCGAACGCATTGAGGCCAGGGCAGACAGCAGTTCCTCTCTTCTTCCTCTCAATTTTGAGATCTCTTCACTAAGGCTCTGCGACTCCTCTATGCCCTCGGAGCGATATTCCTCGACCTTTCCATCTATGTCGGCCTTCTTGTCATTGAGTGACGATAATCTTGATGTTATGCTGGAGAGTTCCAACTCTTTTGCCTTGATATCCGAATCCAAAGAGGATATCAGCTCTGAGACGGAATCCTTTTGTGATGTCAAATTGGTAAGCCTGCCGTTCCTTCTACCAAGTTCCTCATTGAGCTCACGCAATCTTCTTTTGGCAGCGTTGAGCTCAGTGGTAAGCCTTGTCTCGCTTTGGGACGAGTCTTCGATCTTTTTCCTGATGTCCGAGAGCTCGTTTCTCAGGGACTCCTCCTTCGCTTCATATTCCTCTATCTCATGAGAGATGGAATCTATCTCGTCCTCATCCTCCTTTGTCTCGAACGATTCCAGATAGTTCCTAGGTTTCCAGTAGCCTCCTGTAATTGCCCCCGAGGATTCCACAACGTCCCCGTCCAATGTGACCATCCTTTGCCTGTCCATGTTCTTGGAGGCGTCAATGTCGCTGATGATCAGTGTGTTGGAGAAAACGAACTCGAACGCCTTTGTGTGCTCCTCCTTGAACTCAACAAGATTTATGGCCATGTCTATCGCGCCTTCCCGGTTGAGGTTGGATGAGAATCTGTTAGGATCGAAATAAGGTTTAATGTCTCTCAAAGGCAGAAAGGTCAGACGGCCCATCTTGCGGCTCTTGAGATGATTGACGCATTTCCTGGCAACTTCGCTGTCCTCGACCACGATGTTCTTCATCCTGGCCCCTGCAGCGACCTCCAGGGCTACCGAGTATTCCTTGCTTGTCTTGCCAAGATCGGAGAACTTGCCTATTATGCCCCTGATCTCACCCGATTCCTTTAATCTCAATATCTCGTCAATGGCGTTGAGGTCACGCCCGTATACGTCTTTTTGCTCCCTTTTCCTTCCTACCTTGGATTGAAGCTCGGTCAGATTGCGATTCAGCGCCTTTATCTTCCTCTCTATAGCTTCTCTGTGATTGATCAGCTCGTTCTCCCTATCCTTGAGGCTTTTGATATCCAGGTCAGAGAGCGCCCTTTCCATTTCCTCTCTTTCCCTATCAAGAGCACCTATGTTCTCTTGAAGGCCTTCGGTGTCCACTTCCCCAATCTGCTTTTCCAATGTGGCCAGCACATCGTTTTTGGCAGTGAATCTTTCATTTAGAGAAGCAATCTCCCTGCCCAATCTCGATTCCTCGCTTCTTATGCCGGAGATCTCTTTTTCCAGCTCTTCGGATTCACCCTTGTATTCGAAGAACTTCTTGCTGGTGTCCTCCAAGGTCTCGATGATCTTGGAATATCTGCTGCTCTTTTCAGATAGTTCTGTCTCCAGTTCGGCTATCTCGACTTTCGTGGCATTGTAATTGGTATCGATATCCTCTAATTCATTTTCATTTTTGCTGATCTCTGACCTCAACAGGGCTATCTTATCGTCATTTCTCTTTATTCCTTCTTCCTTGAGGTCCAACCTCATTCCAACAGTTTCATTCTTGGACGTCAGAGAAGCAATGGCCCTGGTGATCTCAACGTACTGATTGCCGCTCTTCTCCTCGAACTCTTCTACCATCTCCTGAAGTTCACTGTCCTTCTTGAGGATGTTCGCTCCCAGCTCATTTGCCTCCTTTATCAAACTAGAGGACCTATTCTCCTTTCTTTCCACTTCATCGATTATCTTGGAGAGCTGTGCATTGCTATCGTCCAGTTCCCCATATATCATCGCACCCTTGTTCTTGGATATCTCGTCCTTTAGATACTGGTATCTTAGGGCATCGTTCTTCTCATTCTCCAATCTGTTCATCTGGGACCTGACCTCGTTGACCACGAGTTCCACCCTTGCGATGTTCTCCTCGGCCTTTCCCAGCTCTCTTAGGCCCTTCTCCTTCTTCTCATCATATTCCTGGATTCCAGATATCTCCTCAATGATGGTCCTTCTGTCAAAAGAAGACATCTTGACAAACCTAGCTATGTCGCCCTGGGCTATCATATTGTACCCGTCAGGCGTAAGCCCCACAAGATTGAGCAGGTCCAGGACGTAGGTCCTTGTCTCCCTCTTGTTGTTGACCCTGTAGACGCTCTTGCCAGACTTGTCGACCTTACGGGATATTACGACCTCGTCCTTTTCCAAGGGCAGTACCCTGTCGTTGTTGTCAAAGAACATGCTGACCTCTGTGTATTGGGCTGGCTTTTGCTTGTTAGTTCCCGCAAACACAAGGTCCGATATGGAACCTGCCCTCATGGACTTGGCTGACATCCTTCCAAGAACGAAGGATATCGCGTCAAAGATATTGGACTTCCCAGAGCCGTTTGGACCAACTACGCAAGTGAATCCCTTATGGAAGGGTACCGAGATCTTCCTATTTCCATAGGATTTGAATCCCTTCATTGCGATTTTTTTAATATATACTATCAGGACCACCTATAGGCCTATTTTTTGATCCACACGCTTACATCGCCGTTGTTGCTGAGAACAGCGAACTCCTCTCCCTTCGCCTTCAGTTCCGATATTGTAGAATCAACGTCGTCGGTCTCGACCTTTACATGGCTTTTAGAATTTATCTCCCAGCAGCCCTTGTATTTGTGCTCAGGTTTCCATACAGCGACGAAATTATCGGTACCAGTGAACATCTCGCTTATCCAAACCTCTTCTTCACTGGGATAGAACTTCACTGTCGGATAGGATAGATTTCCATTGTAATGAAGGCAATCGAAACAGACCGTCTGCCCATCCTCGGGGTCTATAATATAAGTGATCTCATCAGCATCCGATGACTCTTCCTGCAACTTTTTACCACAATAGGCGCATACCAGTTCCTTTGTCATTTTCTCACCACTTTATGGTATAATTATTCATTTATTATTCTTTCTATTTATAATAATCACTATGAAAATCAACGTGAAAAATATTATTGGGACAGGCGATATCTCGATAGATATCAATAGGAAGGACAAGAATATGGCATACAGGGGGACATGGCCAGGATATGCCTTCGACCTCTGATAGAGGGAATTTAGGGAGGCCCCTATGAAAGCCATCAAGGGAAGCTCTAATATGCCCCCGTCAAGTACCAGAGGGCCCATAATCGTCGTTGTTATGTTGCCTCCCCCAGCAAGCAGCTCCCCTATCATGGGGGACGTGGACGGCATCGTCCATACCTGGCCGTGCAAGACGCCGAACATGCGGGCGGAGTCACAGGCCAAATCAAACATATGTGTCGTAAAACCGATCCTATAAAATAACAGGGAAGAGGCAGATAGATGCCAATCCTGGTCGAGATTGGAAACTATGAAGGACCCACCAAATACCACGATGGCAAGGGCCAGGGCCGCCAGGGGGATTATCCTCGTCAGTCTTGCCCTCTTTAAGAGAATGACTTGAACACCTAAGGAAAGTACAAGAACTATGAGATAGCTCCTGAATCCATAAAGCATCATTGAAGCAAAGACCACTACTGCGTATATAACGCCCCTTTTGGGGTCCCTGAAGTACAGATAGTTGATCCCCAGCAAGGACAAAGAGTAACCAAAGAGAAGAACTACTGTTTGGGACTCGAATCTCAAGCCCACTTCCAAGAGTGGCAACACGCCTACAATGCCAAGATTTATCAAGATAAGGGCTAATCCGACCAATGATATTTTCTCACAGTGGACCTCGATGAGGTCCCAATAATGATAGATAAGCACTATCACAGCTACGATAGGGATACTATAGAGTCCAAATTCCCTATATGACATCAAGAACGCGAACAGCACGAACAATGGCAAAAGTACGTTTGGGGACACATCTATAACATATCTGCCCCCAATAAAGTAAAAGGCAAGACCAAGGAACGTGAAAATCGGCAGATATATTGACACCTCATGGCCAAGGTCTTCCATTAAGTGGTTGGAAAGGATGCCGACCAGGATGAAGAGTAGGAAGAGAACGATGAAGATGTCTGGTCTTACGAGGTCCTCGGTCTTGAGCTTCATTGATTCACCCTATTTGGGGTAGTTAATTAATCTTATCATTTCTCCGAGGTCAGACCGCTATAAGCGTTGTAGTTCTCTCTATCGATGGAATGTTCCTAATGCTTTTTGTAAGGAAGGACCTCAACTCGTCCGGTGAGGCCACCGAGACCTTGAAAACTATGTCGTACTCGCCGTAGACCATGTAATACTCTTTAATCTTGTCAAGTTTTGACAACTCGTTCAGTGTCGTGTCCTCCTGTCCGGACCTAACAACACATAAGACATATGCCAGCGTCATGATAGATATAATATACAAAAAAATTATTTATATCTATCTTTATTATAGGCAATTCCACGGTGCCCTGATATGTTGAACATGATAAAAGCGGATGCAAAGGTCATTATCTATCTTATCGTCGTTGAGTGCATTTCACTAATTATAGCTAGCGATCTCATGTCACAAGAGGTAGAGCTCGTTGAAGGGGGCGCAGGCGTAGGGACATCTTTCGTCTTCTTCTTGCTGATAATTGTTGCAACGATCATTCTGATGCTTATAATAAAGTTGAATCTCTCAAGGTACCTTTACATCTTCACCGAGTACTTCGGCCTGTTCTTCATAACGCTGTTCATAGTGAGCTCATTGACCGACAGGGCGGTGGTGGGCCTTTTTGCCTCCAGCATAGCGCTTATAATTAAGGTAATCTCAGGAAAGAGGTACCTTGTGAGGCTTGGGGCATCCACTTTGATAAGCATTGGGATAGCTTCAATAATAGGGATAACGTTCGGACCCCTACCTCTAATAGTGCTGTTGCTGCTACTTTCGGTCTATGACTTCGTGGCAGTGAAAAAGACAAAGCACATGATAAGGATGGCAGAGGACGTTATCAGCCAGGAAGGTCCCCAATTGATCCGCTTCTCATCAGAGGGGGATGAGATCCTAATCGGGCTTGCGGACATAATATTCCCTAGCGCGCTGTTTGTTTCTGTTTACCTGACGGAAGGCATATGGGTATCAGTCCTCACCAGCATTGCCACAGTGATAGGATTGATAATCCTTTTCAAAGGGCCGATAGATGAGGGTATGCCCGCCATTCCGTTCGTATCATTGGGAATAGCAGGCTATCTCATCGGCATATTGGTCATATGACCTAGAAGCTAACGTTGTTGGCCTTTATGGCCGACTCCAGCACTTCCAAGGCCACGCTGCATTCCTCCTCTGAGACCACAAGCGGCGGACAAAGCCTTATTGTGCTCTTTCCGCATGGAAGGAACGCCAGACCTTTTCTGAAGCAGGCCATTAGGATATCATTTGATATCACCGGCGCGGGCGTGTTCTTCGCATCCTTGACGAACTCCACCCCGATCATCAGGCCCCTTCCCCTGACATCGCCTACGATGTCGTACTGGTCCCAGATGTCGTTGAGGCCCTTGAATAGCAGCTCGCCCATCTTGACGGCATTGTCTATGAGGCCCCCCTCCAGAAGGGATATTGTTTTTAACGCGGCCCTGCAGCTGACCGGATTGGCACCAAATGTGGATGCATGCGCCCCCTTATGCCAGTCCATGATCTCGGCAGATGAGCAGCATACGCCCAATGGCATTCCGGATGCAACGCCCTTGGCGATGCAAAGGATGTCGGGCTCTATTCCCCAATGCTCTATGGCGAACATCTTTCCGGTCCTTCCCATCCCTGACTGGACCTCATCGCACATGAATAGGATTTCGTGCTCGTCAAGAAGCTTCTTGAGCCTCTGGAAATACCCGTCCGGGGGCACTATGTACCCTCCCTCGCCCAATATCGGCTCTGCCACAAAGGCGGAGACCTCCTCTGGAGGAACGTACTTGCTGAAGACCTCGTCCTCTATGTAATTGATACATTGGAAATCGCATTCCCCTTTTTCAAGATTGAAGGGACAGCGCAAACAGTAGGGATAATAGATATGGGTCACTCCAGGCACCATGGGAGCAAAACCCCTTCTATACTTGGAGTTGCTGCCCGTGAGGGAGAGGGCACCAAAAGTCCTGCCATGGAAAGAGCTGTTGAAAGAGAGTATCCGGGGCTTTTTAGTATGATACCTCGCAAGTTTGAAACCCGCCTCGACCGCCTCGGCGCCTGAATTGCCAAAGAAACACTTCTTAGGCCCTTCTCCTGGCGCTATCCTGGCTATCTCCTCTGCCATGAGAACCTGTTCCCTGTAATAGAAATCAGTTCCTGACATGTGTATGAGCCTTGCAGCCTGCTCCTGTATCTCCTTAACGACCTCTGGATGGCAATGACCTGTGGAACATACTGCTATACCTGAGGAAAAGTCCAAAAAGACGTTTCCATCCACATCGGTCACTTCCAATCCCCGTGCACTCTCGGCCACCAAGGGATACGGCCTCCCATATGAAGGCGAAACGAACTCCTCGTCCCTTGAAAGCCATTCTTTGCTCTTGGGACCTGGGAGCTCGGTCAATATCTTTGGTAATCCCATTTTCATCTACCTTAGTTTGTTTATTGAACTCTTTTTTTAGATTATATATCTATTTGTCCAAGAGGTCATCCTCTGAGAAGATGCCCTTGGTAGTGCATGACCTCTTGTTGAGTATGGACTGAGCGATCTCTTGTCCGCCCACGAACTCTGGCAGGATGATCCTCTCAGCACCTATCTGGAACATCCTCTTCGCCATCTCCTCCCTGCTTGACCTGGCGATGATCCTAATGCTAGGTTTAGCCTCCTTTGCCGTCAGTATTGCAACAATGGTCTCAGAATCGTCACCAAGAACGGTGACTAGGAAGTTAGCCCTGTCTATCCCTGCCTCGTGGAGAAGCGTCATGTCTGTGGCGTCGCCCCAGATGGCATGCACGCCTTCTGACCTTAGTTTTTCCACTACATCCCCGTCCTTATCGACGACGACGAACGGTATCTTGTTATTAATGAGCTCTGCCCCGACAACGGAGCCAACCCTACCGTATCCACATAAAATGATATGGTCCTTCATCTGCCCTATCTCTTTATCGATCCTTCTCATCCCCATGACCTCCATCAACTTCCCTGATACGAAAAAATCTACCAGGAAAGATATGAAATATATAAGCAGACCATAACCAAACACGGTGAGGAATACCATCAGGAACTTTGTCGTGTTAGTCTCTGGATATCCTCCAAAATGTGCATGGGTCATGGAATCTATCACTAGAAAGAATGAATCCAAGACGGATTTCTTGTCAAACTGCATTATTATCAAGGTAGAGAACAACAATACCATGACAATGACAGAAATTACCATCTTAAGGCTTGGAAGCGCCCTGCTTGGATTCAAATCGAATTCCATATTCAATATTTTTCCTCCAGATTATTAATACTGTTGGAATCATGTGCAAAAAATTCCCATTAGAAAAATCTTTATTTGCAAAAATGTCAGTAATTTTAATGAAAAGGGCCCTGGCTTTGTTACTTCTGCCTATGATGCTATGTGCATGTATCGGTGATTCCGCTAACTCTCCGCCCGAGGTGGTAGATAGCCACCCTGCCGAGGGGACGATCCGTATATTGCCCTACGAGGACGTTACATTCTCCATTCTGGCCACAGATGCGGATAGCGACGACCTTTACATCAGATGGTATATCGACAATGAGTTCTTGCAAGAGAGTGAGGAGCTAGAGCATTCCTTCAATCTTGAGAAGGAATACGAGGTCAGGGGAGTGGTCGATGACGGAGAGTTCAATGTACCTGAGGTCTGGAACATAGTGGTTGAGATAGACACCTTATTGATCATGGAACAGATGAGCGAGATAAGGATGATGGAGTTCACGGAGCAGGTGCCTTTCAGGATGATCACCCGCGAGGAGTTAGATGAGATGCTTCAGGAGGACTTCTCAGAAGAGGAGAATGAACTAATGACCGAGGAAAAGGTTCTAAGGGCGTTCCATGTGTGGGATGAAGCATCACTGCTGGAGAATGTGGTAAGGATGTACACTTTGGGTGTCGAAGGGTACTATGACCTGATAGAAAAGGAGTTCGTTTTAGTTGATGAGCCTTCGAAGAATCCTGCGGTAAGGATGGTGACAATTGCCCATGAGCTCACGCATGTCCTTCAGGACCAAAACTACGACACATTGTCCTTGCTTGAGACAGAGAATGATGACGAATACATTGCCCTGACCTCTCTGTTCGAGGGCGATGCCACATACTTCGAATCTTACTACTTGTACGATATGGCAGATGATGCCATAGCCGATTACTTCACATACTACAATTCCATGGCTGACATTATTGTCGCGCCGTTGGTGTCCGACCTTGTGATGTTCCCATATATCTATGGATTCAAGTTCGTGTCCAAGGTCATCGGGGACCATGACGTGGATTACTTGGATACCGTTTTCCAAGACCCCCCCAAGACCACTGAACAGATATTGCATCCTGAAAAGTACTACTCTGGAGAGCTTGGTAAAACGATGGAACCCATTGATGTCCAAGACATGGAGTTAATAGACGAAAACATCTTGGGCGAGTCGAACATATTCATATTCCTAGATCAACATCTTGAGACCTATATCGCCAAAAAGGCCGCTCAAGGGTGGAATGGTGACATATATTCATATTACGAGAATGACAATGGCCACTTACTGGCCTTCATATCAAGCTGGGACAGCCCCCAGGATGCCTCCGAGTTCGTCGATACTTATATAGAATTCATATATGCCATCCCATGGGAGGAATACGAACTAACTGAGAGTTACGATGGGATCTATTTGTTCGACTCCCCTTCTGGATTCATCAAGGTCCAACTCGTTGACGATGAAGTGTCCATTTTCTCGGGGACCGACATTGGACTATTAGATTATGTTGAATAACAAAACATTATTGTATCATGAGAGCCAATAATTCCCAGTGATGAACGATGAAAGAAAACATCTGCATTCTGATCACTAAACCCCCTCATACGTCAGAAGGTGGTAAACGGGTTTGCGGTATCACTCGAAGGGCAAGGGACAAGGGGATGAACGTCACGATATTCCTCATCGGCGATGGGGTCCTTTTCGCTAAGAGGAATCTGGAGGGGAACATGGTGATAACCCCCGACGATTTCATATCCATCAAGGCGGGGATGAACGATATGCTTGCAAGGGGGATCACGCCCGAGATGCTCGACTATAGGATAGAGGCCGTTGATGACATAGAAGGAAAGTTCGTAGAGGACGCCATGGAGAACTCAAGGCTGGTGTTCACATGGTAAAGAAGAAGCTGGCCATAATGCTATTCTCTGGCCCATACGGCAAGCAGGATGCCGATTACATGAGCAGGATAGCGGAAAGCGCCCTTCAAAAGGGATACGAGGTCAAGATATTCCTATATGGCGACGGGGTCCACGCCCAGATGAACTGTCAAAATCCCAAGTCTTTCCTAAATATCGGAGAGTATTTGACAAAACTTGCCGATATGGGGGCCGAAATAAAGAGCTGTGCTAGATGCAGCGGAGCAAGAGGCTACACAGAAGGGGAGTTCGATGAGGCCTTGGACAGGTATCCGTCAAGCAAGGCCGTTGACGCCGTAAAGATACATACGCTCTACTCTTTCATAGACATGATAAAGGACTGTGACAAGATAATGACCTTTGGAGGCGTGTAGATGGTAAATCTTGTTGTAGAGATCACCCATCCGCCCTATGGTCATGAGAACACGTTTGCAGGGCTGTATGTGGCGCTCACCTCTCTGGCGAAAGGGATGAACGTTACGGTTATCCTCCACGGGGACGGCGTGTACACCGCCCTTAAGGGCCAATCCCCTGAAAAGAAGATAAACGTCCTTTCCACCGAAGCGCAGATACAGGACATACTAGCAATAGGGGGAAAGGTCATCGCATACAGGGACGCCCTCATACACAGGGGCATCGTCAAGGAAGAGATGATAGAAGGCATAGAGATATATGACTCTCCGGAGATATATGACATGATGCTGGAGAGCACCGACAAGGTAATCGTTTTTTAAACCGTTTTTCAAAAGTCCCTTCCTATTGTTGACAACAGTGGTGAATCCACTCTGCCAACGAACAGATTTTTAAGTACATAAAAAACGCAAAATAGGCATACAATACCACCGAAATCATTAAAAATCCTAAATAGAAAGGATTGTGAAACTCAATAATATCAATTTATTAAATAAACTAATGACGACTTGTTTTCATAATTACATGGTGAGATAATGGCCAATAACGAAAAAGCGGTGCTGGGCATCATACTGGTCGGCATAATAGTGGTTGGAGGTTATTTTGGATATGACTACTTCCTTAATGACGATGTGGTGGAGGTAGATGATATCGTCCAGGTCAACTACATAGCATGGATAAAGGACACGGATACCGTATTTGCCGCCACTATTGTTAATGAGACCGACATAACCAAGGATACTGTCTTAGATGACTCACATAGATACAGACCTATTTCCATCACGATCGGTCCTGGAGAGGCCTCCAAGGGGACCATAAAGGTGATCGAGGGTCTTGATGAAGGGCTCAGAGGGCTCAAAGTCGGAGATATAGTTGAGATTGAGATTCCTGCTGAGAAGGGATATCAAGCCGACCCTGACGAAATAATCGAGATCGAAAGGACCTTGGACACCTTCCTCAAGGAGCAGTCTACGACCAGGTATCAATCATACAACAGGTCTGCGACAGTGACAGTCTCAAGCTATGTGGAGCAGTATGGTGTTGAGCCACAGGTGGGCGACATTGTCAACATGAATCTCTGGTCAGGCACAGTGACAAGCGTAGACGAGTCGAATGTCACCATCACCTCCAATCCAACTTTGGGTTATATAATTGACACACTGCCATGGGACATGGAGGTAGTTGAGATCACCGACGATTCTATCAAGCTCGAGTTCTTGGCAGAGGTCGATGGCATATACCAGAATGCCTATGGCACCATAAAGGTGACGGAGATCACCGATGATGAGATAACGTTCTATCAGGAGACCCTCATCGACCAGATCGAGACGATCTATGGAATGGCGGACCTTATCGACATTGGTGATTCATTCCAGCTCTACATAAATCCAGAGGAAGGCAAGATGATCAACTCGACAGACGGATATGCAGTGATCACCAACATCACAGACACCACGTTCGATCTTGATTACAATCCCCTGTACGTGGGAGAGGACATTGTCTATCTAGTAAAGGTCGAGAAGATAATCAAGGCAGAGAACTAATCATCTCTGTCCAGGCTTTTTCCTATTTTTTCCAACATCTCACATTTCTTGCATAGCTGTGATATTGAGGGTTCCCCGCATCTCTCGCACGTTGCAATGCTGTCGGGGGTGAACCGCTCGTTGAGAAGAGGGAAGAGCTTGTCATACGTCTTTAGAAGCGCGTGCTTTGTGCCGGGCCTCTTCTCTTCCATGTCGTTGAGAAAGTCCCTCACATCATCCCTGAAGGCCTCAGGGGCGTACGGGCACTCCTCAAAGTCAAAGTCTATGTCGTTGATGACGGCATAGAGGACTATCTCCTTCTCTGGTATCTCCCTGAGCGGCTTGACCCTGGGAATGAACATTGGATGTACATCCTTGTAGAAGGTTCCTGTCCTTCCAAATCTCGATACGTCCCCTCTTAAGAGATTCATCAGAATGACCTGCGCCTCGTCATCTAGGTTGTGGCCAAGGGACAGCCTGTCGGCGCCCAGCTCCCTGGCATATTTGTTCAATATGTTCCTTCTGAAAACGCCACAGTAAGAGCATGCCCCAAGCCTCTCCTCCATGGTCGTCACCTCATCAAGGGTGTAACCATACTCCTCCTTGAAGGATCGGATGTGCAATTCCACATCAAGGTCCTTGCATGCCTTCTTGACAAAGGGTATAGAAAGGTCCCTGTATCCGGAGATGCCCTCGTCTATCGTAAGGGCGGTAAGCTCGAAATCGAACTTGTCCAAGAGTTTCTTGTAAAGATAGAGAAGGACCAGAGAGTCCTTGCCCCCTGAGACGCCACAAACTATATGCTCGCCTCGATCCATGAGTTTGTTGACCCTTATGGTGTCCTTGAACTTCTTGAATATAGACCTGCTAAAACACCTGGAACACAGATGCTGCCCAGAGTATCTCCTGAAGTAAACAGGCTTATGACCGCACTTGCACTGCATTCAACCACCAGAGACGACCGGCACGATCTTTAGCTCGTCGCCGTCGCCGACCTCTTCCTCCTCTTCCACTGGCGATCCGTTCTTCAGGACGACCGCGGTCTCAACGCTGTAGTCAACATGGGGTAGCAGGTCCTTGATAGGTCCATTGTAAGATATCTCCATGATCTTTCTTTCCCTGAGAAGGATGACCTTTACCATTCTCAACACCTCAGAACAGCCTTGGCACTGCAAAGCTCGCAATTATCAATATGACAAGTAGGATCGAGACCGTGTTCGAGACGAACGCAGATGTCCTCTCGTTGAACAGCTTGTCCATGATCTCTCTGAAGACCTTCCCACCGTCCAGCGGACCTATGGGTAGCATGTTGAACAGCCCTATGCCTACATTGAGGAAGAAGATGTACTTGAGGCAATCTATGAGGAACCACACCACAGATGAGAAAGAGTCAGGGAAGACCACTGCATCTATCCCAAGGACCAATGGCGGATAAAGGAATGCCAAAAGTGGGTTTATCTCCTTGAACACGGAACGGTCATAGGTTGAGATTCCTATGTACCCAACATCCTTTTGAGGGTGCTGGCCAAGGTCGAACGTAAATGTCCCTTTATTTGTGTATACAGATATCTCATTGCCGGGCGCAGTTGAGTCCATTAGGGAGATAAAGTCATCATAGTTGAGGATCTCATATTTCTCCCCAAGATAGTCTATGCTGTCAATTATCATGCCCTCCTCTATTCCTGCCATGCCCCCAGGCTGGTCTCCGTCGACCGACCCGACCGTAAGCCCGCTGCCCGAAAGATTTGGTACCACAAGGGCGAATATGATTACCAGGGCGACCAATGCGGTAGTGAAGTTGGCCATGGACCCCGCGGATAGGACCTTAATCCTTGACATCGGGCTGGACTCCTTCATGCTGTCCTCGTCTGGCTCCACAAAAGCAAACGGCAGTATGGCGAGTATTCCAACGCCCACGGACTTCAGCTTGATGTTGTTGACCCTGGCGATGATCCCATGCGAGAACTCATGAACTATGACAACAGTGGCAAGAGCTATGAGGGAATAAGTAAGGGGCAGAGTCACCCCAGGTATAATGATCTGCACTCCGGTGGCCGAATTTGGCTCATCGAATAGCATCTTTCCTATGAACAGGAAGTTTGAGGTGGTCAAGGCCATTGCTATGATGCCCAAAGCGACTCCGACTAAGGAATAGGCGATCCAAATGGGCCTAATTCCCCTTGCTATCCTGTCGATGAGGCCCGTTAGCCTCCCAGTCCTTGCTATTAGCTGGAACAAGGTGACCTCGACATTGTATCTTGAAAGGTCAAATCTCTGTGAAAAGAACATTACAGCGGCCCAAAAAGCAAGAAAAACGATTAGAACGGTTGAGAGAGTATCCAACATATCACCAATATCATGCGGTAGCATGAAGCACTATGAAAACTACGGCAAGGACTATTCCGGCTATAACTACCACCTTGGGTCCCATCTTTATGCCCTGTGTGTCCTCATCGAAGTACCTTATAAGGCCTGCTCCGGTGGGCGGCAAGGCACCTCCTGCACTCTCACGCTTGGTCTTGGCCATAAAATCACATTGGATTAGTGAAAAAACAATATATAAGACTTTCGGTATTTTTTTCCCGTCCCCTCCTGCCAGTATAGAAGCCTAAGAGATCAAATCTTCCAAATTGATTCTACACTTAAAAGGGCATTCTTATTAAGCGTCCAAACAGTTTAATATCATGATCAAGGCCGTGTTGTTTGATTTTGGAGGCACCCTCTTCGATTATAGCCCGTCCAATTATTCGCTTTTAGGGTCAATATCGAGGAAGTACGGAAAAGACATCAAGGATACGGACCCGTTCCTCTCAGTGATTTTCCAACATCAAGAAGAGATGATGATATCTATTTTAAAGCACCATGATAGGCTGACAGATTCGGATTGGATAAAGCTGGACAAATTGCTTCTCGAAGAGCTGGGGATCGATTCCCCAAAGGCATTGGATGAGATCGTTGCCAGATTCAAGGAGCGTGAGTTCAAATTCGAGATTTATACTGAAACGATGGATGTCCTGCGCCATCTGAGTAAAAACGGGTTCAAGCTAGGGATAATAACCAATCTTAGGGGAGACACTCAAATATCACATCGATACGAGCTATTAGAGGAAAGGGGCATGTTGGACCTCTTTGAAGCGATCACGATATCGGGAGAGATAGGATTATCAAAACCTGACCCAGAAATATTTCTTAAGTCCGTTGAAAGAATGGGCGGCATAGAGGCCTATGAATCATTGTTCATCGGCGACTCATACTATTTTGATATTCTGGGAGCAAAAAGCGCAGGGATGGTGCCTGTTCTTTTGGATCCGAACCTTGGGACCGACCACGATTGCTTAAAGGTATCGTCCATCGGAGGCATCATAGGGGTGATCAACGGCCTCAACGACGGCAAAGGGCCACAATAGCGTTCCAGTTCCAAGTGAGGACCTATTGTATGGTAGAGAGATATTTGATCAAGAGCAGTATCAAGACCCAAACTACAAAAATTGATATGAACATGTACAGGATAAATCTGAAGTACCCAAATATCTCTGAGAAGTATCTCGCAGGACGCTCATGCAATCTGTTTATATATACCAGCTGAAGCACTAGCAGAACAAAGAAAGTATAGAAGAACACTACGGATCCTTGGATGACGAGGCCCAACGGCATCCATTGATTCTCGGACATGTTGAACTTTACATAAGTGCTTCTTATCTCTGGAAGCGGCTCATCTGTTATCAGCACGGGCACATCGCAGTCCAGACGGGAAATGTATACGGTATATCCGTCATTCAGAACTTCGACCCATGTATGCTCCGTTCCCATGACCACGTAGGCATCGTAGCCCCTCTTGATAAGCAGAGTGCCAATAAGCACTGCCTTTCCATCGCAGTCATCCGCCCCCTTTGTTATCACCTCTGAGGGCTTTGCGAGATGGTCAAGGCTGTAGTATAAGGACTGGTCCCTCCTATATGCAATCGTCTTATATATAAAGCAATATATGTCATGAAACACCGTGTCATCCTCTGGGAAGCATGGATATACCATGCCGTCCTCGATGTTACGATTGAAGAAAATGAACTCCTTCTCAAGCTCGAGGAGCGCCTCATCATCTATCTCGAGAAGGGAAGAAGGGTCTATGCGCCTTTCGGCCTGTTGCGCCCAAAAGGCCGGATTGAGGCTTCCTCCCGTAAGCAGTAGGAATATCACTATGATCAGAGATACAACCGCCGCGCGGGAGGAAACCCTTTTCCAGTCACTCAGGTCTATCTTATCACACCTATGGAGTTTTTCTTTTCCTTCTATATTCCTCAAAATAGTCCTTTATTACTAGTCCGACTATGAAGCCTATGATGCTGTAGAAAGCCCCCAGAAGGCCCCCATAGAACGCAGTGCCCACCAAAGAGCTAAGAATGTTCTCCTCTGCCCCTCCGACCCAGTAATAGATGCCAAAGGCGCCGCCTATGGCAAGGGCGCCGAAAAGGCCTGTTATATATCCTACGAAAGCCCCTATCAAGCCTCCGCCTACCCTTGAGCACTGCCAAGAGGCCAATCCAGCAGATATTGAACCTATGATAAGATTGATGGATTCCAGATCGTCCAGGCTTCCAGCAAGTATGCCAGCGGCCAAGAGGCCGAATAGCGCCCCTACGAAGAATTCCAGGAACTCCCTGTTGTGTATGATGCCATATATCCAGCTTCTCTGGAGATATTGCGTGTAGGCCATCACGAGGATCTGTCCTAAAATAAGTATGGCAAGCCCTGCCCAATAGCTCCTGGACCCGTATACCATCAGCTGGTCCTCAAGTATGAACTCTATCCTGTCCTTGAACAAGAGCATAACCACCGACGAACCATAATCGGTGAAGATAAGCCTGATATCGTCGTTGGTATCGTATTTCCACTCATCAATGTTGCGATTGTCCCTGACCAGGAACAGGACATCGTCTGAGGAGTACGTTATGTACTCGCTCCAATAAGGCATGTACAGTTGGTCCACGTCTTCCAACGTCTTGATATTTTCACCATCCTTTTCAAAAAGATAGGCGACATTGTTGGAGTCCAGGACCAGCGACTCCGTGGCAGTGGACCTTATGAAGACCTCCCTGACGCTGGAGCCAATGCTCTTTTTCCACAGCATCGTCTGCTCATCAGTGTCATATAGGTAGACCGAACCGTTATCGCATCCTATGAGGGCATAACCCGCAAAGGGGGAGATGGCTATGGAGGTCACCGCCGAATCGCACTGGCACTGCCATTCGAGCGTTTCCTCGAATGTCCTAAAGAAGTATACGTTCCCCGACTCTGTACCGGCCACTGTCAGGTCCCCATAATGTGATATTGCCGCTTCATTGACCCTTTCACCGAAGTCATATTCGAGCAAAGGCTGTACGCTTCTCGAAGAGAAAATGTAGATCGATTCTTCAGAGCTTGCTAGGAATCTTGTTGTCTGGGCCGTCTCGCCAAGGACCACCATGCCTCTTAGGTCTATGTTCTTGTCAAAAGGCACTTTAAATATCAGGTCCATGTCCGGACCGCTCCCATACCTAAGGAAATATAGATTGTTCTCCATGTCCGCCGCTACAAAGGCGTTGACGTTCTTTGATATCATCAAGCTCTTTACAGCCGAATCAAGCTCATAGTATCTACTAGAAGTCGGATTGTATGCATAATGAAAGTATATGTTGTTGCCTGTCCCATAGACGAACGCGTTCCCGCCGCCACTGAATGCCACGGAAACTATGTCAGTGCCTGGTTCGTACACCCAATCCGGGCTATTGTCCCTGACAGTGTTTGAAAATATGTAAGAGGCTATGGCAATGTCTGCCAAAAGAAAAAGAATAAGAAAAAAAATGGAAAATATCCTCAATCTCTTTTTGTCCATAACATCACTCAAAGACGGGTTCGTAGTCAAAATACCTCATCAATGCCTCGTCGGCTGCATAATAGTTGCCGTCCAAGTCCTCTTCGACCAGGAACTTCACCTTCCATATGTTGTTCTGAACGATCGACAATGCATGCAATCTAACCGTCACATTTTCCGTCTCAGACACTATGGGGGGTATGTTAGGGCCAAGTTGAGTCAGGTGTTCGATGATGAGCTCAAGGTCGATCGTGGTCACTGCCGCGGTGTACTGGAACTCATCATAATAGTATTTCTCCACCACGCCATCGAAGTACGCATCGATCTCCTCTTGGGATATCTTTGTAATGTCTATGGATTCCTTGAACTCATCGAGAGAATCAAGGAAGGCCTGTTCATCATCCAACGGTATCGATGTAGTGTTATTGCCTATCCTATATTCAGTAGGCAGCTTTTGCCTTATCTCTGGATACTGGTAGGTGTACATAAGTGTCACTTCGTTCTCCAACACAAGATTGAGCGCTGCTTTGTCTGAGATCCATCTGTTGTCACGTAAGAACTCATCCTGCGAAGATAGGGAAACATAGTATCCAGTGAGTATCACCAGTACTATCGCGATGTAAATGATTCCTGCCTTTTTTATCGTAATTTCAGCCATCTTCATCACCTATCATATATCCAACATGCCACCTTGTGGTCTTTCTCAACTTCCTTTAGCATGGGACACTGGGATTTGCATTTGTTCTCATCTACAAGCTCCTGGCACCTAGTGTGGAATCTGCATCCGCTCGGAGGATTGATCGCATTAGGGAGGGTCCCCTTCAGTATGATCCTCTTCTTATGCGCCACAAACTCTGGATCGGCCACTGGAAGCGCTGAAAGAAGGGCCTTTGTATATGGATGCAAGGGATTGTTGAACACCTTCTCCGAGTCGCCGTATTCAACTATCTGGCCAAGATACTGTACAGCTATCTCATCGGCCATGTGATGAACGACGCCAAGGTCATGGGAGATGAAGATGTAGGCCATGTTCCTTTCCTCCTGAAGGGACTTGAGCAGGTTGAGAACCTGTGCCTGCACAGAAACGTCAACCGCCGACGTAGGCTCATCCAACACTATTATGTCGGGTTGTGATGCCATTGCCCTCGCAATGCCTATCCTCTGACGCTGGCCGCCAGAGAACTCATGTGGATATCTGTTGATATGCTCAGGCTTAAGCCCCACCGTCTCGAGAAGCTCTATGACCCTGTTCTCCTTTTCCTTCCTTCCGCTGGTCAGCTTCAGGATATCAAGCGGTTCTCCGACTATGTTCCGGATAGGCCATCTTGGGTTCAAGGAGGACTGCGGGTCCTGGAACACCATCTGTATCGTCTTCCTGATGGTCTTAAGCTCTTCGTCGCTTGGGTTGACCGCATCTATGGATTCGCCATCTGGAGTAAGCGTGATGCTGCCTTCGTCCGGCTTATAAAGGCCAACTAAAGTTTTGCCAAGCGTCGTCTTTCCGCAACCTGACTCCCCTACGACACCAAGGGTCTTCTTTCGGTTAAGGGAGAATGTAACATCATCCACTGCACGTAGATAGAAGGTCTGCCTCTTGAAAAGACCCTTTTGGAAGGAGAAATACTTTTTGAGACCTTCAACCTCTAACAAAGGTTTTTTCATCAGCACACACCCCCTTTCTTGTCAAGGTCTTTGATTACCTCGTCAACATGCCAGCATTCCACAAAATGATCGTCCGTCTCCACGGCCTTAAGCTCCGGGACCTTCTCCTTGCATATCTCAGTTGCATATGGACATCTGGGATGGAATCTGCATCCGCTCGGCGGATGGATAAGATTGGGCACAGTGCCCGCAATGTAGCTGAGTGCCTCTCTTTTTTCAGTGATAACAGGCACTGCCGCTATCAATCCTTGAGAGTAAGGGTGAAGTGGCCTCTTAAACAGTGTGTACTTGTCAGCGATCTCGACGACCCTTCCAGCATACATTACACCCACTCTATCGCTTGTTTCTGCAACGATACCAAGATTGTGTGTGATGAGTATCAAAGAGGTCTGGAACTCCTCCTTGAGCTCCTGCATCAACTCAAGTACCCTGGCCTGTATGGTCACATCAAGTGCCGTGGTAGGCTCATCGGCAAATATCAGCGCAGGTTCGGCTGCCAAGGATATTGATATGACTATTCTTTGCCTTTGTCCTCCCGAGAGCTGGTGGGGGTACTTCTTGAATATGTCTTCTGGAGGCGTCAGCTCCACATCCTCAAGAAGCTCAATAGCTATCTTCTTTGCCTCATCGTCAGACAGCTTTTTGTGAAGCTTTATCACTTCCATCAACTGGTCCCCAACCGTATAGACAGGATTAAGCGATGTCATAGGGTCCTGGGTGATCAGAGCCATTCCAAAGCCCCTTACCTTGAGCATATCGCTTTGTTCCAGCTTTAGGATCTCTATCGGGCCCTCCTTGGACATATCCAGCCTCTTCTTAGTCTCGTCATCATAGAAGAGGACCTCTCCCTTGAGGGTCTTGCCAGATATCGATAGCAATCTGAGTATGGAGAGGGCGGTAACGCTCTTTCCACATCCGGTCTCGCCGACCAAGGCCAAGGTCTCTCCCTTATACAGATTGAAGCTCACGCCTTCCAGGGCCTTTACCACGCCATCCTCTGTATAGAATCTGGTAACAAGGTCCTTGACCTCCATCAAGATTTCTTTATCCTTCATCTTGGTCACCTATAGCTTCAACCTCGGGTCTATGGCATCCCTGATGCCATCTCCTAAAGTGGTAAATCCCAGTATGGTCAGGAACAGGGCTATTCCAGGGAACAATGCGAGATACAAGTATTTGCTTTGGGTCACGAAAGAGTTCCCTTCGGAGAGCAACCTACCCCATGAGGGGGTGGTGATATCTGCTCCGAATCCTAGGAATGAAAGGCCCGCCTCGGTCAGTATTACGCCAGCAATTCCCAAGGTCATGACAACTATGACCGGACCCAGGGTGTTTATCGCTATATGCCTGAACAGTATAGACGATCTCGAAGCGCCCACGACCTTCGCAGCGGCAACATAATCCCTCTCCTTTATGGAGAAGACCTGCCCTCTCACCTGACGGAATATTCCAGGCCAGCCGAACACGGTCAAGGCCAAGAACACCATCAACAGATGAGCATCCATGCCAAGGCTCTTGGAGAAGTCAATGATCCTCTCATTGAGCGCAGGGTTTGCCCTAAGCGCCCCTACCAATACTATTACAAGTATGAGGAAGGGGAAGCTCATGATAACGTCCGTGAAGTAATGTATTATCTTATCTATAGCGCCCCCATAATAGCCAGACACCACACCTAGGGCAATGCCTATGACGGCCACTATCACTTCAACACCTAATCCCAACATCAAGGATATCTGGGAACCGTAGCATATCAGAGAAAATAGGTCCTCGCCGCTTGATACGGTCCCGAAAGGATGCTCCCTGGAGGGCGGCATTAACGCAAACTCCTTCCACTCTGACTCATAATCACTTCCATAAAGCGCTATTTCAGGGGCGAACAGGGCCAATATTGCTACAGAAAAGACAACGAAGAGCCCAAGCGTAGCCAGCTTGTTCTGATACAATCTATGAACAAATCTATTGATGGGGTCCCTTTCGCCTTTGTAATTGATATCTCTCCATCTCTTGTATACATAGTCCAGAAACAGATACCAGACCAAAATATATATCCCAACTATCGCAAGCCTAACGCCCCAGGCATCTATGTTTTCCCTAGAGATAAGGAGCAATCTCACCGCTATCAGTACGACCGCAACAACTATGGCCTGCAGATATAACCTTCTGGTCAGCTTCTTCTTCTCTTCCTCCAACTTCTTGAAATCTACTTGTCCTACCATTCTCCTCACCTCAAGCTGACCCTCGGGTCTATCTTCGAATACAGTATGTCAACGAACAGGTTGATCAAGACCACGCCGCCCGTGTATATCAGTGTCAGGGCGATCACAACAGGGTAATCCCTGTAGTTGATAGCATCTATGTACAGCTTACCTATGCCATTGATACCAAACACCGTCTCAGTTAGAACGGCACCACCCACTAATAGCAGGAACTGAAGACCAACGTTTGTTACAACCGGTATCAAGGCGTTCCTCAGGGCGTGCTTCATTATCACCACTCTCTCTGAAAGGCCCTTTGAACGGGCGAGCGTGATATAGTCCTCCCTAACAACTTCCAGCATCGAGGACCGGGTAAGCCTGGTATTTGAGGCCATCATCCCGGTACCTACCGTGATTATTGGCAGGGCATAATCCTTCAGGCTTGCAAAGAAACCTATAGGAGTCCAGATATAACCATATTCCACATCGGGAACGGGATTGATCCAGCCTAGCTTGACTGAAATGATGGCTATAAGCATCATTCCCAGCCAGAAGTTGGGCAAGGAAACCCCAATCTGGGAGATAAGTACTGCGATATTGTCTATTATGGTATTTTGCTTATAGGCAGCCATGACGCCCAGAGGCACAGAAATGGCTACAGCAAATATTATGGACCATAAACCATAATAGGCAGTGACCGGGAACCGGTACCGTATTAGGTATATCACCTCCCTGGGATAGTATCTAAATGACACACCCATATCCCCTTTTATAAAGTTCTTAAGATACTCAACATACTGGACATATCTAGGTTCATCAAGCCCCCATTGGGCCCTGATAAGCTCCACTGCTTCCTCGCTGCCATGCTGGCCCAATGAGACCCTTGCAGGGTCACCTGGAAGCATAAAAGTCAGAAAAAATGTGATGGTATAAACGCCTATCAGTACCAAGACGGCAATTGCAAGCTTTTTAGCTATGTACTCCCTCAAAAAATCACCATTGCAACCTTAAATCCTATCTACTAATATTGTGCAAATTATATATAAGATTAAGCATAATGAAATAGTCCGATTTAAAAAATAATTGGTAGTAAAACGGTCATTTGTTATATTATATTAAAATATATTATATATCAAACATTTATTTGATGTTAAGTACATAGACCGACTTTATAGATTCTATGGGTCATGAGATTTTTAATTCCTTGAGATATGCTGTTTGATATAAAACTAAGAAGTACTATATTAAAAAAATACATATCAATTTAAATTCCATAAAACTTATTAATGATGTTGTTTTTATGAAAAAATTGTTTTCATGCACCCTTTTCTTCATTCTCCTTGGTTCTATCCTTGGGGGATGCATATCGGAGGATGGGCTAGACTCCATCACAGGAACTGTCGGGAGTAATGAACAGTTCACAACACTATTTCAATTGCTTGAGCTCACGGAGCTTGACGGCACGCTAAGCGAGGAGGGGCCTTACACTATATTTGCGCCCACAGACGATGCGTTCGGGGCCTTGCCAGAGGGTCTGCTAAGCTCATTGATGGAAGATAAAGACAAGCTAGCTCAATTTATTCTGAGCCATGTTTCAAGCGGATATATAGACTCAACTGCACTTTCCTCTTACAACACTTTGGAAACTCTTAGTGGCGTGGGCATCAATGTGGTGGCGAACGGCAATATCATGGTCAACGGATCCACTGTTGTGGCTTCGGATATTGAATGCAGTAACGGCCTTATCCATGTGATCGATGCTGTAATGATAACACAATCAATGCAACTCTCCGAAAACATATTGGATACTTTGATTGAGAGAGGGAACTTCACCTCCCTGGTGGGGTCTGTTCAGGCAGCGAGCCTTGTGGAGACCTTAAGCGGGGATGGGCCCTTCACAATATTTGCGCCCACAGACGATGCGTTCTCTGCTTTACCTGAAGGAGTTCTGGAAGATTATCTCAGTGACATTCCAATGTTGACAGATGTTCTAATGTATCATCTTGTGAACGGTGCGTTCTATGCAAATGAACTTGTCAACAGAGAAGACATTCAAAGCATGCAAGGCGAGAAAATAGATATCGCTGTGAATTGGATAATTAAGGTAAACGAGGCCAATATAGACATTATTGACATTGAATGCGGCAACGGCGTGATACACGTGATAGATTCGGTGATATTGCCACCTTCAATGACTATGCCAACTGTTTACGAGGTAATCTTATCAGACGAAAGACTATCCACCCTTGCCTCAATGATAGATCTTGCTGGATTGGAAAATGCCCTGGGGGGAGAAGGGCCTTTCACATTGCTTGCCCCAACCAACGATGCTTTTAATCTGATCTCTGAAAATATGCAGGACGATTTGCTCTCAAACGATGAAATGCTTACAAATCTCCTGCTCAATCATGTGGTGCCAGGTATATATAACAAAACGAATATCGATAGCTACGGGCATTCAATACCTACTGCCACGCTTTACGGAGACTATTTCTCAGAAGACCAATATAGTGGACTGGAGTTCGTCCAGACCGACATCAAATGTGATAACGGTGTAGTGCACCTTATCAACAGGGTATTAGTGCCTGATGAGTATCTGGGGCCAGGGGACATCATGGATGAACTGGCCGCCAAGGGCATATTTACCAACCTTATAAAAGCCTTAAAGCTTGCAGATCTGGACGATGATCTGACGGGCAGAGGCCACTACACAATAATTGCTCCAAGCGACCATGCGTTCAGCATACTGCCAGAAGGTATGTTAGATAATTTGATAGCTGATGTGGAAGAACTAACAAATTTACTTCTATACCATGTTATCGATGAAAGGTTCGCTGTAGAGGATCTAATGGAAGCGGAGGAGGTTGAGTCCTTGCTAGGGCCAGGACTGGTATTCAGCTTGAACGCAGAAGGAAAACCAATGGTCAATTACCATGTTATAATAGATGCAGATATAATATGTACCAACGGCATCATACATATAGTACATATTGTGTTGATTCCACCATAACTATTCTCTTTTATTATTTCAAATGTAAGATACTAAGAAGTGTTTATTCGAAGAAAAACAAAAGAAGAATAAAAAGAAAGAAAATAGATTTTTAGATATTTCTGTGGTCAGCGTCCAGCCAGATGCCAAGCTGTTTCTCAACATGTGGTCCCATTGCACCGGCGGTGTAGCCGTGTACCCAAGTGTGTATGGCCCTTGTGGCCCTTGAGTGGAAGAACCAAACGTATGGACAATCTTCCTGCAGCTTCTGCTCTATGTCGTAAGCGAGCGCTAATCTCTCTTCCGTGTTAGGATTTGTCCTGAGTTCCTGTACCCAAGCATCTACATCTGGATCAGAGTATCTGCTGCTGTTTGGATCCGGTATCTTGTCGGTCTCGAACAACATCAAGAAATTCTCTGGGTCTGGGTAATCTGCGATCCATCCTAGGGTCATTATAGTAAAATTACCCTCATCGGCACTCTGTAGCAGTGTACCGAAGTCGTACTGCTGATATGTCATCTCTATGCCTATCTCAGCAGCGTTAGCTATCCAAACCTTTGATGCTTCTTTCCACGAATCTGATACGTATGAGGAAAGCTCTACCTTGAGCTCCTGTCCCTGGTACTCCCTTACACCATCGCCATTTGTATCCACAATGCCTGCGGCATCAAGGAGGTCTATAGCCTTCTGCTTGTCGTATGTCAGATCGTAGGAGTCGTATAGCTCTTGTGAGAACCCGAACATGCCTGGTGGCAAAGGTCCGTGGGCTGGCATGTATCTTCCCTTGAAGATGGTGTCAATAACTGAAGCCCTCTCTATGCCGCATGTAAAGGCCTGTCTAAGGGCTAAACTGTCAAATGGCCATGCCTCGCAGTTTAGATACATCCAGTATGTTGCTAGTTCAGAGACCGTGACAAGTGTTTCAGCATAGTTTTCGTTGAAGTCTTCCCAGTACTGAGCTGGTACTCCACATCCATCTATCTGACCTGCCTTCCAAGCCTGGACTATGGTGTCGTCCTCTTCTACGAACTTGTACCTGAACTGATCCAGGTATGGTCTTCCTCCCCAATAGTCAAGGTTTGCCTCTAGGTACAGGTGGTCACCGGAAACGTACTCAAGTAGCTTCCATGGACCGGTACCTACTGGGAAGTACAACCAGTTCTTAGTCACACCTTCTTCTGTTGAGGCCCCAACTTCCTCGGATGAGGAGATGTAATCCTCTGGCAGTACCTTGAAACAAGTGTATGTCATCAAGGTAAGGAATGGTGCGAATGGGTCCTTGAGGGTTACCTCAAACACATAGTCGCTAACAGCCCTGTATGACTCTACGTAGTCTGTCAAGAAAGTAATCCTGGCACTTGCATATACTGGGTTCTGCAATCTGTTCCATGAGAATACTACATCCTCAGCGGTGAAGTCCTCACCGTTGTGGAACTTGACTCCCTGGCGAAGGTAGAACGTATATACGTCCCCTGCATCGTTTGCTTCCCAAGCAACTGCTAGATCAGGCATAGGGTCAGTTGTTCCTGGCACATACTGTACCAGACCGCTGTAAAGCTTTGATACAACTGTGTCTGATGCTGTATCAGTGACGTCAATAGGGTCCCAGTCGGATATCTCTGCTGTCATGACCCTGTATGCTCCACCGGCCATCGTGGCAAAGTCTACCTCTGCGTCGTCCCTACCCAGATACATGTCGTATGGGTATAGTACTCCATCGCCATCAAAGTCGTATGACTCGAAGAATGTCATCCAAGCGGAATCCATTCCTGATGGCAACTCATTGTACACGGTTGGCGCTGCAGTCGTAGGCGCTGCTGTTGTCGTTGGCGGCGGAGTGGTCGTCTCCTCCTCTTCACCACCAATACAAGCGGAGCAAGATACTGCAACCAGAGTTACAATCAAAAACAAGGCTCCAAATTTTTTCCAATCTTTATGCATGCATTTTCCCTCCATTCGCCCTCGGCGAAATAGAATCTTATCATAGCATATTGTCTATATATAGCACTATATACTATATATAAAACACATTAAAATTAACCTAAATATTATATAAATACCTTTCGGTAAAATTATTCCAAAATATATTATTATAGATTAATCGTTCAATAATTAAATAATATTCATCATATTGCTAATATAAAGAAATAATAATTATTAAATTTAAATATATTGAATAATATATCGCTATTGGAATAATAACACAATAAAATTAAATGTAATATAAAAGAAATATGAATTCTAAAAAATAAAAATAAGTTAATATATGTGCTATTTAACTATACGCCATCGTTAAAGAAGCGCAATAGGTCAATGTCCCTGATCATGCCCATGATCTCATTGTCCTCGTCTATGACGGGGAGCTGTTCAACATCATGCTTTCGCATCAACCTGGCGCACTCGCTGATAGACGTGGTGGGAGAGACCGTAATGACTTCCCCTGTCATGAACTCCTTTGCAGGCTTTATCGGAAGCTTAAGACGCTTTGTCCCTATATACAAGGTGCTCTTGGTCTCCCATGTCCAATCGTCGTCGTCCGCACCCTTGTTCATGGAAGTCTTGTCCGTCTCCTCTACTATCTCCCCATTTCTGATGAGGTCGGAATTGTCAAGGACCCCTGTCAGCTGTCCCAAAGAGTTTATCAGCACGACAGAAAGGGACTTTGAGTAGTCCATCACCTTCAATATCAGGGGTAGAGGGGTCTCCTCCCAGGCGGAAGTGACAGATTCCTTCATGAACTCTGAACAAGTGTGCTCGAACTCCATGGTGGAAATTCCCCTCTTTATTATGTCCTCAACTGTAAGCATGCCCACAAGTATACCGTCCTTTACAACGGGCAATCTGTAAATGTCCTTTTCAACAAATACCTTGGCAGCGTCCCTGATGTCCTCTTCGGGCCCTATCGTGACCACTAATCTCCTCATTATCAGGGCTATCTGCTCCTCGTCAGGATTCTTCAGCAATTCGTCCAAGGTCACCATGCCAACAAGCTTCTTGCTCTTTTCATCGACGACGGGCAGGCCCGACACGTTGTTCTTCTGCATTAGTTCAAGCGCCTTCTTCCTCATACCTGGCACATTTACGCAGATAACGTTCTTGGACATAATTTCTGATACTTTCATTTTAAGCACAAATCTCTAAATCCCTACCAGTTATATAAATATTTCTATTTATAAATGACACATTTTATAACAAATACGGTTAATGCAACACATTTTATATCCTATAACGCCTTATGCCGAAGTCACATTTGCCGTTCCGTCCTCGTTTTCCTCGATTATCACCGATTGGGGGATCATCTCCTTGATATCCTCCACATGTGTGATGATCACGATCTGTGAGAAGAATCCTTCGAGCTTGTTGAGGACGGCCATCAGGTTGCTCCTGCGCTCAGAGTCCAGGGATGAGAAGGTCTCGTCAAGGAAAAGGGACTCCAAGTGGGCAAATCCCTGTTCCTTTGAAAGAGATACAAGGACCCTGGATATCCCTATCCTTAGGCAAAGATTGATCAGATCCTTCTCACCGCCTGAGAATCTGTAGATGGGGTAGTACGTCCCATTGTAAGACACCTGAACAGTATAGTCCTCGTCTATCATCACAGCCGGATACTTTCCATGTGTGATCGAATTGAGCAGCTTTGAAACCTCCATCTGAACCAGGGGTTTGAGCCTCTCATGGACATTTATTGGAATGTTCTTGAACGCGTCTGAGAGCAGTTCATACTGTTTTGATGTTTTCTTAAGTGCGGAGAGCTCCTGCTCCTTTTCCTTCAATGCTTGCCTCAGTTCCTTTCTCCTTGCCTTCACGGAGGCGTTTGACTCGAGTTTTTGGGAAAGCCTGCCTATGACAACCTGTAAACGGGATCGCTCCTCCCTCAGACTGGATGATTCGGATTCGACAGAGCCCTGCCTTTGAATTATCCCTGGCATCCCGGAGACGAGAGCGCTGTGTTTCTTCATCTTCTCATCGATTTCTTCCAATACCTCTTCCATGGAGGAGAGCTCCCCTCTTATTGTAATCTGCCTCTCGGCCATAGCCTCCATCTTCTGTTTCTTCTCCAAGGCCGCTTCGTAGCCCCTAAGGTCCTTGTTTGTGGAATCGAACCTTTCCTCGGAAAAATCAAGTGCCGACATCTCATTGCGGATATCTGTTATCCTCTTCTCGAAAGAATCGACCTTTTCATCCATTTCCGACACCAGCCTTCTATTCTCGCCCTTCAGCTCCATTATGTTCCCATCCGCTTCCCTTATCTGTTCATTAAACCCGTCCAATTCGGTCTGCTTACTGGACAGGCCGGCCTGGACCTCCCTTTGTTTCCTTATCTTGGAATTCAGATCGTCCCTTGCCATTGTCCTTTCGTCAAGCAATGCATTTAGCTTCTCCAGCTTGGTGTTGGTCCTCTCCAGAAGTTTGGAATAATTACTGGCCTCAAGCTCGTTTTTTTTGATGAGGTCCATCTTCAGATCATCGGCCAGAGGTTGTTTGCAGGTGGGGCACTTTGACTCCCTGCTGAGTCCGCTAAGTATTTCGCCTTCTTTTGATATGGCATTGTTGATCGCAGTCAATCGGGCCTTCTCCTGCTTTTCCTTGGATATCCTGTCGCCGATCTTCGCCAATTCCTCATTGATGCCTCCCAATTGGGCCTCCATACCAGAGATGTCCTGATGGTCCTTTCTTGCAGACGTTATCTCCGCTGATATCTGGTCTCTTTTCGATATCGCATTTCTCTTTCTCTCCAGTGATCTTGACAACCTCTCCTCGTTTTTCTTCATTGCCGACTGGCACTCGGCCCTCTTCTCCCCAATAGAGCCCTCCAAGGCGACAAGGTCGTGTGACAGCCTCATGAAACGGTCCCTTGCGGGCTGCATTCTCTCAAGCTCTGCCTTCTTTACCTGTAAAGATATCACAATTTCCCTCAATTCGGGCAGTCTTGAGCTTGCAATGACAGATTGTTCCAGCTCATTCTCATGCTTTTCCTTTGAGATCAGTAGCTCCCCTTTTCTTGCAGATAGCTCTGACAAGATCCTTTCGTGCCCCCTCAATCTATCCAGCTCGGCGTCAAGTTCGGCCTTGTTGGAGGCAGTTTTTTCAAGTTCCTTTGATATATGGGACAGAGTCTTCTCGTGGCCCCTGATCTCTTTCTCTATCGCCCCTTCGTCCAATAGGGCCTCAGAATAGCGCTCTATCTCCGTCCTGAGGGCGTCTATCTCACCCTCCTTCCTGGTGATATCCAAATCGGATGCCTTTCTTTTGTCCCTGGCATCGTAGAAGAATTGGTCGTAGAGCTGAAGATTGAAAAGCCTGTTGATGATCTCCTTCCTCTTTGACGACCGCTGGCTGGTGAGCAGGTCGATCTCATTTTGCCTTATGAAGGATGCTGATATGAAGGCCCTGGCATCAAGGCCAAGCGTCTTGGTCATGTAGGCGCTGACCTCCTTTGACGACCTGGCGACCAGCTCTCCCTCAAGCCTTACCGCGGCGGTCACGCCGTCCTTCCTGAGGAATCTGTGGACCCTGTAGACCTGGCCATCGTAGATGAAGGTCACTTCCACCCCCATGTCCTCCTGGCCGTCTCTGATAAGGTCTAACTGCTTGACGTTTTGACCTTCCTTTCCGATTGTGGGGGTAACGCCGTATAGGCACCAGCATATGGCATCGAATATGGTCGACTTCCCAGATCCGTTTGGCCCGAATATTCCTACTACCCTCTTGCCAAGATGTATCTTCTCCTGTGAGTACTTCTTGAAGTTGATGATGTCCACTTGCTCTATGATCATCCTTCTAGTCTCCCCTCTATCAATCTACAGCCCTTCTCGTATATCTCATCGTTGTAGCTGTCTATCATCTTCAGGTATCGCTCAAGCTCTGCGTAGGGAGAGAATATGACCATCTCGTCCCGGACCCTGTGAGGGTCGTCGGTCACCGTCCTGTCCACTATGGAAAAGTGAAGGGCGCTCAAAGCCATCTCCCTGACCTGGGCGTAGTTGATGGTGTTCCTGTCAATGTCATCCATCTTGCCAGTCAGTTCCAGGCGCAGTATGCTTCCCTCGACATCCATATCATCTAGATAGCCAATGCACCTTTCAGTGATCTCATATCCTGTAAAGCCCTCCACGTCAATGTAGTGCGAGAGCATTTCCCTTGTGGGAAGCTCATGGAACTCCGGCTCGCCATCGACGACATAGAAACCCTTCCTTTCATTGATCTCGTTGAAATCGTATCTTTCCAAGGAGCCCGGGTAGATGATCCTTGTGCCTCCCACAGAAAGGTCCTGGGACTTGTGGATATGGCCCAGGGCAACATAATCGTATGCTGGTATGCTGGACCTTTTCAACGCCCCCTCCTCAAAGCACATGTACCTCTCTGAACCTACTCTGGCGCCCTCTATGGTCGTGTGCAGCATGAGGATCGAGTAGCTCCCTTCGGGTTCGGACAGATGTTTTTGGGGATGCGCCGTGAAAGGGACCGCATTGATCTGATAATCTCCAATGGAGAGCTGCTTGGGGTGCAGGACGATATGTATGTGGTCTATGTCATTGTAAAGTATCAGGGGATTGGAAACGCCCTTGCTCCTTGGAGTCTCGTGGTTCCCAGAGATCACCACAGTGTCTATCGAAGCCTTTGACAGCTCCATGAATCTCTCCTGGACCACCCTTCTCATGTAATTGGTGGGATTTACCCTGTCAAAGAGGTCACCGCTGATAAGGAACAGGTCCGGCCCTAGCTCCAGGACCTTCTCGCAAAGGCAGTTGAATGAGTTGAGGAAGTCAAGGCTCCTTATGTTGATGCCTGTTGCAGGGTCTGATTTTGTATATCTGCTCAGGCCCAGGTGCGCATCGGCCGCATGGACGAACACTAGGCACCACCAAGAGCTTCGAGAAAGATGTCAATGTCCTCCTTGTTGTTCCAAAAATGGGTCGATGCCCTTATCCCGTCCCTGTAGGACACGACGATCCGTTCCCTGAGAAGCCTCTCCACCACGCCCTTTGCGTCAGGAGCGCGGAAAGATACTATGCCGCCGTGCGACTCGTACGGGGTGTTGAGCTCGTATCCCAGGCCGGCAAGCCTGTCCATAAGGTATTCTGATAGTATCCCTACCTCATCCTCAATGACATCAATGCCCCTTTTCAGCATGAAATCGACCGATGCCGACAATCCCATTATTCCTGCAAAGTTTAGGTTGCCTATCTCGAACCTTCTAGCTGTTGAGGCCAATCTTGTGTTCTCAAGGCTGAAGTCCTCATCGTCCTCCAGTGAGGACCATCCCACAAAGGGCGGGTCGCTCATCCCCATATGTTCCCTTGATATGTAGAATATGCCAACGCCAAAGGGTGATGTAAGCCATTTGTGCGACCCGCAGCAAAGCACGTCTATGCCGAGATCGCCGACATCCATCCCTACGGCTCCCAGCGCCTGAACGGCGTCGGATACCACCAACGCCCCATGTTCGTGCGCTATCTCGGCTATCTCCCTTGTGGGCATCCTTGCCCCCGTGTTGTAAGATATCTCAGAGAAGGCGACCACCTCGGTGTCATCATCTATCAGCGTTGAAAAATCGTCGGGAGAATATTTGCCAGAAAACGAGTCGACCGTCCTTAGGTCCTTGTACTTGGCCCTCCAAGGAAGATGGTTCGATGGGAACTCTGTATTTGTCGTGACCACGTTTCCCCTGCCCGGCAGCATGGCGCATATTGTGTTGAGACCCTCTCCGGTGTTCTTTAGAAATGATATCTCAGAAGGGCTGCATCCTATCATTTTGGAGCATCTTTCCCGTGCCACGTTAACCTTCTCCACCCAGAGGTCCCAGGCGCCTTCGGCATACAAAGCGTGCGACTCCATGAACTTCGTGACCTCATCGATGGCATACTGGGGCAGAGGAGATGTGGCCGCAGTGTTCAGATACGTATAGTTCTCGATTATCCTGAATTGTTCCCTAATATCCATTTTCTCACCCATTGAAGGAAAAATCATCCTCTATTCCATATTCGTCCTTAACTGCGGGTTTGTGCAGGGGGATGGTCCCGGAAATGGGGATAGGCACGGACATTCCAGTTATTATCGCCTCGCCAAGGTCCAGCCTCGACATCTCGTCCTTGAAGTCTGAGAGGTCGTTCTCCGAGGAAAGCACCAGGTGCTCCCTGTCCTTGATGTTTGTCAGCAGCATGATAATGACGGTGTTGAGCTGGGAGATGATCTCCTCGTGTATCTTCCTTGGCATCTGATCGACCACCAGGAGCCCAATGCCGAACTTCCTGCCCTCCCTGACAATGTTCTCAAATATCGTTGTCCTAGCAATGTCCTTCGAAAGCAGCTTGTGCGCCTCTTCCAGGACTATAAGCGTCTCGGGCAGAGTCTTGCCCTTCAGTCTCGCGTTTTTGAACCTGTCCAGAAGATACCTTGATATAATGGTGGTGATAAGCCTTATGGCATAGTCGTTGTGCTCGTAGATGCCAAAGTCTATGATTATCGTCTTCCTCTTCTCCAAGGCGCCGAAGATGTATTGGAGGGAATCGAATCCCGTGCCGACATATTTTTGGTGGTATAGGGCCCCTATCTTCCTTTTCAAGGTAAGTATGGTAAGCTCGTTGATCTGTTTGTTGAACTCCTTGTATATCTCTTCAGAGCCGGTATCTTGGATATAGGGGATCCACCCCTTGCCGATCTTGTTCCTTATCGCCTCTGCGGCCTCCATCTGGGTCTCATTAAGAGAGGATATCAGGCTGATATCCCTTGGTTTTATCGCCTCGAGAGGGATCGAGATGGTGACGTCCTCGTTGTTGCCTATGCCCATAACAACGACCTCCTGGTATGGCCTCAGCCCGTCAAGCCGGGAATACTCGCCATGCACATCGAACACTATGGAGGGCGTGGAGGTCTCTATGAACCTGGAAAGGAGGACCTTTACCGTGTTGGATTTCCCACTGCCTGTCTTCCCGAACACTCCGCAGTGCCTGGTTATTAGCGTCTTTCTGTCTATCATGATGGGGATCTCCATGTCCCTCAGGCTGCCTATCTCCACCTTGTCGTCATCTCTTACTGCTAGGAATCTTAGGTCTTCCTCCTTTGCCAATCTAACCATTGATTGGAAACGAGGGATCGTCTTGGCACCCCTGAGCCTTTCCCCAAGCACCCCCATCAATCTGGCCCTGCAGATATAGTAGAACTGGGACCCAAGGGCAGAGTCTATGTCATTGTATACCTCTGAATCCCTTATGGCAACTATCTTGTCGGGCAGATTGCTCTCGCCGAGATTTCTCATCTCGAGGGATACCACCCTCGCAAGATAGGAATGCTTTGACTCGATCACCACTGGGGTGGCAAGGTTGATGCTCTCCACATCCACGTCGTCGTTTAATCTGAAGACCACCTCCTGAGAGGTGGAGGATATTATATTTCCTATCATTGAGAAAGATGTAGAAAAAAAATTAAATAAATCTATGGTCGGTTACGGGTACTCGAACGGTATCTTTATCTTCACGGGAAGATTGGGCGTAGGGATCTCAATTGTGAAGGTCAGCATCGAGGATTCCTCATTTATCTCTTCAAACACAAGATACCCCTCCCTCGTCTCCTTTGCAAAATAGTCGCCACTGAGGTCTGTTGGGGACCCGATGAAGTAGACCGGCCATTTCACGCTCTTGTCATCTACTATGTAACAATTGATATTGGGGTATATAGTGTTAGGTCCATTTAGAGTGTTCTCTACAATGATGTCTGTCCTGAAATGCGTGACCTCGTCCCCGGCGGTTCCATATTTCGGGTGAGTATAATACCCTACCTGCACTAGAGTGACGGTAAATCCGTACATGGAGTGGGAATCCCCTATCTCCTTGATCCCTGTGAAAGGAGGAGGAGTGGTGGGTGGAGCCGTGGTCGTTGGGGCTGCCGTTGTGGTGGGTGGAGCCGTGGTCGTTGGGGCTGCCGTTGTGGTGGGTGGAGCCGTGGTCGTTGGGGCTGCCGTTGTGGTAGGTGGAGCCGTGGTCGTTGATTCACTGTCATCCTCAAGTATGCAACCGCTCATAATGACTGAAAAACATAACAATATTACAACAAGAACTCTTCTAAGCATATTATTCCCCACAATTGATGTTATATCAATATATAATAATTTATCTGAAGGCCGGTCTAAGGTATGGCATGCGTTAGCGGCCCCTATAGATATTTTTATCTATGCAAGTTTAAAATTAAAGATATGGCCATGATCCTTTTCGACGTTGGGGGCACTCTGCTAAAGATAAACCCTGAACCGAGGGAGATATATATCGAGATATTCGATGAGATGGATTACAAAATTTCTAAAGATAAGCTTTACAGGGCGATAGTATACGCAAAGTCCACTATAGAAAAGACCTATGATAAGTCCTCACACTCAAATAATGACTCCTTTCCCCTTAGATTCAACAGCCTTTTGCTCAGGGAGTGCGGGCTGCCATGCGACGAGGCCTCCTCTAAGATGATCACAAGGATGTTCGCAAACAATATAAGATTCTCGAAATACCCTGAGACTGAGAGCGTCCTCAATGAGCTGCATAAGGAACATGCCATGGGGATAATCTCCAATTGGAATCTGGATAAAGACCTAGACGATGTCCTGAGGCAAAACGAAATCGACAGATTCTTTGACTACACCCTGGCATCAAAGGACGTAGGTTGTGAGAAACCCGACCCGATCATATTCAAGATGGCCCTGGACGGCATGGGGGGAGACGCCAAGGACACGTATTACGTTGGGGACTCCTACGTTGAGGACGTAGTCGGGGCACTGAGAATGGGTATGAGGCCCATATTCGTCAACAGAAGGAACGAGCCCAATCCTGACAATGTGCCGTCAGTGAGCGACCTTGAGGGCATCCTGAATCTTATCGAATGAAAGGCAAATGATTTATGTTGTCTGCCGGATATTATCATCATGACAAGCTCCCTACCGACAAGGCAGGACATTCGCAACAGATTCATCTTCATGTATGGCGCATACCTGGCGATAATCTTCATTTTTTGGATTTACGTTGATGTTTCCATAGTATATGTCATGCCCATGGTGGCAGTGCTTTGCATAATAGGTTTCGTTAACTACAGGACCAATGTAAGGGTCCTCTCTAGAAGACCAATGGTGTCAAGTGACGATTTTAGAGAATATCGCGGTATCGTTACCTCATCGATAGGTGAGGACGGTCTTGTCAGGATAAGGGGAGAGACATGGAAGGCCAAGAGCGATGAGCCCATAGACAAAGGAAAAGAGGTGGAGGTCATCGAGCTCCTGGACAATATGACCCTTCTGGTTCAGGAGAGCAAAGAACCAAATAGCAGCTCCACTGAAGACTTGAGCTGATCGTACCTAAAAGGCCTGTTCCTCTCTATGACAAAGGCCCGTCCGGCGATCCCGACCCCTTTGAGGGCATATTGGAGATATGCTCCTTCGACCTCTTCCAGGACGTTGCCATCTGCATCGCCTGGGCGCTCTCCCAAAAACAAGTGCTTGTCTGAGATGCGGTCGTTGATATGCACATGAAAGACGGTGGTGGACCTGCATATGGCGCTCACTTCCCCCACATCGATGTTACTCCTATCCACAAGGTAGTGCCCATAATCAAAACATATGTGATATGGAGGGCCGATGCTTTCAACGAGGTCGCCAAGGTTCGTTATGTTGCCGTAGAAGGGATTTCCTTTATTGTTGATGTTCTCTATGCACATTTTTAGTCCATGCTCATTAAGACTGTCTGCTATCTCGCCTCTAAGGTATCCAATCACTCTCTCTTTGGATTCAATTGGTCCATTGGGGAGGTGCATTACAAGAAATCTGCATCCCAGGTCGGAAGCTGCGTCCAGGCGTTTGCATACCTCCCTTTCGAACTCTCCTACGCTCTTTCCATGATTTCCCTGAACTATCCCCAGCAGCCTGTCCTTGAAACCGCTGCGCAAGTATGTTCCGGGCACCAACTGATCGGGAAGGTGAAGCACATACTCGATCCCTTTCTCCTCTGCGATCCGCCTCATCGCCCTTACCTTGCCGGGGTTCCTCACGGCACTATCGCTCTCGGAACCCAGCTGGATGCCTGGAATGAAGTCAAGGCCAAGATCCCTCTGCAATCTAATCACCACATCGGCTATCTTTGATACTATCCTATCAGTGAATGGAAGGGTGTACCCTATGCTCCTCTGGTTTGATGGCCTAAAATAATAATAGGGGCTGTTGTTCAAAGCTAGGACGGTGTCCATTGGATAAGAAGAGGGAAGAGGATTATATATATCTTATCAAGGCCCCAGCGCATCGATCTCCTCAACGATGACATCTATCGGATTTTCCATGCTCTTGAGCTTTTGTATAACCTCTCTCTGATACCTCCTGTCATCTAGCAAGGCCTCTGTAAGCATGGACACTTCCTCGCCATCGCAAGAGTGCATCTTAATATGGTCCTTTACCATCTTGTCCGTTATTGCAAGAAGCTTTTCCGGATAAGTTGATATTGCTGGTTTTCCCATGGCGACAGCCTCCCTGTTCATGGAACCTCCTGCACTTATGATAATGTCAGAATAGTGGATAAGCGAGAGCGCGTCAACGCAGTGGTCAGGTATTATGGCACCCATATGGTCAAAGAGCTTGTATTGGTCCTCAGTCCTTGGGAACACCACGCATTGGTATTCATTGAGCCTCCTAAGGAGGGATGTCACAATCGATTCCCTCGGGTCACCTGTGAAGTAGTTCGCCATCACAGGTTCGGGCCTCAATATAGCTATAGGGCGGTCCTCGTCAAGGCCCAGCTCGTTGAATATGCTGTCTCTGGGCATGAAGTCCTCTATGTGCGCAAGCTCGCAAAAACCATTGAACGACCTCAATCTGTCCTCGGTCACCCCGAACTGTGATATCTCATTGTAGGTAATTGCATCGGGAGCGATAATTCTTGAGGATAGCGGGAGCATCAGTCTATTCTGGGCTATTGCCTTCTCATTGTCAAGAACGCATATTGAGGGGATTCCAAGACCGTAAGCGACCCTTGGGGCCTCCACCGAGTGCTTGAAGAGGGCGACATCAGGGCTTTCCGCCAATGCAAAGTCGGTGAGGCCAAGAATCCTCTTCGAGGAACACTTCAGTTTCATCTCCTTGGATGCTCCGCCGTGCTCCCCTATGATCTGGCAATCGACATTGTTCCTTTCGAGCATTGACTCCATGGAACCGAACTTCCTAGATGTAACGACCACCTCATGCCCAAGCCTGTCAAGTCTCTTTATTATGTTTTTGAAAAAGTGAATTTGAGGCGAGTTGGAAATGTCGATCCATATCTTCATGATAACACTCCTATTGATAATCAATAGTGCTTACACATTCTTTATAACAGAAATACAGTTACTAAATATATTAACTTAACGGCCTTAATCGTTCATATATATAAATGAAATATGGTTATATATAAGAAAAATATATTAATAAGATTATATTACGCGTCAGAACGATTCCAATGAATATATATCTTAATATTTTAATTAAATAATAAAAAATATAAAAAATAAAAGAAAATAAAGTTATTTTCTTCTTAATAGAGAGTAAGCAGCCCCCAATACTATGAAGACCAATACTACGATGGCGATGGTATAGTCATTGGAATCCCCTGCGCCAGACCCTACTTCCACGGTCTTGTATGTGCCTTCGTAACCCTCTCCTTGTGCAGATATCCTGAAAGAGTCCGAAGGATACTGGTCAAAACTGACGATGCCGTCCTGTCCAGTCACCTTGGTCTGCCCGATGATCTGCACGACAACCCCATCCACTGGCGCGCCTTGGGATAACACCTTCAGGGTCAGGGGCTCTCCTTCATCCACAGTGTCTGGGCAGTCCATCTCAAGAGGATATGTCCTGAAGACGGTGAATGATATGGAATGGTCCTCACCATCTGGAAGATCGCTTGTAGAGACCGTGATGGCGTTCTCACCGTACTCTAGAGGCACGTTGATCTGGAAGTCCCCCCTTGGCCCGGTAGTATAAGCAATGCCGTTCGCCTCAACATCGGTGTAGGCCTGAGTTTGTCCCACCACATCTATGGAGGCCTCAGAGGTATACGTGCCCTCGGATGGTTCATCCACTTTGAAGTGGGAGATCTTCTCCACCCTCCATTCCATCTCTTCGCCGTTCACATCGATGATGAAATAATGATTGAAGGTGTTCTCCTCAGGATACTGAGGATCGAGCCATGTTGCGCCTCCAGTAACGAAGTTGTGTATCCCGCCCTCCAACACCTCATGGAAGTAAGTGTGCTCATGGCCCTGGAATATTGCCGTCACGTTGTCGTACCGCTCTATAACGGCGTGGACATCCTCCTGATTCTCTATGCCATGGAAAATGGGATACAGGGGTTGGTGGGCCATTATAAATATGTGGTCCTTGTCCTGATTGGACGAAAGCTCCTCCTCCAGCCAGGTGAGCTGATTGCCCGTAATGTACCCCTTTTGATTGTCAAGCTCTGTGCATAGGAAGATGAAGTGAGAGTTCCCGTAATGGAATGAGTACATAACATCTCCATAGAAGTACTCAAAGTTCTCGAGCCCGTCGCTTGTGGCGGCATCATGATTACCCACAGTTGCATAGAAGGGGACCTCTGAGAACGCCGTGATCTCCTCTCTGACCTGGAAGTATTCATATAGATGTCCCGCATAGTTGAGATCTCCGACCTGGATTATGAAGTCGATATCCTCGTCCTTTGCCAGAGTCTCCATAATATAAGTGGCCGCATAGGGATTGTCATCGCTTCCCGATTCCGGCTGTGTATCGCCCACGAGTGCAAATCTGTACTGTTCGACACCCGGGGCAAGGTCGGTGTCGTAGCCCACTATGTTGTCGATCTCTATGTTCAACATCTGGAAGACGAGATCGCCCGTAACGTCCTGGGCCAATATTGTCAGGGTGTGGTGGCCATCGCTTACTGTTTTTATGGTATCCCAATCAGCGGTCCATATCCCATTCTCAAGCTCCATGTCCCCCCATACTCCATATTCTGTGGAGTCAAGCTCCACCCATGAGGGGTGGTCTATCCTGTATCTGACCCATTCAATGTCGTGCCTGTTGTCGCTGACTGAGGCCTTAATCGTATAGGTACCGGATATCTTTGTGGGACGTTCCACATAATTGATGCGGAAACCCTCTGCCGCGGTGACGCTGGCGGACTTGGCATCCCCGCCGAACGAGGCCATTTCCATTGGCTCAGAAGGCGTGTCGGTGAGGTATGTGTTGAAGTAGAGGTAAAGGTCGTTGGCAGCAGGCGCGAACTCTATGTGTATGGAGTCATCGATGAACCTAATATTATCGACCTCGTTCACTGTGTAAGGATCAAGTGGAATAAGTTCAAGGTAATAATCTACGCCCTCCCTAAAGTTGACGAAAGAGAGAGGCAAGACGACCATTCTGTACTCTGGAAGAACGAGCTCTTCCTCTATTATGTACTTTCCCTTCGCAGGGTCCCGGAGCGATACCATGAAACTGCCTTTCCCTTCGAAGGCAAGATAATCCATATCCTCGAAGGATCCGGCACTGACAGACGTGTACATCTTGACGCCGGAATCGGTGTTCTTGTAGAACTTCAAGGAATCCCCATCGGCCCCTTCAGTGACGAAGCTCTCCATCTGACTGCTGACGTTCCAGCTGCCCGCATCAGATTCAAAGTCATCAACGACGGATATATTGTTGGAGTACCAAAGGAAATCGTGCAAGGCATGTGTGGAACCATGTTCGACCAGCCTCAACGACCCTGGATCGACGTTCTCATCATATCCCCAGTCTGGGTCCAAGGGGTATAATCCCAGGTCCTCCGCTATATCGCTTAGGACTATGTCGAAATAACCCGGGTCGGCAGAATTTTGGGGAACGACCCCCAAACGAAAATTAAAATCATCGTTCCACCACTGGTCTGTTTCAGAAGTCGATATGGCCAGTGAAGAGAACAATAGTAAGATCATAATTATTGGAGTGAGAATCCTTTTCATGAATTCACCATTATTATTTTTGGATTTTCATATAAAATCTTACCTGATACACTAACTGGGTCTCTCTCGGCCCTCAGACGAATTATATTCACACTTCCTAAGTTGTTGTACGTATAATCTGTAAATATAAATCCGGTTACGGAACAAGTTTATTATATTTATATATCATTAGTATAATGTTTAAAAAACGGGGAGATGAGAAAATGACAGGCAATGACGATAAGGACGTAGTATATGTCGGTAGCAAGCCACAGATGAGCTATGTGCTGGCAGTTATCACACAATTCAACGAGGGTAAAGTTGATGAAGTGATCCTGAAGGCTAGGGGAAAGGCGATCTCAAGGACAGTCGATGTGGCAGAGATAGTAAAGAACAAGTTCATGCCAGAGGTAAAGATAGACAACATAATCACGAGCACGGAACAGGTCTCAAGGGAGGACGGGTCAAATTCCAACGTCTCTGCAATAGAGATCACGTTGAGGAAGTAATAATAACGCCCCGATATCTCAAAGGTGTCAATTGAATGGCACCTAGGATTTCTTGATTTTATTATAAAGTTCTATTACGCCCATGGAGATGCCATCGACCTCGATGCCTCCGGGGCCCTTGACACTGTCCCCTACGATGTAGAGGCCCTCTATTTGGAAGGAATCCACTGAGAGGTCCTGTCCCTGCGAGGCGCGATTAACCGGATTTTTTCCAAAGTAGGTCTGCGCACATATCAATTCGATCTCGTGCCCCTTGAATATATCCTCTAGCTCTGCTACACCCCGTTCGACCTCGGACCTGATGTTGAGGCCCACCAATGTCTGGTGAGACATCACCAGATGCCTGCCTTGGGGAGCGAGGGACCTATCCACGTTCGTCACCTGCAAAGCCCCCTCCACCCTTTCGCAGTCCAGGGGGAATAGCACGCCATTGTGTTTTATGAGGCTTTCACCACAGCTGATGTTGAGCTTGATCCCGGCTGATGGGACGATATCTTTTATGGTGTCCCGAAGCTCGTTGCCGATTGAATCGGGAGGGCATATCTTGGAGGTGGCCTTCGCGCCAATGTCAGATACGACAATGTCATCAAGGTATTCCTCACCGTCCTCAGTGGCGACCCCCAGCACCTTGCCGTCCTCGATGAGTATCTGCTCCACCTTTTTATGGATGATCAAGACCTTGTTCTTCTCAAGGACCTGCTCCAATGCCCGTATTACACCGCCACAACCTCCCATCGGTATGCCTGGGCCCTTGTAATTGAATATGTTCTTTACTATTGCTGCCAGGTCGTTCATACTAAGCTCGCTTGGAGAGACGGAAAGCGACCAGCCAAGGAAGCACTTTGCTACCTTGAGGTATATCTCATCCGAGTATCTCATGTTGAAGTATTCTTGGACGGAGATGTCTGGCATGCCAGAGTATCTCATTTTCAAGAACAGCTTTGAGACCCTGATCTTGTCCCACATGGGAAGTGACTTCCGGATCTCACTGAATGTAAGCTCACGGCCATTATAAAGGAAGGTGCCATACGGATCGGAGTCCACTATCTTGCAGTTCGCACCGACCTTGTGAAGGATCTGGGCCAAAGGCCCTGTCGAGCCATGGGGAAGCATGTGCAAAGCCCCCGTGGTCAGGGCATATCCATCCCTATCAAAGTTCCTGAATCTGCCTCCCAGTTCCCTAGAACGCTCGAAAAGGATCACTTTTTGATCCTTAGAGTAAAGCGCCGCGCTCAAAAGGCCTCCAAGACCGCCTCCAATGATTATCATTAAGTTCCTTTTTACCAAATATTTAAAAAATTAATCGATAATTGAATTGATGTCGGTGGTATATTGGGTTATAGCATAGTGATTTCAGGAGTCGGCGGGCAAGGAGTGCTCGTTGCTTCCCAGATAATAGCCAATGCAGCAATAAAGAAGGGCATGAAGGTAAGGGTAGGAGAGACCCATGGGATGGCGCAGAGGGGAGGAAGCGTCATAGCCCATGTGAGATTTGGAGACGACATCTTCGGTTCGATAACCCCAACTGGTGAAGGGGACATCATGCTGGGCTTTGAGCCTGTGGAGTCCTTGAGATACCTTGATTACATGAGAGAAGGAGGTTTCGTCGTGCTCAACACGCACCCCGTGGTGCCTGTAAGCGTTTCCACTGGAAATGCAAAATACCCATCTATAGAAGAGATAACCGGGGAACTGGGAAAGAAGCTCAAGGTCAGCACTGTAGATGCGACCACACTTGCAGTCGAGGCAGGTAACAAGATAGCTTCTAACACTGTCCTTATCGGCGCCCTTGCAAACATCGCTGAACAGGCTAAAATACCTCTTGAGAGGGACATTCTCCTCAAGGCGGTCGAGGAAAGGGTCCCAGAGCGATTTATCGAACTGAACAGGAAGGCCTTCGAGCTCGGTTTCTCAGCCGTCAAATCAAAGCTCTGAAGCGCTCAATATCACTGTTGAGCAAGCCTATGTCATCATATGGGGCCTCGAACGTGTAGTTTGAGTCATATCCGGCGGCCCTTATCTTTGATATGAGGTCCTTAAAGTCCAGGTCGCCCCTGCCTGGCCTGAGGTAAGACCTGCGTCCGTCCACTATCCATTTTCCATTGAAGTCCCTGAGATGGACGTTGGACATCCGGTCAGCCATTTCAATTAGGCCGTCGAACATGTTGTAGGCGGCAGCGTACTCGAAGTCAAGAGTGAACGTGATCTCATCACAACACCCTAAGAGCTCTTGAGTCAGGTCGATGGGATGCCTGCACCTGGAGGGCAGGGCCTCGATAGACACGGTTATCCCCCTATCCCTGGCGTATGTGACCAAACTTCTCATCGTTGCCTTGATATGTTCCATGGGCAGCTGCCTGTACCTTCCGTCCCAAGCGTGTATCACCATTATCGTGGCCCCAAGATCCGAGGTGATGTCCACAGAGCGCTCCAGCAATCTAAGGGCGTTGGACTGAAATTGGGGATTTGAAAGCATGATCTGCACAGGTTTTGGGGCGTGGATCGAACAGATGGTATTGTCAAAATCCATAAAACTGTCCTTAAGCGAACCAAGTTCGCTGAGAATCGACTTATAGATGATAAGTTCAAAGCAGTCGGGATTGCATCTCTCGAAGCTCTCCCTCACTATCCTATAGTCGTGCGTGACAAAGCATCCGCTGGAGACCGATATCTTGGCCATGGTTTGAATCAGCTAGAACATTAAAAATACTTTTCATGACTGCGCCAAACGCGCCGTTCATCTCTTGCAAGGTGCATAATCGCCCTTTCAGGGCAGAAGTTCATCGCCAACACTCCGCTTCGAGTCCCAAGGAAAAAGGGAATAAGCTTTAATATATGCCCCCTGTTCTGTTCTCATGTCCACGGAAGACAACAGGAGCTTACTAATAATTATGACACTGGTGCACATGGTGAACGACGGATTTGAGATGGTGGTGCCCACCCTCATGCCCATCATGGCGGTCTCCATTGGACTCAGCTACTCCCAGATAGGGATAGTGAGCGGTGTCCTTGTCCTTGCAATGGGGCTCGGGCAGGCATTCGTCGGTGTGGGGTCTGACCTTATTGGCCACAAGAAGCACATGATCATCTTCGGGGTGGTGCTCTCTTCGATCGGATTGATGGTCATGGGCGTTAGCAGCAACTACCAGATCATGCTCCTGGGCGGTGTTTTGATAGGCTTTGGACTCAGCATATACCATCCTGTCAGCATGGCAATAATAACCAACAGATTCATCAGCTCTACCGGAAGGGCCGTAGGCATACATGGATGCGGCGGCAACACGGGGATGTTCCTTTTCCCCCTTATAGCAGGCGTCCTTGCGGACATAATTGGGTGGAGAGAGACTCTTTTCCTATTCCCCATAGTTGGACTAGTGATAATATTTGTATACTGGGCGCTAGCACAGGACGAGAAGGTGGAGATGGGGGAGTTCGAGCCAAGGAAGCTCATGGTGCCCGCCCTTGCAATAATTATCATCTCGATCGGGGTCTTCAACATGGCAACGCGTGGATTTTTCACCTACTTTCCTGTAACGTTGGAGAGCATAGGATTCTCTGCATCCGCAATTGGGGTATACTTCTCTTCGTTCTTCGGCATTGGCATTATAGGCCAATATCTTGGGGGGTGCATAAGCGACCGTTATGACAATGTAAGATCGTTGTTCATCCTATTGCTCATAAGCGGGGCTTCAATGTACGCTTGCCTGCAGTATCACGACGGGATAGCACTGCTCTCCGCAGTCGCGGTGGCTGGACTTTGCGTGAACATGATATGGCCTATCTTCTTTGTTCTCTATGCCAAAAAGACGCCGCCCGCTCTCAGGGGCACGGGCTTCGGCCTTTTCTTCTCTACGAACTATATCTTCGCGGCCTCTTCGCCAATAATAATGGGGCAACTTGGCACGGCATATTCAAACTCCGCTGCCAATATGCTGGTCTTGGTGACCTGCATCCTAGGCGCTATAACGATCTTGTTCCTAAAGAGGAACTGACGCTAAAATACCCGGACCAATGTTAAAAATGGACAAAAGGTAAGGTCGTCCGAGGGGATAAGCTTTATAATACATTATAGTTAATACTGCCCGATGACCATATTGATTATCGCTGAGAAACCTAATGTGGCCAACAGGATAGCCTCCTCCCTTGGCACCCCAAAGGTGCAAAAGAGGGGCAGGGCAAAGTATTTCTCAGTGGAAGAAAAAGGCATATTCGTCGCCTCCGCGGTAGGTCATCTTTTCTCGCTTCGGCAGGCGCGGCCAATAGACAAATACCCTTTTTTTGACATAAAATGGATGCCACCGAGCGAATATGACGCCAAGATGAAGTATCTGGACCAATACATAGAGGTCCTAAAAGAGCTCTCGGAGGAATCCGAAGAGATCGTCAATGCCTGTGACTACGACCTGGAGGGCTCTGTTATTGGTTACAATGCCATAGTCCATGCTTGCAATGGGAATCCCTCGGATGCCACGAGGATGAAGTTCTCCACATTGACAAAGGACGAACTTGTAAGCTCTTTCGAGAACAGGGAGGAACACCTAAACTTTCCGATGGTCGAGGCAGGCCTGACAAGGCACATGCTGGACTGGTATTGGGGCATTAACACGTCAAAGGCCCTCTCCAGCTCCGTTAAGAAAAGAAGCGGGAAGTACGTACCCCTGTCCGCAGGAAGGGTCCAGACCCCGACACTTCTTTTCATAAACGAGAGAGAGAAGAATATAGAGGCTTTCGTGCCCTCGCCATACTGGCTCCTGAACATACACTTCAACAAGGATGGCCTGGGTGTCAAGGCATCGTACCAGTCGAAGATCACTGAAAAGGATAAGGCGGAAAAGATCTTTTCCGAAGTGGACGGAAAGAACGGCCACATCAAGAATGTCAGCAAAAGAAAGAATAAGGTGCCAACGCCCATCCCCTTTGACCTGGGACTGCTCCAGTCGGAGGCATGGAACAACTTCAAGTTCCTTCCAAAAAGGACCCAGGAGGTAGCCCAGAACCTATATGAGGCGGGGTACATATCGTATCCAAGGACATCCTCACAGAAGCTGCCAAAGTCCCTTGGACTCAAAAAGATCGTGGAATCTCTTTCCAGCAATCCAAAGTACAGGGATGGGGCAAAGAGGGTGCTGGAGACTAAGATGGAGCCAAAGCAGGGAAAGAAGGACGACCCCGCGCATCCCGCCATATACCCTACGGGAATAATGGTGGAGAAGCTTACCAAGGACGAGACAAAGCTCTACGACCTGATAGTCTGCAGATTTCTCTCCGTCTTCATGCCTGATGCTATAGTGGAGAACGTAAAGGCAACGGTGGACATTGAAGGGCATCCGTTCATAGCAGACGGGAAGACCATATTAGAATCAGGATGGATGGTCTTTTACGGCAAGTACTCGAACTCCAAGGAATCGCCACTCCCCGTGTTCCTCAATGGGGAGGAGATAATAGTCGACAAGCACGAGAAGCTCAAGAAGATGACAAAGCCGCCCGCAAGGTACAATCCAGCATCTGCCATAAAGGAGATGGAGAATCTGGGCGTTGGCACAAAGGCGACAAGGGCAAACATCATAGACACCCTATACAAAAGGGACTACATCAAGGGCAGGGAGATACGTATAACCCCCCTTGGCAGGACGCTTGTAGAAACTCTTGGCAAGTACTGCAATGAGATAGTGTCTGTTGAGCTGACCAATCACTTCGAGAAGGAGATGGACATGATACTAACCTCGGAGAAGACAAAGGAGCAGGTCCTGACCGAGGCCAAGGAACAGCTCAGGACGATATTCGCCAACTTCAAGGAGAGCGAGGCAAAGATAGGCAAGGAGCTCCTCGCGGCCATCGTTGACAGCCAGAACGAGAATCTTGGGAAATGCCCTAAATGCGGTGGAGAGCTCAGGGTGGTGGTGTCAAAGGCCACCAACAAGAGATTCATAGGATGTTCCAATTATCCCAAATGCGATTCATCATATCCTCTGCCACAAAAGGGTTCTGTATCGTTTTCAGAAAAACGCTGCCCGGAATGCGGCTCCCCAATGCTTGTGAACAGGAGAAGGGCGGTGTGCATAAACATGGAATGCCCTTCCAAGGCCAAGAAGGAAGCGAAGGCGCCTCAAAGCAGCTCGTAACTGCCCGTGGCCCTGTCGCTGACTATGTTGTTGAACTCGTTCATGTTCTTGTCCCTTGCTAAAAGAGGGTCTATCTCAACTATCCAGGATTCCTCACGGTCCTCCGGGGCCCTGTGCATGATGCTGCCATCGGTCGCCGTGATCTGGGACATGCCGATGAATCCCAGCCCGTGCTCCTCCCCTACCCTGTTGCATGTCACGGCAAATACCCTGTTCTCAAGGCATCTGGTTACCATCGAATTGGGGCAGTATGGAAGTACGAGATTGGCGCTGTGAAGCACCAGGTCTGCCCCCTTTAACATCAAGGTCCTCATGGATTCGGGGAAGAACCAGTCAAAACAGACCATCAGTCCCACTTTGATATCGCCTAGGTCATAGACATCGAACCTGTCACCCGGGGCGAAGAATCTCTTCTCATTGAAGTATAGGTGGACCTTGCGGTATGAGCTTATGAATCCCTGGGGCCCGACAAAAAGCTGGGAGTTGTATATCTTCCCACCTTTCGACTCTGCGTATCCTGCAGCAATGTACTGGTCGTTATCCTTTGCGATCTCCTTTAGTAGGAGGGAGGTCCTGCCGGTATTTGCATCCTCTGCCAAAGGCTCGAGCTGCGATGCCTCCTGAAAGTTGTATCCGGTGTTGAAAAGCTCTGGAAGGACCACTATGTCTGCATCCCTTACGCCTTCCAGGAGCTTGGCCGCATGGTCCAAATTAGCTTCACAATCGAGAAAAATCGGTTCTGTCTGTATGTATCCTATCTTCATCTAAATCATCTCAAACCTTGGTAACCTCATCTATCTTCACATTTTCCGAGAACTTGTTGGGTTCGGGCACCAGGAAGGGCAATGTCTTGGAAAGGTCATTTCCCAACACTACAATGTCTACCATCTTGGTAAGTTTCAAGAAATCCCTCTTCTGCCCATCCATGGCACTGGTAAAAGAGTTCTTTATGTTCTTCTTTATGGAACGGGAAGGGTTGAACACTATCGAGAGGCCCACTTCCCTGAACATGAACATGTCGTTCTCGTCATTGCCAACAGCCACGGTCATTTTCTTGTCTAGGCCATGTTGCTTGATGTAATTGCGTACAAAGTCTCCCTTGGACTTCAAAGTGAGAAGTTTCTTGTCCTTCAGCTCCCCTGTAAGAACGCCGTCCTTTGCCTCGGGAGAGTTCCCATACACCTCCTCGATGCCTATTCTCTTCCCAAAGTCCCTAGCTATCTCCTCAAATCCGTTAGTTACTATCACAGGATGATAAGATGCATCCTTGAGCTTTTGGATGGTGTCCTTTGCCGACTTTGTCACAAGCATCTTCTGGGCGGTCTCCTTGAGAACGGACTGAGGTTGGCCCGTGATGAACTTCACCCCCTTAGAGAGTATCCATTCAAGGCCGACCTGCTTCCTGAGCTGGCCTGCAAAGACCTTCATGGCCTGGGACCTCTTTCCTATTGTCTCTGCTAGCTGGAGGGCCTGCGCCTGGGGCGTAAGTACACCGTCCATATCAAAGAAAATGACATACTTCATCTTTTTACCCCTATGCCCTAAATGTGAATATAAGGCTTAACAATATAATCAATATCGATAGAACAATTATTATCCTTATGGTCATCTTTTTTGCTGCAGAGCGCTCATAGCTTCCGCGTGGGACTATGTCCAAAAGCAGGGATGCGAACAGACCCCCTGTCATAAGTCCCAGTATGTTCTCTATAGTTATTGTGAACGCCCCCAGTGATTTTGACGGTTCCAACACCATCAATATCCCAGTGACGGCTGCAGGTGGCAGAAGCGCTGCGGCTATGGCGACGCCTGCCAGGCCCTCTGTTATCTTCTTTGCCAATGTTAGTATCGCCGCCAGGCCGATGAAAAAGGACATTGGCAGGTATATCCTGCTGATGGAGGTCCTCAACATTATTTCCTCAGTGAGCTGAAGTTCTACAAAGTTCCGTAATATGAAAGTGGATATTCCCGATAGGATGATAACGAGGAACACCAATGCCAACAGCTGCATGACGTTCTTAAGAGCATCGTTGCCCCTTCCTACCGTGACGTTTATCGAGAAGGCATATATGGGGCCAAGCATTGGTGAGAGCAGCATTGCCCCGATCACTATCGCAACGCTGTTCATGAAAAGGCCTATCATTGCTATAATACCAGCTATTGCGATCAAGAGGACCTTGTTGTTATCTATCTGGGAATATGTCCTTACAGAATCCATTATGATCTCGACAGGGGTCCTTTCCTTTACCTCGTTCTTCTTCATCTCCTCCCTTTTCAGTGAGGACGATATCACAAAGTCGGGTGAATAGACCTCGATCATCCTTTCTTTGAATCTAAGGTCGACTATCGAGATTATGCTATCAAGAGTGCTGTCAAGTTTATCGTTGGGAACGAATACTATGGCCTTGAGAATGCCATCCTCCTTTGTGAAGTAATGGTTAACATCCTCGAGGATTTTTTCCAGCTCCTTCTTGTCCTTTGGATCTGTCCTGACGATAATCTGCTTCAAATAAACGACCTGCTGGATTTTCCTTAAAATGGTGGGCACAATTAAAAATTCTTTCTGTTAATAAATTTGTATAAATGCACTACTTGCCTGTTTTTTCGATTGTTATAGATAAATAGGATAGAAAAAGATAAATTTAATGTTTATGAGGATAATCTAATGGATTTCAAAGAGGCTACCCCCCAGGAGAGAATGATCTTTTATTCAGAGGAATGGAGGTCAAAGGACATTCCAGACTTCATTGTCAACTCTATAAAAGAGAGGGAATTTGCTTTTGATCACAACGGTTCGGGGTACAATGACAGATATAACGCCTTCAATGACGTCAGGGAGCTTGACGTAAAGATGAGGGCTATGAACCCATATGCAGTTTGTGCCTCTACAGCGTATTATCGGGCCCCGGAAAGACGGGAGGGCTGGGAAAAGGCAGAGCTAGTGTTCGATATCGATGCAAAGGATCAACCTGTGAGGACATGCGATTGCGAGGTAGGCCAGATATGTGAGAAGTGTCTTGAGGAATCCAAGATTCTGGCATTGACCATAATAGACACCTTGAAAGAGGACCTAGGGCAAAAGGAATTATACCTGGCATATTCAGGAAGGGGTTACCATATCCATGTCCTAGATGAGAAGGCCCTTCTGCTTGAGGACAGATCGGCCATTTTAGAATATGTAATGGGATCCAAGATGCCCATGGACATCCAAATGATCAATGGTTACGCCAAGACCTGGAGGAAGATGTTCTCACTGACCTTGTCAAAGGCAAAGGAATCTGACCTCTCCTTTGTGAACAAGAACATTGCCAATATACTGATCGAGAACAGGAACGCGATAATAGACAAATTGAACGAGAGGAGCGATAGATTCCTAGAGGTTCCCGGAATCGGCAAGGCGAGCCGGGATAAGATAGTGGATGGCATTATGGGCCTGTCAGGTCAGACCGTCGATGGAAAGGTAACAATAGATACAAAGAGAATACTAAGGCTGCCGACCACCCTGCATTCGAAGATCTCCATGATATGCACATTGATCGACAAGCCGGAGAGCTTCGATCCCCTCAAAGACGCGGTTCCAAAATTTGTTTTTGAAAGGAGATAGAATAAGATAAAAGAGAAGGGATGGGCATCGGAATGTGAGTGTGAGCATATATCCCTGTATAGACCCTTCCCTTCAATACATGCCCTTTAGGGCAATTATTGGTGTGTATAATCCCTTTATAAAGAAGACGAACTTTAAATAAGGAACATTATAAAGGAACAATAAGAAGTAACTGTGTTCTTTTTACAGATATCGCTATGGAACATACCCAATATACATCCATCCGGCGTTAGATTATTATCATCTCGTACCCATAAATACAGGGTGTGGATATGTATAAGAGATACCTCTTATCATTCATTCTTCTCCTCGCCTTTACGTGCGGATGCATAGGTGGAGAGGGAGATGTCTTTGAGGGCGACATTTCAGAACTTTTAGTTAACATTGATGACCTGCCATCAGGTTACGCTATTGAGATTGACAAGGACACCTTAATTGGTGATATGCCAGATACGTTGCTTGAGAAGGGATTCTCAGAAGGAAAGGTAAGATACTTCACTCTCTCGAACGCCGAACTGAAAGCCTCGTTCGGCCAGACTGTTCAGAGATATGAACCTGAGACGATTTCAGGGGTGCTTGATTACGCCAAAACAAATATGCTAGAGTCAGAGGACATAGAAGAGATCGCCGGAAGGAGCTTTGGGGAAGGGTCCTTCATACTTCACAGCACTCAAGCCAACAACGAGAGCTATGTGATCATGTTCTTTGACAAGGACATTATCGTGCAGGTCTTCCACAATGGTATTTTGCTTGAGCCAGATCTAGTTATGCTTGAGTCCATTGCATCTGAAATCAATGAACTTATATAGTGCTGACTCTTTTTTTTTCTTTTTTTTACATTTTTATATAATACATTGATATTTGTCTATGTCAAAGCCCGCATCAATACTTCCTTAAGGTCATAGATAGGAAGAACGTCGTTGACCTTAAACTTCAAGGAACCCTTCCCGGACTTGATATGAGGATTTTTTAATTTGAACTTTTCAATGTTCTCAGGCCCGTTCGTATACATTGATACACCATCTTTCCTATACCCCAATGCCACCCATCCAGATCCGCTATTGAATGTTGGTATCTTATATGACATTACAACTTCCACTTCGGGATGATTCTCGATAATAAGTTTGCTAAGAGTTTTAAGAAGATCCTTCCTCTCATCCGATATATTCTCAATATATGAATTCACATCTTTTGGAAACGTCATGTAATATACTATATTTTTCTAAATATAATAGAAATAGTTATCATTACCTGAAAAATGCAGACATAGTTAGATTGATATCAACTTAATACATTAAAAAATTCTCTTTGATATCGATCCTTCCAAAACAATGGCTGCATATTAAATATTTCTCTGATTCCACCCTGCTCAGAGAGAAGGCATTCTCATGCTGACATATAGGGCACAATACAGGAACCTTTATTTCTTCGAAGAAATTCGACACTTCCGATACCCCAGTATAATTAAGTCTTTTAACTATATTAAATTATTCCTATCTTGACTTATATTAAAAAATAACAGACTTTTCTCCAAAAATATCGTGATTTTACATATCTAAAATTCTAATAAGAATATGATAAAAATGATTAAAGACGTAATTTGAAGGGAATTAATAGAGAAAGGGCGGGCATTGGAATATTAAGGTGTATAGAGCTTTCATCCCCATCGGGACCCGCCCTCTCCCATACACCTGATGATCGTTAATTGAGCTTACTCTGCCGGGACCGCTGCCTCTATCTGTATCGAGCTGAGGATCTGTGCGCCGGATGCGAGTCCTGTCGTGGTTACTGTGAAGCTCACAGTTGTCGATGCGCCGGATGCGAGGGAAACTCCGCTCTCTATTGCGCCGAAGCTGACCGCGGTGGCGTTCGTTCCTGTCTTGGTAAGTGTTACCGTGACTGCGTTCGCGCCGTAGTTCGTCACTGTGAAGGCGTCGTCAACTACGGTGACCGCGTCCATGTTGACGCCTGTTGCCGTTACGTTGTCGAAGTCTATTACGAGCTGTCCGTCCTCAAGGTGGGTGAGGGCGCTCGATCCCGGGACGAGGCCCAGGAGGGCGTTGGCGTCGCCGACCACGTTGATGGTGGCGGTCCTGTCAGCGGTGACCGATGTGAAGGCGCCGCTTGACATCACTAATAGGGCTGCTACGAATATTCCAAACAATGGCAGTACTTTCTTTATCATTTTCTATACACCTTTGAGTTGTTTCTGAAGATTCGTGTGTC
>Ga0272441_10000977_pt1 | contig 61905 bp, 34 predicted proteins | sample SSMProp6N_FD_193582 | JGI IMG/M metagenome (GOLD analysis project Ga0272441, IMG submission 193582) | Marine sediment archaeal communities from Little Sippewissett salt marsh, Falmouth, MA, United States - SSM-Prop-6N | ecosystem: Environmental > Aquatic > Marine > Wetlands > Sediment ... | reverse complement strand
ATGCTCGCGGTTGGGCTCGGAGCACGCGCGCGAGAAGATGATGTTCGGGATGTTCAGGTGCGCCTCGGCGCCGAGGTCGAGCCCCTCCGGGTAGGGCGGCGGGTACGCCCCCGCGACGACGTTGCCGCCGAAGGCGCACGCGCGTATCGCCTCCTGCATCGCGCGTACGTTGCCCGAGTATTCGATGACGACGTCGGCGCCGCGCTTCTGCGTAGCCTTGCGTACCTCGAGGGCGGCGTCGTCCGATGCCGGGTCGAGCACGAGGTCGGCGCCGCACCCGGCCGCCGCGGCGCGGCGTATCTCCAGCGGATCGACCGCGATGACGGGATGCGCCCCCGAGAGCCTGCATATCTGCACGCACATGAGGCCGATGGCCCCCATGCCGAAGACGGCGACGGCGTCACCCACGCGCACGTGCCCGTCGCGCACCGCGGCCATCGCGAAGTCGGCGGGGTCGAGGCAGACGGCCGAGCGCCAGTCGAGATCGGCGGGCACCTTCCAGAGCTGCCGCCCCGCCCGCACCGTCTGGACCTCGCGGAAGCCGCCGTAGCCGAGGACGCGCTCGCCCTCGGCGTATCCGTCGACGCCCGGGCCGAGCTCGGTGACGGTGCCGACGAACATGTTGCCGCCGACCGGGCGGGGCTTGAAGGGAGCGGGCGCCTCGCCGGCGGCGGCGTCCGCCTCGCCATCCGGCCGGATGTAGCATCCGAGCTCGCGGTCGAAGCGGCCGCGGCGCTTGCCGTACTCCTTGAAGCCGGCCATCTCGGTGCCGTGCTTCGAGGCCGCCTGCTCGGCCTTCACGCGGAGCTCGCCTTCGCCCAGCTCCGGCAACTCGTACTCGCCGATCGCGAGCTTGCCGGGCTCGACCATCATAAGCTGTCTTGGCATCTCATTCCTCCGTAACTGCAGCTGGCTCGGCACGCGCGCGGATCACAGCGTCGAGATCGGCCTCGGAGAGTTCGCCCTGGCTTTCATACTGCCCGGCATGGCCATCGGCAACGAGTCTGCCGGTCTCGACCACCGGCAGCCCGTTGAACTTCACGCCATCCTCCGTCTCCCGGTGCACGGGCAGCCTGCAGATAACGATCTCTTTTAGCTCCGCGTCCGCGTGGCAGAACAAGTAGCTGGTCGACTCAGGCAGTCCCTTGAAGGGGCGTATCAATCTCGCATCTGGGTAGGAGCGGAGGAACTTCGCCACGATCGGGAACCTGGCGACGGCCGTGCGCTGGACGGCGAGGTCCAGGTCATATCTCCTCTGGACGCGGCGCATGCGAATCTCATACGCTACGATGACAATCGCCAGCATTGCAGCGAGGACCAAAGTGAATGGCAAGGCCATCCGCTTCAGCTCGGCAGGCCTTGGTCGCTCGCCGGCCTCGACACCGGAATCAGCCATCGGCCGGCCCCCTAGTACGGCAGGCTCACCAGCGAGTTCTTGAGCGCCGCGAGCGCCGCGAATATGCCGATCACCACTCCCTCGCCGACGGCGAGGCCGGCGACGAGGATGTTCTTGTTCTGCGAGAGCCACTCCGGCCCGACGCGCTTGTGCAGCATGTGCGAGAGGAATGTCGCCACGCCGAGGATCGCCCCAATGAGAAGAAACGATGGCCCCCAGACGGCTGTGCATGCGAGCATGACGAGAGTCGCGGCGAGCAGCGTGAGCCTGGCCCAGCGCTCGCCCGCGCCCTTCGAGACGAGCCCGCCCACCATCAGCGACAGCGCGAAGGGCAGCGGCATCCACATCCCGACGGCGAGGCCGATGAGGCTGGGCCCCTTGCCCTTGGTCTTCGGCCAGACCGCCGGCAGGAGGATCTCGAAGAAGACGTGGATCAGGACGAAGATGCCGAAGGTGGCGAGTATCCAGTTCAGCTTGAACATCGACGCCGCCGTCGTGCCGATCTCGCCGGAGGTCTTGACCGTCGTCGCCATGAGCCCGCAGAAGAAGCGCGTCATGCGCGGCAGGAAGATGTTGGCGAAGGGGTAGGTCGACGACGGGATCGGCGCGATCCGCCAGAAGATCGACATGTAGACGAAGTTCGCTATCATCCCGACGGGCACCGCGACGACCGCCGCCTTGATGTAGTCGCGCGCGCGGCAGCGCACCAGCTCGCATATCTTGAAGTTCTGCACCCAGTCCGACGCGCCCAGCGCCACCGGCCACGGGGCGAACCAGACCGACGGGTTGGCGTAGCCCGAGATGCGGTTGTAGCCGATGATCAGCCCCTCGCGCACGTACGGCGGGTCGACGCGGAAGCCCGTCGTGCCCACCGCCCGGATGTCGATCATGCTGAAGAGCACCGACCATACGAGCGCGAAGGGCGCGATGAACCAGAGCGGGAAGTCGGGTATCAGCACCTTGAAGAGGACCACGCACCCGAGGACCGAGCCGAGGAAGATGAGCAGCAGCCAGGTGAAGGAGATTGTCCGCCCCTCCTCCTCGCCGGGGCCCGCCGCCGCCTCGCGCGCGGCCCGGGCGCTCGCAGACAATCCCGTGAAGGCCCGCATCAGCTGCTTCGGGTTCGAGAGGATGTGGAGCACCCCGGCCGCGACCATCGCGCCGATAAGCGGGCTCGCCCAGACGTCCACCTCGTTGACGCGTATCTGCGCGATCGGCATCCCCTCGACGAAGCGCTTGAAGTGCCCCATCTTGATCATGATGGGGTTGCCGACCTGGATGACGATCGCTCCGAGGAACATGCTGGCGATGACCCGGAAGGGCACTATGAAGCCGCCCGTGAAGGCGAGGATGTCGGTCGCCATCCCGAAGGAGGCCCCGCGCACCGCCCCGTGGACCTTGTAGTTGAGGTCCACCCACGGGATGGGGTAGTTGACGATCTTCTTGCCCATCGCCACCGGCCAGTAGACCAGGAGCCCCCAGGCGGTGCCTATCAGCCCCGTGACGGTGAAGACCTTCATGTGCTCCTTGCGCCCCTCGGTGAGCGCCGCGCACGCGGCCGCCGACGGGCGCGCGAAGGGGAAGGGCAGCCTCTCGACCTTGATGAAGAGCTCGCGGCCGATGATCGCCATCGAGACGTCGGCCATCACGTGGAAGATCCAGACGAGCACCGCGATGGAGATCGGCAGCAGCCACGAGGCGTGGAAGAAGGTCCTGAGGGATATCACCTCCTCGGGCGGCGCCCACCAGGCGGGGGCGAGCTCGGAGAAGGACTTCACGACGGGGCCGGCCGCGGTCTCGACGGTCGTCTTGATCTGGTGCGTCATGTCGCAGGTGCGGAAGTAGGCCGGGAAGAGCGCGTAGTTGTAGAACAGATACTGCCCCGCCGCGATCGAGCTCACCGAGTAGACGATGAACGCCTCGGCCTTCGAGAGCGGCTTGTCGGTGAAGCGGCAGAACTCGACCCAGAGTATCAGCGCGATGAAGCTGATGGGCCCCAGCATCGTCTGGCCGGCGACGAGGCGCAGGTACAGGCTCGCCGGCATCAGGATGAAGGCGCCGTAGAGGATGACCAGCGCCGTCCGCGAGGTCAGCCCGGCCTCCTCGGGCCCGAGCTCGGCGAGGGGCACGTCCTCGCCCCGCGCGAGCCGCTCCTGCACGCTGTCGGCTGCCTCGGCCAACCCTTACCCTCTCTCGGGCGACTGCTTTTCGGCGCCCACAGGAGACTCCGCCAGCTTCCTCCCGCGAGCGGCGTACTCGGCGACGAGCTCGTCGGGGAACGCTCGCCACAGCAGCATCTGCTTCCTGAACTGGTCCAGGAAGTAGCGGTTCGACTTCTTCCAGAGGTACTCGGGCCCGCTCACGTGCCGCAGCTCGAAGGAGAAGTACCACCGCTGCTTCTCGGGGTCGAGCTCGGCCGCGAAGGCCGCGCGCTGGGTGACGTTGCGCTCGAAGGGCGCGAGCCAGGCGGTGAATATCAACTCCGCGCGCTCGGCTCCGTCCCCCGACGGCGCGGGTGGGCGGAATTCAATTCCCGGTTCCGCCGTGAAGACGCCCTTCGGCTCGCCGGTGTTGTGCTCGATGAACTCGCCCAGGAAGGCGAAGATGCCGACCGTCTCGTCGGTGCTGTGGCTTATGAAGGGGAAGTGTATCCGCCACACGCCGCCGGCGGGCTCGGTGTCGATCCGCCACGTGCGCGCCAGCGACGGGTTCACGATCCGCGACGCGATGATCATCGGATAGATGCTGCTCGTCACCGTCGCCGCCGCGGCCAGCCCCGTCGCGTAGATGACGACGACGCCGAGGTAGTTGGGGTAGAAGGTGGCCGGCAGCAGCTCCATCCGCATGAAGACCGTCAGCAGCACCACCCCCATGAAGTAGCCCAGCACCGACGCGACCGCCGCGTAGACGACCGACTCGGTCAGGAACATCAGCGCCACGTGCCGCGGCGAGAGACCCACCGACGAGAAGATGTTGATCTCGCGCGTCCGCTCGTAGACGGTGCCGAGCATGATATTGAGGATCATGAAGAACGTGATGAGCAGCGGCCCGAGAAGGAACGCCGCGCCCGAGACAGAGACCGTCGCGTGAGCCGAGTGGAGCGTCACGTTCCCGCCGTGCGACTCGTAGACGTCGACGTTCTTCACCTCGCGCGTGAGCTGCCTGGCGAGCTCGGGGATCTTCGCCCTGTCGTCGGGCACTACGACGAGCGACCAGACGGCCGTCTGGAACCAGCTCGTCTCGTCGGCCAGCCGCTTCGGCACGAAGAGCACCGGCGCCGAGGGCTCGTGCTGCGGGCGGTCGACCTCGTCGTGCGAGGCCGAGAAGAGGATCGGCGTCCACGGCTCGGCGTTGAGGTCCAGCACCTTGTCCATCCTGACCGAGTCGAAGACGCCCACGATCTTCAGCTCGAAGCCCTCGAAGCCCGCCGTATCGCCGACGCCCAATCTCAGCGTCTCCGACGCCGTCTTCGAGATGATGCAGCTGAAGAGATCGTCGTCCGTGAACCAGCGCCCTCCGACGAGCGCCTTCTCGTGCGGGGCCGTGACATTCACCTCGTCGGGCTCGACGAACTGGACCGACGGCACCAGCATGCCGCGATCGGTGACCTGCACCTGGACCTTGGTGGTGCCCTTGCCGGCCGAGGCGCGCTCCTGCTCGGCCTGCCGCGCGGCGTCGACGAGGGCCTCGGGCGGCGCGAGCGGGCCCTCCGTCTGGTAGAGGTACTGCTTCGTCGGGTCGACGAGCTTCATCCCGTAGTTCAGGTACTCGCGGCGGACGACGGTGCCCTCGGCCTCCATCGCCTCCTCGACCATGCGGACCGTCTCGGGCAGGAGCGCGTGGACGTGGTGGTAGGTGTTGAATATCTGGATGCCCTCGTAGGGCGGGTTCTCGTCGCGCCCGGGACGCTCGAAGTCCTTCTGGAAGCTCGTCGCCGAGGTGAAGAGCACCAGCGACATCACGAGGAACGTGATCGTGCCGAGCGTCAGCGTCGTGCGTAGCTTCCTGCGGCGCATGTTGCTGACCGACAGCGACAGCGCCGAGAGGAGCATCCCCGTCTTCTCCGTCTGCGCGTAGTGGGCCTCGGCGTACTTGCCGGCCAGATCCTTGAGCATGAGCACGCCGCGGGTGATAAGCATCAGCAGCGCCGGTATGGTCAGGAACACGATGATGAACGAGATGATGGTAACGAAGATGTTCTCTGCGAGCTTGAAGCCCGGGTGGAACCAGTAGAGCGTGATGGCGAAGACGATGAAGACGCCCGCCGAGACGGCGATGGTTTTCAGGAACGTGACCTGCGGCGACATCAGCCGCTCGATCAGGAACGCGAAGGGGATCAGCAGGATGAAGTAGAAAACCGTCGTTTTCACAACGTCGTACTTGAGCGACTGCGTCGCCCTGTAAGCAGCAGACTCTGAGTCCCACGCGCGCATGAGCGTCGGCCAGTCCTCAGGCCTCGCCGATACCTCCGCCACCTTCTCGGCCTCCCTGGTCAGCTCCGCCGGCAGCAGATCCTCCGAGACCTCGGCCGCGAGCTCCGCCGCGCGCTGGTGGTGCTCCTCGGCCAGGCGGCTCTTGACGCCAAGATCGCCGAACTTCTTCAGCCGCGCGGTGTCGAGATGCCACAGCTCCTTCAGGCACCGGAGAACCCCGGGCCGCAGTATCTTCTGCTCGCCGCGCTCGAGGGCGTAGCCGCCGGGGCGCGTCTGCCCGGCCTTGAAGTTGCCGAGGACCAGGAACTTCTTGCGCTCGTGGCCGAGCAGCCCTATGCACGGCGTGCCTTCGGGCAGGAAGAAGATGCCCGTCGACTGGTACTGCACGTGGCCGTAGCGCTGGGCGTCGGTCTGGGTCTTCGCCTCCTTCACCTCGTTCATCGGGAGGAAGCCGTGCTCGCCGAAGTCCTGCATCAGCCGCGCCTGCCCCGGCCAGCCCCACTGGATGTAACCCTCGTTGAAGACGCGCTTGTTGAAGGCGTAGCGCGCCGGATCGACGAGGTCGAATACGGCCAGCGACCCGCACGGGAAGACCGTCGCCTGGAAGAACGGCCGCGCCGTCGAGACGGGCACGTTCGCCTGGCGGAAGCTGACGTCGCCCTGCAGGCCGAGGTCGGGCGCGTACGCGACGTTGCCCTCGCGGTCGAGCACGTAGCCGAGGACGTTGTACCGGGTGTCGCCGTCCTTCAGGTAGACGCACGGGATGCTGAAAGCCCCATCCGGGCCCAGCTTCACGAGGTACTTCACCATGTGGCTCTGCAGGTTCTGGTGGCACTGCTTCCAGGGCGCCATGGGCAGGTGGAGGAAGTACGGGTACTCCGAGCGCCTGTAGGTCGGGTAGACGTAGACGAAGCCGTCGCCGACCGGCTCGCCGTCGGCGTCCTCCGGGATTCCCTGCCGGTACCACACCTTCTCGGTGCGGTACTCGGCGAGGCGGCCGGTCAGCTCGACGTAGCCGCCCGCGCCGCGCGAGTCGCGCGCCTTCCACTCGCGGCCCTTGTAGAGGAACTCCCCGGGGTCGAGCGAGGCGACCCGGTCGAGGAAGAAGGAGATCGTCTCCACCTGCGGGGCGATGTTCTCCTGCTTGCGCGCGGCGGCGCCGAAGGTGTCCAGCGGACTTCTCCGGCTGAAGCGGCGCTTGGGCTCGGTCGTCAGGCAGTACGAGGGCGCCTCGAGCTGCCCCCACGGCTCCGAGGCGGTGTAGTTCTTCGGGCTGAACGTCAGCGGCGTGTAGTGCTTGCGCGGGGCGACGGACGTCTCGCCGTTGTAGTGCATCGGCCGCGAGTTGCCGTAGAGCGGATGCCGCCCCTCGCCCCCGGCCGTCTCGAGCAGCTCGTACCACACGCCGCGCGGCGGGAAAATGCGCGACTTCAGCCAGGTGTTCTTCGCGGTGTAGAACCACGACGGCTGGCCGTGGTAGCCCTCGTGGGTGACGGCCACGCCCTTCGACTCGGACGAGAGGTCGAGCGAGAAGGCCGCGCGGACGACGCGGCCGATCTCCTCGCGGTGCTCGTCGATGCCCAGATACTGCCTCGGGCCGGCGAGGTCCTGCTGCGAGCCCGAGAAGAGAAGAAAGCGCAGCGTCATCCCCGGCGGGTACTTGCGGAAGTAGCGGGCCATCTCGACGAGCGCCGCCGGGCCCCAGACCGTGTCGCCCCCGGGGGCCGCGGCCGGCACTATCGACTGCGAGTCGAACTGCGCGCAGACTACGACCGTCTCGGGGCGGCGGCCCGGGACGGTCCCCTCGATGCAGGGGGCCCCCGCGACCTCCCACTTCACGCGCGAGCCGACGGTGACGTCGACCGGCTCCGTCGCGGCGGCGCGGCGCCTGAGGATCGCCCCCGCGGCGCGGCCGACCCAGAGGCGCGTGAAGCCGAGCGGTACCGTCTCGAGGTACTTCTGGTCGGCCTGCTTGGTGGTGACGAAGTCGGGCTCGATGAAGACGACGGCCTTCGCGCCGAAGTCGGCCGCGCGCTGCCAGGCGTCGCCCGAGTTGAACTCCATCAGGGCGATCGCGCCCTCGAGCGGCCGGGCCGAGAGCTCGGCGAGCGAGCCCTTGCCGACGTAGACGAGCGGCCCGGTGAGCCCTTCCCTCGGCGTATTGCACGGGTGCACGCAGTTGGGACGGAGCGCGTGCGCTTTCAGTCGCACGCCGCCGATCTCGACCCACGCCTCCGTCTCGACGGGCACGGTGACATCGAACTCGTACTCCTTCACGCGGGCGAGGCCCACCGCGCGCAACTCGCCCGCGAGGTACTCGTAGGACTTCCGGCAGCCCGCCGAGCCCGTCGTCCGCGAGCCGAAGGAGGCGACCTTGGCCGCGTGAGCGAGCACGCGCGGCGCGAGCTCGCGGCGGGCGTACTCGAGCCGCTCGCGCGCGACGGCGACCTTCTCGGGAGAGAGCGTCTCGCCCTTCTCCTCGGCCGCGCCCTCGCCACGGAGCACGATCAGCGCGCCGGTACCGACGAGCCCGACGGCGAGCCCAAGCGCCGCGGCGACCGCGGTGACGCCGATGATTCTGGCCATGCTCGGTCGGGCGTCCACTATATCCAGACCCCCTGGCCCTTGACGGCCCATATGACGAGATATATCAGCATCCCCGTCACCAGCCCCATGAGGACGTTTATCACGACGGGCAGGATCTTCTGCTGGAAGATCCTCACCCCGTACCACTTGAAGAGGACGGCCTTCAGCGCGAAGGCCGCGAGCACGGTGAACCAGACCCGGTCGACGCCGAAGCGGCACATGCCGCCGATCGTCGCGCCGAGGAAGCACCCGACCGGTGAGAGCGGGAACCAGATGAACTCGCGCCGGAGGTACATGATCGCGCCGACGATCGCGGTGCCCAGGAGCAGGAAGAGGGGCAGGTTCACCTCGATGAACTCCTTGGAGGGCTCCCTCGTCGCCCAGGTGTTGGCGAAATACGTCCACATGCTGTAGTGGGCCCAGTCGCCGCCGGCCGCCGACGTGCCGTCGTAGCCGAAGGTGTAGGCGAATATCAGGAAGAGCGGTATCGTCATCACCAGCACCATCGCCGTGGTGAGGCCCATCGCCTTAAGCAGGTCGACGCGCCTCGTGCGCGTCTCCTCGGCCAGCTTGAAGCCCTCCATGAGCTGCGTGTGCGGGCCGAGGCACCTGGCGTCAACTCCGAAGGCCGCAGTGTGAACGGAGTTCCTCCAGGTGTCGGACGTTCCCCAGATGCCGAAGGAGTTGATCATGTGCGAGTTGAACTTCATCATGTGCCACGGCGGCAGGATCCCCCACAGCCCCTGCGCCCGCATGCGGGCGTAGGTGAAGTTGGCGAGGAAGATCATGCCGAGGGCCATCACCAGAAGCACCGCGCTCATGCCCGGGTAGACGAGCCTCGCGAAGGCCGCAGTCGCGAACGCGAAGAGCATCACTGAGCGCCGGCAGCCCTCGCGCTCAGGGAGAGGGTCGCCGTCGCGCAGCACGAGCTGCTCGTCGATCCAGCCGCGTATGCCCGACGTCCACCTCCACGGCCACCCGAAGGCCCTTGCCATGGCGAAGTAGTAGACGCCCGCGAACGCCGCGAAGTAGATGTGAGCGCTCAGCCCTGGCAGGCCCGTGTACCAGGCGGCGCCGCCCCCCCCGCCGTGCAGGGCCCACTCGACGTCGAAGATCAGGTAGTAGACGCCGTAGAAGAGCGCGGGCGGCGCCAGCACCACCGGCACCGGATAGACGGCCTTCGCCTCGTCGGCCGTCTTCCGGCCCAGGCAGAAGTACCACGCCGCCCACCCCAGCCCGATGAAGAGCAGCCACCGCTGCGCGTCGACGAGGCCGGCCGGATCGAAGACGAGATGGTAGGCCGCGTACACGGCCACGAGCACCTGCACGCGGAAGAACTCGGCCAGGAGCCGGTCCGAACCGCCGGCCTCTCTCGCGCCGAAGATGCCGGCCTTGCGAAGCACGCCCAGCAGGTAGTCGCGCGAGAAGTAGATGCTCCAGAACGGGATGCCGATCATGAAGCCCGCCCGTATCATCGTGTACATCAGCACGCGGTAGATCCGGTCGGTGTAGGCGGGCAGTCCCGCGAAGAGCAGCACGTTCGGCAGCACCATCCTCAGGCCCACGTAAGTGAGGACGGCCGAGATCATCACGTCGAGCGGCAGCAGCAGCAGCATGAACAGGACGAACGGCTCGAGCACCACGCGGAACTCCACCGACCCCGGGATGATCCCGTAGGCCGTGAGGTCGACGCCGAAGCCCTGCACGTCGGGCGGCACGCCGATGGGGCTCGCCAGGCTGGGCATGACGGCGCCCGCGAGGCCCGGCACGCAGATCGCCAGGCCGATCAGGTAGCCCGCCGTCTTCCGGCGGCGCCCCGCGGCCTCGTCGGCCGCGACCGAGAAGTCCGACCCCGCCGCCGCCTCGTCGGAGTAGCGCTCGTTGACAATCTGCCCGGGCACCGTGGCCCAGGGGAACTGGAGCCGGTCCTCCTCGATCCACTTGCGCCTGAGTATGAGTATCAGCCCGAGCGCCGAGAGCTCGAAGGCCAGCACCGTCACGCCCCAGTAGACCGCCGGCAGCGCCCAACCCCCGACCTCGCCGAGGACCTGCCGCCACGTCTTGTCGCTCGCGCCGTAGTTGAAGCTCTCGATAGCCCCGGCGTCGCGCGTGGCGAAGTGGCGGGGCACCCAGGGGTAGGACTTGCGCCCCTCCTGCTCGGGCTGCAACTGGTGTATCCCCGACTCGACGAAGCCGCGGTAGATGAGCGTCAGCGGGATCGCCGTCAGCAGCATCACGTAGACGACGACCAGCTCGTGGCGATTCAGCCGCCACTCGGCCGGCAGGAGGCCGAGGACGCGCTTGAGCCCGAAGAGCGTCAGCATCGCGCCGAAGCCCATGATGATGACGAACTGCTGCTGAGCGGTGTTCCAGTTGTGGACGAAGTAGCAGACGAGCACGATCCAGACGCCGACGAGCGCCGCGCCGACGAGAGCCGCGCGCGCCGTCATGCCTGGGCGCTCGGATGGAACCTGCTCGGGCGCCGCCGCCCCCGGGCCGGCCGCCGGCACGTCGAGATCGACCGCCCTCTCGCCCGCGGGCGGCGTGGGATCGGTCTCCATATCGTCGGACCATTCCGTCAAGTCATACCTCGTAGCGCAGCGCCTCGGCGGCCTGGATTCGCGACGCGTAGTAGACCGGGTAGATCGAGCTCAAGAGGCACAGCACCATCGCCAGCCCAACCGCCGCCCCCAGGCCGATCCCCAGCGTCCGCGCGCCCAGCAGCGTGAGGCTCTCCAGCCCGAACTGCATCGCGAAGTTCGCGCCCGCGAAGACGACGCCGAGCAGCCCGCCCGCCAGCCCGCCTATCATGCCGATGAAGAGCGACTCGAAGAGGAAGACCTCGAGGATGTGCAGCCACGTCGCTCCGAGGCACTTGAGGGTGCCGATCTCCTTGATGCGCTCGGTCACCGACATCAGCATCGAGTTGGTGATGCCCGTCACCGATATCAGCAGCGCGACCATTATCCACCACTTGGTGAAGTCGTCGCCGGGCTCGGCGCTCTCGGCGCCGGCGGCGGTCTCGAAGATCGTCGGCAGGCCCTTGAACATCTCGCCCATGACCAGCAGCGCCGTCATGAATGCCACCGCCAGCGCCACGCCCACGAGCACTATGAACATGCGCCCGAGACGGAGCCTCACCGACTGCGCGCTGAAGGCCAGCGCCTCGCCCAGCGGGAAGGAGCTCGCCCCCCGGCTCTCGTCCACCTCGAGCCGCGGCAGCTTCGAGTAGCGCTCCGCCCACTCGCCCCTGTCATCGGTCCCCGGGGGCCTCACTCTTCCTCGCCCTCCATCTGGCCGACGGCGAGCTTCACCTCGGAGCGGTCCTCGATGCGCTCGATCTTGCCGTCGCGCACCCAGGCGATCCGGTCGGAGGCGTCGATGATCTTCAGGTCGTGCGTGTTGCACATCACCGTCACGCCGCGCTCCTCGTTCATGACGGTCATGAGCTTGATGATCTCGAGGCCGGTCTTGAGGTCGAGGTTGCCCGTGGGCTCGTCGGCGAGCACGATCGCCGGGTCGTTGGCGAAGGCGCGGGCGATGGCGACGCGCTGCTGCTGGCCGCCGGAGAGCTCCGTCGGCTTGTGGCCGAGCCGCTCGCCGAGGCCGACCATGTCGAGCAGCTCCGCCGCGCGGTCGGTGCGCTCGGTCTTCGGCACGCCGGCGAATATCATGGGCAGCATGACGTTCTGCAGCGCCGTCATGATCGGGATCAGGTTGAAGGTCTGGAAGATGTAGCCGATCTTTCGGCAGCGCAGCCACGCGAGCTCGTACGCGTCGAGCTTGGAGACGTCGGTCTTGTCGATGAAGATGCGGCCCTCGGTCGGCTTGTCGAGCCCGCCGACGAGGTTGAATATGGTCGTCTTCCCCGAGCCCGAAGGGCCCATGATGGAGACGTACTCGCCCTTGACGATCGAGAGGTCGACGCCGTCGGCGGCCTTCACCACCTCGTCGCCCATGTAGTAGTACTTCTTGACGCCTTCCACAATGACGGCCAGCTCGTCGCCGCCCGGACCGACAGAGTTACCCGCCACCGCGCTCCTCCTGTGATAGAAGACGCGGATATGCTACCGGTCAGGCCGGGGGCAGTCAAACGAACATCGAGCGCCGCGCGCCGGGGGGGGGGAGGGGGGGCGGGGCGGCGTGTGCCCTGACGTCGCGCGGATGAGCGGCCACTAGCCGCGGCGCCCGTGAGCGGGCGGCCCCGCCAGCGACAGGTAGTGCGGCGTCAGCCACATGCCGATCGACGAGTCGAAGTCGCCCTTCCTGCCGCAGAGCCTGATGCCCATCGGCCCGTCGTAGGTCAGCCGGCAGACGCGCTCGAGCTCGGCGTCGCCCGTCAGCTTCGCCACCGCCATCAGCGGGAAGAGGTAGATCGAGTTGGGCCAGTAGCGACCCGGGCGGACGGCGCCGAATTCAGTGTACCGAAAGCTCCTGCGCCGCGGATCCCAGATGTGCCGCGCCATGTGGAGCGCGTTCTGGTGGGCCATGTCGACGAGGGCCTTTCGGGGCACCAGCTTCAGCCGGTCGTTGTCCCCGATGAACTCCACCACCGCCATGAGGACTATCGCCGAGCCCCAGCCCTGCAGCCCCGTGCAGACCTTGCCCTCCTCGTGCCAGTGAAAGGCCCAGCAGCCGCGGGGGGGCTCGAGCGTGCCGATGCGCCTGCCGCGCTTCATGTAGGGCGTCGGCGTGCGCCACTGCTTCGTCAGCGACCGGATGACGCGCGCCGCCGCGCGCGGATAGCGCTCGTCGCCCGTCGCCTGGTAGGCCTGGTGCATCAGATGCACCAGCCACCCCTGGTCGCGCGTCTGCCCCCAGTAGCCTTCGCGCTCGCGCGGACCGCAGCGGTCGAGGGTACCCCGCGAGAGCGTCTCGACCCGGAACGCGGGCGGCGGGGTCTCGATCAGGCCCGCGGCGTGATCGGCGACTTCCTTCAGCACCTCGCGCGCGCGAGCGTCGCCGGTGAGGAGGTAGTACTGAGAGAGCCCGCCCAGGTGGAAGTGCGAGACGTGGCCGATGCCCTGGTGGTCGTGGCTGTAGTGCATCCAGACGAAGCCGGGGCCCGGGTTCGGCCGGACGCCAGAGCCGTCGGCGTAGCGGTTGGGCCCGGCCGAGTGCTGGACGTCGATATCCATGAAGTGGCGCGAGCCGACGGCGCCCTCGCGGAACCAGCCGTGGCGGCCGGTCCTCAGGAACTGGTGGAAGAAGGTGCGCGGTTCCTCGTAATGGTGGTTGCCGAAGGACTGCGCCGGCTGCGGCCCCGCCCCCTGACCCGAAGGCTTGTCGCCGTAGTGCTTCCAGCCGTAGGTCCGCCAGGCGATGCGCTCGAGGCCGCGCTCGAGGAGCCTCTCGTAGCCGCGCGACGCCTCGTCGGGGGGCGCCAGGTACCCGAAGACGCCGGTGCCGAGGTACCACTCGGGCTCCGCGGCGAGCAGCGGCTCGGCGCCGAAGAACTCGAAGGCCCGCGCCGCGGACCTCGCGTCGGCGAGCGGCAGAAGCAGCAGCTCGTGCGTCTTCGCGATGCCCGGGGCCTCGGACCACATGTATTCGCCCGAGCGGTCGGTGTGTAGCCAGACGTCGACGCCCGCGGGCGTGACGGTCAGCTCCTTCGGGAACTGCTGCCAGAAGTCCTTCACGCCGACGGCCAGCCCCCCGGCACGGACCCAGCCGGACGCGCGCTCGCCGTTCGCCGCCCGGCCACCGCCGCCGAGCGCGTAACGAAGCTCCGCGCCGCGCGTCTCGCAGCTGCCGGGCCTGCCCGCCTGGTGCAGCCAGCGCTCGGCGTCCGGGCCCGCCGGCAGCCGGCCCCGGTGAGTGCGCTTCGTGCCCGCCTCGGCGCCGAAGGCGTACTCCTTCACGCGGGCGCGCGTGCCGAGCGAGAGGCCGACGTTGCGCAAACGCAACATCGACCGCGGGTCGTCGTCGACGAGCGTGTGCTGGATGCGCGCCGCGGCCGAGCCTGCGCACATCTCGACGCGGAGTATCCACGCCGGACCACATCGACCGCCCTCGCGCGAACGGTAGTGTCCCGCGAGGCGCACGACCACGCGCAGCGGCCCCGCCGACTCGACGCGCATGGCGCCGGGCCCGGCGGCGTCGTACCATTCGTAGCTGAGCGCCTGCAGGCTGAGGTCGACGGGGCGCGAGAGGATCTGCCGGCGGCCGCTCCGGATCTCTTTCAGCACGGGCGTCGGCTCGGCGGCGAACACGAAAGCGGCGGCGCCCGTGTCGACGGTGATCCGCCTGCCGCGCGCCGTCTTCGAGCGCGTGACGCGGACCGCCGGGGCGTGCTTGCGCCCGTCGTTAGCTGCAGGGCGTGTCGGGCCCAGCGTGAGCGTCAGCTCTTCGCTCGCTCGCGCGCCCGCGACCGTCACCAGCGCCGCCTTGACCGAGCCGTCCTCCCACTTCACGAGAGGCTCCGCCTGCGAGGCGAGCGTCCGGCCCCCGGCGCCCGTCACCGCGAGGCGGCGGGTGCTCCTCAGCATTCCGGGCGGGAACGGGATTCCGCCCGAGACCGGCCTCGGCGTCGCGCCCGCGCCGGCAGCGCCTGAGATGCGGAGCGTCGTTACGGTGGAATCCTGGTGGCTCACGGTCGGCCCTCCGGCATACGGACACGCGTCCGGGCCTCACCTGAGCGACGCGGGCTCCGGCTTCGATGAGAGGCGTATCAGCAGCCCCTCGACGATGATCTCGGGAGCGGCGCGCGAGCTGCCCTTCAGCGCGCGCTCGGCCTCGAGCACCTGTGAGACGCGGTAGCGCAGGCGCGCGGGCGGCGTGCGGCCCAGCCAGTTCATGGCGACGCGGGCGCGCGGGCCGCGCATGCCGGCGTGGCGGGCGGCCTCGTCGGGGGGCATGCCGCGGCGGAGCGCCAGGCACGCGTCGAGCCTCTGCTCGAGGTAGCGAGAGAGCTGCGAGACGAGTATGGCCGAGATGGCCCTCGCGTCGCGCACGGTGCGCGAGCCGCCTCGCTCGGGCAGCCCCTGGCGGTAGAGGGTCCGGAGGACTTCAATGGCGCCCGGCACGTTGGAGCCGTCGAGCATGTCGAGCACCTTGAAGGCGGCGTAGTCGCGCGTGTAGGGGAACTCGGCCTCGACGGCCGCGAGGGTGACGGGGCCGCCCGCGTCGTCAGTGGCGAGCTCGAGGCGCTCGAGCGCGCCGTCGAGCCCTCGCAGCGACGAGCCGACACGGCGGATGAGCTCGCAGAGCGCGTCGGCCTCGATCTTCACTCCCCGCTCGGCCGCGCGGGCGGCGAGCCACCTCGCCAGCGGCGCCCCCGGGGTCACGTCCTCCTTGCCGAACTCGGTCTCGTACAGCCGCTTGCACTCGACGTAGCCGACGGCCGAGTCGATGGCCTTCGCGAGCCGCGTGTTCTTCGGCAGCTTCTCGCACGCGATGACCAGCACCGCGAAGCCGGGCGGGTCGGCGACCCAGTCCTCGAGCGCCGCGCGGTGGGCCCCGACGAAGGCGTCGGCGCCTCGCAGGACGATGACCTTCTTCTGCACGAGCAGCGGGAAGCTGGTCATCTCCTCGAAGACCGCGGCCGAGTCGAAGCGTGACATCTCGGCGTCGTTGCGGGGACAGTCGAAGACGACGGCGGCTAGTTCCGGCTCGGCCTCCCCCAGCGCGGCGCGGCGCACCAGGCGCTCGCCCTCTGCGCGGAGGAACTCCTCCGGCCCCGCGAAGGCGTAGGCCGGCGCGACCTTGGCGCGCTTGCGCGATATCTTGGACTGGAACTCGGGGAAGTCCATGGCCTGAGTATACCCGCCCGCGCGCGGGGCATCAAGGCGCGGGTATCCTCCCGTCGCGGAGCTCGAGGTGCCGCGCGGCGCACTCGGCGGCGCGGCGGTCGTGGGTGACCAGGAGTATCGTGCAGCCCTCCGCCGACGCCTCGCGCAGCGTCGAGAGCACCTCGGTGCCCGACGCCTCGTCGAGGTTGCCCGTCGGCTCGTCCGCGAGTATCACGGCGGGGTTGAGGGCCACCGCCCTGCAGATGGCGACCCGCTGGCACTCGCCGGCGGAGAGCTCCGAGGGGCGGTGCGTGGCCCGGCCGGCCAGCCCCATCCGCTCGAGGAGCGACTTGGCGCGCGACGCCGAGTGCGATGGCCTCTCGCCGGCCAGGTACATTGGCATCTGCACGTTCTCGAGGGCCGTGAGGTACGGGACCAGGCGGAACATCTGGAAGACGAAGCCGATCTTCTCGAGTCTCAGAGCCGCTCGGCGCGAGGCCGAGAGCGTCGAGAGGTCGGCCCCGTCGAGGGCGACGCGCCCCGCAGCGGGCGTGGTCAGCCCCGCCGCCACCGAGAGGAGCGTCGTCTTGCCCGATCCCGACGGCCCGGTGACCGAGACGAACTCGCCCTTCCCGATCGCCAGGTCGATGCCGTCGAGGGCGCGCACCTCGCCCGCGGCCGTGCGATGCGAGACCGTGACGCCGGCGAACTCGATCACTTCATGCCTCCCGGATTATCTCGGCTGCGTCCACCCACCACAACCTGGCGAGGGGCACGATCGATCCCACGAGGGCGACAGCCGCGGCGACGGCCGCCGCGGGCCCGAGGAGCTTCGGGTTGAAGCCGGGCCTCATCACCGCGAAGGCGGGAGCCGCCTGCGCGGCGGCCACCGTCCCCGCAACCCATCCGCCCGCGGCACCCACGGCGGCGAGTATCACCACCTTCCAGCCGATCAGCACGACGAGCCGCGCCGGCCGGGCCCCTATCGCCAGCAAGGTCCCCATCTCCTCCATCCGCCCCGAGACGTTCCCCCACAGGGCCAGCATCACCACCAACACCCCCAGCGCTATCACCGCGGCGGCGAGGATCCTGCCGAAGCGCTCCACGCTGGTGCGGGCCCTGATCCGCGCCCTGGCGATCGGCATCTTGGTGATGACCGTCGCCTCGGGCATGAAGGCCTTGACCTTCCTCTGGGCATCGGTGAGAAAGGCCCCCGCGCACTTGCACGCGAGCCCCGTGATGGACGTTATCTGCCGCCCGGCGCCGAGCAGGTTCTGCGCGTCAGCGAGGTTCAGGCGCAGGGCCGCGTCGTCGGCCGAGCCGGTCGCGCCGGCGACGGCCTTGACGCTGAAGACGCGGCCGGCCAGCTCCAGCTCGCCCCCCTCCTTCAGCCCCAGGCGGCGGGCCGCCTCCGAGCCGGGGACGACCGCGCCTCGGGCGATCGTCGGCGCGAGCTCGCGGTCCATGTCGTACTCCGGGCCGACGCCCATGATCCTCAGGCTCCGGCCCTTCGCCTCGAGGGTGCCGCGCAGCTCGGGGATCAGGTGGCGCACGGGTATGGCGGGCCAGTTGCCGACGGAGAGCCTGCGCCAGGCCTCCTCGCTCATGCGGGGGCGGTCGTTGGCGTGGTCCTGGAAGTCCTCTATCTCGGAGCCCGGCGCCATGACGACGACGTTGTTGCCCATGAACTTCATCGTCCGGCGCATGTCGTCTTTGAGCGCGGCCGTGGTCGCGATCACCGCGACGGCCGTGGCGACCGAAAGCCCCACCGCCAGCAGCAGCGCGGCGGAGCCGCCGGGGGAGCTCATCATCTCCTTGCAGACGAGGCCGGATGTCCTCAAAGCCCCTCCCTTACCGCAGGTCCAGAAGCAGATCCTCGTCGAGCTGGTGGGGGTAGCACGAGTTGGACAGCGAGAAGAGGTAGTTGAGCCTGTCGAGGACGGCGTCGGAGGCAGTCTTGCCCGGCACCGGCGGCAGGCACCTTCCCTTGGCGAGGATGATCACGAAGCCCTCCGACGCCGGCTTCGGCTCGATGCCGAGGTTCCGGACGAGTGTTCTCTCGGCGGCGTCGGTGGGGTCGAGCGTGAGGATCACGGCCGTGGGATCGTAGAGGTCGCGCGCGAGCTTGAGCTCCGCCGCCGCGAGCTTGGCGTTCTCTGCGGCGTGAGCCGCCTTCGGCCCGGCGTAGAGGAGCACCACCGCGTCGTGTTTGGCGAGGGCCTTGACGATCTCGTCGCGCTTGGGCGAGCGGTAGTGGCGCGCGAGCTCCTTCAGCCCCGGCGGAGACTCGAAGCGTGCGAGGATCCTGCCTCTCGGCGAGAGGAGCACGGCGGCCGAGGGCGCCTTCACTCCGGGCTTCTCCGGCGCCGCGTCGACGGTACGGATATTGACCTTGCGTCCGAGCTCCTTCACCGCATCGCGCGTGACGTCGAAGGCGCTCCGGTCCGAGCCGCCGAGCAGCACCAGCAGGTACTCGTCCCGGGGCCACGTGTCCACCATCTGCATCGGCGACATCGTGCCGCCGCAGCCCTCGACGGGAGCGTCCGATGGCACGAAGACCGCGATGGCGGCGGCGGCGACGAGGAGCACGGTGGCGAGCAGCCTGTCTCTCATGACGGGTCCTTTCGGAGAGCTGGCGGCGGCGCCTCTCTCCACCTCCAATATACACCGGCGGCGGACGACGGTCAACCGGCGTGGGCGTCGTGGGGCGGCGTGGGCTCCTGCGGCGTCGGCGCCCCGGACCCGGCCGGGCCGGTCCCCGCCATCCAGCGGTCCACCGCCGCCATGCCCAGGCGCGCGAGGACGAACCCGGGCAGCAGGAGGTAGAGGAGCAGCCTCACCAGCAGGAAGAGGAGCGCGGCCGCGAGAGCCCACTTCGGAGCTCCCGGGCCCGACGCGAGCACGACCGCGACCGCCCCCGTCGAGGCCAGCAGCCGGATCAGCACCGCGTGGGCCACCACGAGCCCCAGCACCTCGGCCGCCGCGACGATGATCCTGCGCTTGGCGTGCGTCATCGCTCGGCCTCCTCGACCGCCGTGGCCGCGGGCGGCTCGGGCAGCTCCGGCTGGGCGGTGAGCATGGCGAAGAGCAGCGCGTTGCCTATGGGCCCGCCGGTGACGAACTCGAAGCGCCCCTTGCGTTCCAGGGGCGCTCCCCACAGGACGGCGCTCGCGTAGGCTCGTCCGAAGAGCTCGCGGTCCCCGTACATCCGCGAACCGGCGAGGGAGAACCCCGTCGGCGAAATGCCGTAGCCGAAGACGATGGGCCCCGAATCAATGTCGCCGGTGCCGCTGAAGCCGCGGGGGTACTCGCGGACGGCGCCGAATCCGAAGAGGCTCCCGGCGAGCGAGCGCTGCACGGCGCCGAAGAGCTCTCGGGAGAAGTCGCGGTCCGCGAAGGAGAGGAAGTAAAGGCCCAGCGTCGTCCCCGAGCCGCGGGGTTCGTCTATTGCCTCGCCGGTCCACGCGGAGACGCACTGGTAGAGGAGGCCGGTCTCGGGGTCGACGCAGCGCTTGCGGCAGTTGCCGACCCATCTGCGGATGAGCTCCGAATGGTCGGCCCCGGTCGCGCGGTCGTAGAGGCCTATCGACCCGACGACGGCGCAGTTGTCGACCGGGTACACCTCGCTCCGGTAGGTCTCCATGAGCATGATCTTGCTTGACCCGATCCGCCGGGCCAAGGCCGCGGTGATGCGGTCGTTGATCTCGGCGCTGGGGCTCTCCGGCCCCAGCAGGCGCCTCAGGCTCAAGGCCAGATTGAGGTAGCCGAGATAGGCCGCATGGTGCGATTCGCCGTCGAGCGATTCGATCGGGTCGTCTCCCCACGCCTCTCGGTCGAAGGCGCGGACCTCCTCGGAAAGGATGCGCTCGATGCAGTGGTCGATCAGCGGCAGGTGGCTTTCCTTGAGCTCGGGGTGCTCGAGCGCCGTCTGGCCCAGGCCCATGACGGCCATCATGTAGGTGCCGAAGAGCCACTCCCCGTCGAACTTCGAGCTGCCGGTGGTGAAGTCCTCGCGGCCCAGGTCGGCCGTGACCCACTGCTCGACTCCACGCGCGATGGCCGTCTGCGACTGGATGTCGCCCTCCCACCAGCGCGACGACCCGCCTCCACCCGCGAAGCGCGAGCACCACTGGTGCGGCACCGTCCCGACACCAACGACCATCAGTGTGAGGCCCACCGCGGTTCTGAGGACTATCCGGTGCCAGTCGCGCCCGGCCGCGCGCAGCTTGAGGCCGAGCTTGGCGCCGATGCCTGCCGGCGGCGCGGGAGGAAGCTCTTGCGGCGTCTGATCCTTCTCCATAGTATGCTGGAACCGCCGGGGGGCCGATCAGGTCATCGGGCCCCGCGCCGCGCCGCAAAATGCCCTTGAAGGCGGCCGCGGGGGCCGGTAGACTCCGGCTTCTCTCACACTCTTTGCGCGGGAGGTTGCAGATGGCCGAACGCGAGCGATGGACCTCCAGGCAGGCTTTCGTGCTGGCCGCTGTCGGGAGCGCGGTGGGGCTGGGGAACGTCTGGCGCTTCCCCTACGTGGCGTACGCCAACGGCGGCGGAGCCTTCTTCATACCCTACTTCGTGGCGCTCGTGACGGCGGGGATACCGCTTCTCATCCTCGAGCTCGGCCTCGGGCAGATGATGCAGTCGTCGGCCCCCGGGAGCCTCAAGAAGGCCAACCCCCACGGCGAGTGGGTGGGGTGGTTCGCGCTGCTGGTCGGCACGGTGATCAGCTTCTACTACGCGGTCATCATGGCCTACTCGTGGGAGTACCTCGCCTACTCCTTCAACTTCACGATGCCCTGGTCGACCGCCGAAGCCACGGCGGGCAAGATACCTGAGGCGGTCTTCTTCGGCGAGAAGATACGCAACGACTTCACGCAGGCCTCGGAGATGTGGTACCCGGTGCTCGGGGTCGCGATAGGGCTCCTGCTCACGTGGGGCGCGGTCTTCCTCATCACGTGCAAGGGCGTGCGGCGCGTGAGCAAGGTCGTCTGGGTGACGGTGCCGCTGCCGTGGATACTGCTCGTCATCCTCACCATCAGGGGGCTGACGCTCGAAGGCGCGGGCGACGGCATAGCCTACTATCTCAGCCCCGACTTCGACAAGCTGAAGGAGCCGTCGACGTGGCTGGCCGCCTACGGCCAGGTCTTCTTCTCGCTGACGCTGGGCTTCGGAGTGATGATAGCCTACGCCTCGTACCTGCCGAAGCGCAGCGACATAGCGAACAACTCCTTCATCATCGGCTTCGCCAACTGCATGACGAGCTTCTTCGCCGGGTTCGCCGTCTTCAGCGTCCTCGGGTTCCTCGCCTTCTCGCTGAAGAAGCCCGTCGGCGACGTGGCGGCCGCGGGGCCGGGCCTGGCCTTCGTGACCTACCCGCGCGCCATCAGCATGATGCCGACCTGGTGCCGGCCCATCGTCGCCGTCTCGTTCTTCATCATGCTGCTGACGCTGGGGATCGACTCGCTCTTCTCGCTTGTCGAGGGGGTGGTGACGGGGCTGCGCGACCGGTGGCCGTGGATGACCAACCAGCTCGTCGCGGGCTTCATGTGCACGATGGGGTTCCTTGTCGGGCTCTTCGTCTTCGGCAACCGCGCCGGCATCCGGTGGCTCGACATCTTCGATCACTGGGCGAACGACTACGGCCTGGTGGTGGTGGGGCTGCTGCAGTGCGTCGTCGTGGGCTACCTCTACGACACCGACAGGCTCCGCGATCACATCAACGACGTCTCCGAGGTGAACCTGTGGGGGTGGTGGGAGCTCTGCGTCAAGCTCCTGACGCCGGTGGCCCTCGTCTACCTCATAGGCGCCAACTTCATAGGCGAGCTGACCCGCGCCAACCTCTACGGGGCCGGCGCGGCGGGCGATCCGTTCAACAGCTTCCTCTGGGTGGCGCCCGTGGCCTTCGCGTGCCTCTTCGTGATAGCCTTCGCCCTGGCGAGGAACTGGGAGGCGCTGGTTGTCTCCGTCAGCGGCGCCGCGGTCTTCCTGTTTCTCTGGGCCTACTTCAAACTCTCCGGGGCCGACGCGTCGGGCGGCTTCGTGTCTCCGGCGATTCTCGGGGCGGTGGGGACGGCGCTTCTGGTGGGCGGGCTCGTCATTTGCATCAGGATAGCCATGCGCGCGCCGACCCAGGCGGTGATGGCCGCGCTAGCGGCGGGCGAGCGGCTCTCGGACCTGCCGGGCGAGGACTCGCTCACCCCCGTCGAGGGGCTGCCCGCGACGAGCGCCGTCGACTTCGACATCGACGTCGAGCGCATGGACGACGACCTCATCCCGGGCGTCGACGCGCCGGGCCCCGCCCCCGATGCCGAGGGGCAGGCGAAGCCCGGGGGCGGCGACAGTTCCGGTCCGGACGACGCGCCGAAGAGCGCGGACGACCAGAAGAACACCGAGAAAGAGGAGTAGCGAGCGGTGGAGGAGGCCCGGACCGAGGAGACGACCGACGGCCCCGAGTGCGCCGAGTGTACCGAGCGTACCGAGTGCGCCGAGTGTGCTGCGAACGGGCGCGGCCTCGGGCTCGTCCACGTCTACACCGGCGACGGCAAGGGCAAGACGACCGCGGCCCTCGGCATGGCCTTCCGCGCGGCGGGCTGGGGTCTGAAGACGCTCTTCATCCAGTTCATCAAGGGCGGTTTCAGGTACGGGGAGCTCGCCTCCGCCGAGGGCATGGGCAAGCTCATCGAGATCCGCCCCCTCGGCAGGGGCTTTATCAAGGACTGCACCTCGCCCGCCGACTGTCCCGAGGACAGGGCCGCCGCGGAGGATGCCCTGGGCATCGCCCAGGGTGAGCTCGCCGTCGGCGACCACGCGCTCGTCGTCCTCGACGAGGTGCTCTACGCGCTCAAGCTGGAGCTGATCGATCCGGCCCGCGTGGCCGAGGCCGTCAGGGCCAGGGCTAAGGGCGTGGAGGTGGTGATGACGGGCCGCGGCCCGGTGCCCGACGAGCTGCTGGATCTCGCCGACTACGTCACCGAGATGAAGGCGCACAAGCACCCCTACGACAGCGGCATCAAGGCCCGCAAGGGCGTGGAGTTCTGAGCTCGAGGCAGCGACCCGGCGCGGCTAGGTCGTCGGGGCGAGCCCGCCGCAGGCGGGGAGCACGACGGACCTGCGCCGGGAGCGATACTGAGCTCGAGGCAGCGACCCGGCGCGGCTCTGCCGGGCCGAGCTGCACTCGAAGCGATCCGTTGAGGAGGGAGGGCTGGCATGGCGGCCGGGATCGAATGGCTGGGGCACGCGACCTTCCGCCTGACGGGCGGGGGCAGGAAGGTCTACGTCGACCCGTTCCAGGTTGAGGATCCGGACGACGCCGACCTCGTCCTCGTCACGCACGATCACCACGACCACTGCTCGCCCGAGGATATAGAGAAGGTCTCGCGCCCGGATACGGTGATCGCCGGCCCCGAGAGCTGCCGCGACAAGGTTGCTGGGCTGGGCGCCGAGTTCGTGGCCGTCGGCCAGTCCGGCGGATACGAGGCGGCGGGCGTCAGCTTCTCGACGGTGCCGGCCTACACCGTCGGCAAGGACTTCCACCCGAGGTCCGCCGGCGGCGTGGGCTACATCGTCGAGATCGGCGGCGAGAGGGTCTACCACGCCGGTGACACCGACAGGATCGGGGAGATGACCGGCGTCGAGGCCGACGTCGCGCTCCTGCCGGTGGGCGGCAAGTACACCATGACCGCGTCGGAGGCGGCCGAGGCGTTCAGGATGATGAAGGCCGGCAGGGGCGTGCCGATGCACTACGGCTCGATCGTCGGCTCGTCCGACGACGCCGACGAGTTCGAGAGGCTGATAGGCGGCTGAGTCCGGAGCCGCCCGAGGGAGGAGCAGCGAGATGAAGGTCGGCGTTCCCAAGGAGATCAAGGACAACGAGAACCGCGTCGCCGCGACGCCGGCGGGCGTCCACGCGCTGGTCGCAGCCGGTCACGAGGTCGTCGTGCAGACGGGCGCCGGCGCAGGCAGCGGCATCACCGACGCCGAGTACGAGAAGGCCGGGGCCACTATGGAGGGCGACGCCGACAGCATCTGGGCCGCCGCCGAGGTGATAATGAAGGTGAAGGAGCCCGTCGGCCCCGAGTACGGCCGCGTCCGTGATGGGCAGACGGTCTTCACCTATTTCCACTTCGCCGCAGACCGCGAGCTCACCGACGCGATGATCAGCTCGGGCGGCGTCTGCATCGCCTACGAGACGGTCGAGACCCCCAGGGGCTCGCTGCCGCTGTTGACACCCATGAGCGAGGTGGCCGGCCGCATGGCGATCCAGGAGGGCGCGAAGTACCTCGAGCGGCCGATGCAGGGCCGGGGGATCCTCCTTGGCGGCGTGCCGGGCGTCGAGCCGGGCAAGGTGCTGGTGATCGGCGGCGGGGTCGTCGGAACCAACGCCGCGAAGATTGCCGCCGGCATCGGGGCGCACGTCTACATCCTTGACACGAACATCGACCGCCTGCGCTACCTCGACGACGTGATGGCCAAGAACGTCGAGACGAGGGTGTCGAACGCCTACACGATCGCCGAGCTCGCCGCCGAGTGCGACCTGCTCGTGGGCGCCGTGCTCGTCCCCGGCGCGAAGGCGCCGAAGCTCGTGCCGAAGTCGCTGCTGAAGACCATGAAGCAGGGGGCGGTCATAGTCGACGTTGCCGTCGACCAGGGCGGCTGCATCGAGACTACGAGGCCGACGACGCACTCGGATCCGGTCTTCGTCATCGACGGGGTCGTGCACTACTGTGTCGCCAACATGCCCGGGGCGGTGGGGCGCACGTCCACCTTCGCGCTGACGAACGCCACGCTGCCCTACGCGCTGCAGCTGGCGAACAAGGGCTGGAAGAAGGCCTGCGCGGACGATCCCGGCCTGGCCCTGGGGGTCAACATCGTTGACGGCAAGGTAGTCTACCCGGGCGTCGCCGAGGCCTTCGGCATGGACTGCGCGGACCTCGCCGCGATGCTGTGACTCCGGCGCCGCCCCGCGGGGCCATGGGGGCGAAGGCGTAGGAGGAGCGGCGCGCCGGCCGGGCTCCGCCGACCCGATGATCGCCGTTCGGGCCGCCTGCACGGCAGCCCTGCTGTTCCGGGAAAGGGATGAAGATGGACCGACCGAACGTCATCCTCATGATCTGCCACGACCTCGGCCGCCACCTCGGATGCTACGGCGTCGAGACGGTCGACTCGCCGAACATCGACCGCCTCGCGGCCGAGTCGGTTCTATTCACGAACAACTTCTGCACCGCTCCCCAGTGCAGCCCGTCGCGCTCGTCGATGATGACGGGGCGCTATCCGCACTCGAACGGGATACTCGGCCTCACTCACGCTCAGTTCGCCTGGCGCTACAACGAGGGCGAGACGCACATCGCGCAGCGCTTCAAGGAAGCGGGCTACAGGACGGTCCTGTCGTTCAGCCAGCACGTCACTAACGACGCCGAGTCCATCGGTTTCGACGAGGCGCTCGAATGGGCGCCGGCCCCCGAGAACGGCGATCAGGCCGCCCGGGTGATCGCGTCGCACGACCCGGCCGCCTCGGGGCCGCTCTACATGCAGGCGGGCTTCTTCGAGCCGCACCGGCCGTGGAGCGGCCACGGCATCACGCCCGACGACTCGAAGGGCGTTGCGGTGCCCGGGTACCTGCCCGACATCCCCGAGGCGCGCGAGGAGTTCGCCCAGCTCCAGGGCGCCATCAGGCAGCTAGACATCGGCGTGGGCAGGATACTCGACGCCGTCGACGCCTCGCCGCTGAGGGACAACACCATCGTGATCTTCACCACCGACCACGGCATCGCCATGCCGCGGGCGAAGTGCACGCTCTACGACCCCGGCATCGGCACGGCCTTCATCGTGCGCGTCCCCGACTGCGGGGCCGGGGTGCGCGACGAGCTCGTCTCGAACGTCGACGTGACGCCGACTCTGCTCGAGCTCGCGGGCCTGCCTCCGGCGGAGAACGCCCACGGCGTCTCGCTAGCGCCGCTCCTGCGCGGCGAGCAGTTCACCCCGCACGAGGAGATATTCGCCGAGCTCACGTTCCACACCGCCTACACCCCCACCCGGGCCATTCGCACGAAGAAGTGGAAGCTCGTCCGCAACCTCGAGCACGCGTGGCAGCTCTTCGTCCCGACGGACGTGCGGCGCGGGCCCATCTGGGGCGCCATCGCGAAGGACTACTGCGGGTCGAGGCCCTACGCCGAGCTCTACGACCTCGAGGCCGATCCGTTCGAGAAGAATAACCTGGCCGCCGAGGCCGAGCACGCCCCCGTCGTTAAGGACCTGACCGCGCGCCTCGCCCGCTGGATGCGCGAGACGAACGATCCGCTGCTCGAGGGGCCGCCGCGCTCGCCCTACTACGAGGAGGCGCTCCGGCAGCTCGCTGAGGCCGAGGCGGAAGGGCGCGGATGAGCTCCGGGAACAGGTCACACATCGCGGGCGTGCTGGTGATGTCGTCGTCGAGCGTGCTCTTCGCCGTCATGTCGGCGCTCATCAAGTACGGCAAGACGCTCAGCCTCGATCCCTCGATGATGGTCATGTACCGCTTCGCGATAGGCCTGGCCCTCATGGGCAGCCTGGCGATGTTCGGGCGGATCAGGCTCGATTTCCACAAGGGATGGCTGCTCTTCGGGCGCGGCTTCATCGGCGGCATCGCCGTGGTCATCTTCTACCTGTCGATCTATTACGTGGGCATGGCGAAGGGGTCGGCGATCAACTACTCCTACCCGATATTCGCCACGATCGGCGGGGCCATCTTCCTCGGCGAGAAGGTGCCGCTCAGATCCTGGGTGGCGGTCGTCGCGTGCTTCGTGGGGATCGGGCTCATCGCCATGAGCGGCGTGTCGGCCGATGGCGGCGCGCCGCCGGGGTCGCCCGCCGCTCCTGCGGCAGGAGTTGAGGCCCCCGCCCCCGCCCCCGTCGCAGACCAAACGGAAGGCTCCGACGGGGCGGAGGCGGCGGATGGGGCGCAGCAGGAGCCGGGCTTCGTATGGTATCTCGTCGCCATCCTCGGCGCCGTCCTGGCCGGCGCCGCCGTGGTGACCGTGAAGAAGCTGCGCGAGACCGACTCGTCGTATGCGATCTACTACGCCCAGTGCGCCATGGGCTTCTGGATAGTCGCCGTCCCGGCCAGCCTGAACCACGCCGAGATCAGCTACTGGGGCGGGAGCGTTCTCATCATGATAGGCCTTGTGGCGGCAGCCGCGCAGCTGACGATGACGTGGGCCTTCCGCCACACGACCGTCGCGACGGGCTCTCTCCTGGGAATGCTGGCGCCGGTCTTCAACATACCCGTCGGGCTTCTCGTATTCGGCGAGGAGGTGTCCGGCAGCGCGGTGGTGGGGATAGCCGTCGTCCTGGCCTCGTGCGCGCTCGTCGTCACGACCGCCGGCAGAGCCGCCGCCCACGGAACGGCACCGAGCGCGCCGACGGGGTCCGCCGGGACCGCCGGGTCCGCCGCGAAGAGGGACGTGCCCTAGAATACGTCGTTACCGCCTCCAACTGGAGGCGCTCCTGGCCTGCCGGGCTCGTCCTGTCCCGGCGGCGGGCCGAGGAATCCCGGGTTGGCCTCTATCCACTGCTTGAGCGTCCTGATGATCTCTGCCTCGTCGCCGCCAGCGTTTCGGAGGCCCGCTCGCGACGCCCAGTTGAGCAGCGCCATCATCGCCGCGGCGCGGACACCTCGTTCGCCGTGATCGAGAAGCTTCACGAGCGGCGCGAGAAGCGAGCCGTGCTTAACGTAGACTGCGGTGCTGATGATTTGTGCCGGAGGGTTGGGCCGCTTCAGCCAGGGCAGGAGTGCTGCGGCCGCCTCGGGCACGAGCCCGGCGTTCGCCTTCGACGAGTAGAGCATTGCGATCGAGCGGGCCGCCTGCGCCGCCTGCTGAGGCAAATCCTTCTCGCCCAGGAGCTTCACAAAGGCCCGGTGGCACTCGCCGGCATGGGTGTTCCTGAAGTGGCTGGCGAGCTGCCCCGCGGCGGCCGCACGGACACTCATGTCGGCATCGTCAAGGAGCCTCACGAGGACCTCCGGGCCATCCCACCGGCGGACGTACCGGATGGCCGTCAGGCGAAGGTTCTGCGACCGCGACTCGAGGGCCCTCTTTATCAGCGATCTGCGCCATGCGGTGTCCTTCCTGCTGTAGCCCGCGAGCCTAACGATCTGCACCAGGTCCGGGTCGCTCCACCCCTTGCGCGAGACGGCTTCCGCAAACACTGTGTCCGCGGCGGGCCCCGGGAGTCCCCGAAGGGCGCTGCAGAGCAGGACGACGCCCGACGCCTGGGTCTCGGCCTTCACGGCCTTCCCGATCGCTTCGATCGCCTGCGGCCCGCCGAGCTTCACGAGCCCGGCGACGATGGTCCGCTTGAGCGACTGGTCTTTCGCAGTACTCAGCGCCTTCGACAGGGGGGCCACCGCGGCGCGGTCGCCCGTGCGGCCCAGCTCCTCCGCCGCGAGGCGCGCGCGGTGCGTGTCTCCCGAGCGGAGCCACGCCACGAGCTTCTCGACCGACTCGGTGATGCCGAGGTCCTCCCGGGCCGTCGTCACGGAGGACTGGATGCTCTCCAGCAGTTCCTCACCCACGTTTTCCGGCTCGTCCCATCCCGAAGAGAGCACGCGCTTGTAGAGGTGTATGATCTCCTCTGCTCCGGATCGCACCAGCGGGTCCTTCGACTTCTCGGCGGCTTGAAGGGGTTCGTAGGCGATGGGCGCGAGCGAGAAGAGGGCCCATCGCGCGCCCGAGCGGGCCTCGGGGTCCTTCGAGCCGAGGGCCGAGATGAGTGCCTCGACCGCCTTCCATCCGGCGTGATCGCCGCCTGGCTTCCAGGCGGGGCGCTTGTCGTCGAGGACAAGGCTCGTGAGGGCGGCGGTCGCTGGCCTCACCTTGGCCAGCTCCACGATCCAGCCCCCTTCCATATCGACATCGAAGAGCCCGATCTCCTCGATCACCATGCCGCCGAAGCCCCGCGCCAGATGCGCCGCCGCCAGGGCTGCGCGGTCGGCGTCGGCGGGAGGGGGCTTCGTCTTCCCCGCGGCCCACAGGCCGATGCTACTGAGAACGCGCAGGTCATCGAGCGACATCGCCATGATGCCGAAGAGCACCACGTGCCCCTTGCCCACGTCGGCGACGGCGATCATCGCCGTCTTGTCCGCGGCGTGTCTCACGATCACCCTCGCAGGCTTCGACACGGTCATCCGGTAGTCGGGGAACTCGACGGGGCCGATCTCCCTGACGACCGGGTGGTCGGGCTCGAGGAACTCCATGGGGAAGCCGTCCTGTCCCATCGCGTCGTCCTGCTCGATGTCGGACCACTTCACATCCACGGGCAGAATGCTCGGGGCCTTGTCGGGTTCGTCGGGCGGGAAGACGACCAGCATGCCGCCGGCCTCGACGAACCGCTTGAGGACCGCGGCGAGCCCCCCCGCCCCTCCCGGCCCGCCTTCGTCGTCGAGCGCCGCGTCCCAGCCGTCGAGGAGGGCGAAGACGTCGACGCCCTTGAGACTTCGCGGCACGCCGGCGAAGACCTTGATCGCGTTCAGGCCGAGGGGCTTGAGCTCGTCGACGTCGACCTCGTCGGAGGGCCAAAAGGCGACGGAGAGGTCCGGGAAGTCGGGCTCGGGCAGCCTGATGCCCTCGGCGGCGAGAGCGGCTGATGCAGAGAGCGCAGCCGCCGCCAGGATACACGTCCAGCCAAGTCGCCTGCTCATGGTTCTCCTCCATCCTCCCCTGCTCCCCCCATCAGTCTACACTGGGAAGGCATTGCGTCAAGCAGACTACCTCGGCCGGGCGGGGGGCGGGCCGGGCGCCACAGGCCTGGTAGTATAGACCAGTCCAGTCACGGCCCCCGGGACCGGTGTACATACTTACCGGATCGCGGAGCTGAGCATGAGGGCACTCATCATGGCGCTGACGGCGGGAGCACTGGGCTGCGGCGGCCTTACCGCCGGCGAGGTCCATCCTTACCTGCATCCGAGCTTCGAGAGGTGCGTGGCGGCGAGGCGCCTCTCGACGAGCGTCCGCGTTGACGGCGAGGCCGACGCCGCCTGGGCCGCCGTCCCCGAGGTCTCGGGCTTCTACGCCGACAGAGAGAAGAAGACCGTCCGGCCGCTGACCCACGTGCGCGCCGCCTACGACGAGAAGATGATCTACTTCCTCCTACGCTGCGAGGAGCCGCCCGGCTACAAGTACACGACGGGCAAGAGCCGCGTCGAGTACAGCCGCGCCTGGCGCGATGACTGCGTGGAGATTTTCATAGCCCCGGAGCGCGGGCGGCCGGAGTTCTACCAGTTCATCGTCACGGCGGCGGGCGCCTGGGGGCAGAACCACAACGACACGCCGTGGCGGTGCGAGTGGAGCGCGGCGGCGAAGATCTCCGACGGGGGATGGAGCGCAGAGGCGGCGATACCGCTCGCGGCGCTCGGCGGCGAGACGCGCGACGGCTCGGCCTGGGCCGTCAACCTCACGCGCAACCGCCCCGGGGCGCGGCAGCGCTCGACCTTCTCACCCGTCATCCTCGGCCACAAGGCGGTGGAGCATTTCCAGCCGCTCGTCTTCTGCGGCACGCGCTCGAAGGCCGGCGCCGACGCCCTCTGCGGGAAGGCGCTCGAGCGCGCACGCTCTGAGCGCGCCCGGGAGGAAGAGCGCGTCCGGCGCTCCTTCGGCCCGGTCTTCGGTGCGGCGCCGGACGAGATCCACTTGGCCGAGGGCGCGCGCCTGACGGCGGGCGGCGCGGAGTATTCGGTTGCCGAGGCCACGAACCACCCGCAGCGGCTGCCCGCGCATCCTTTCAGCTACGAGTCATACGACCGGCCCGAGTGGAAGAAGCTCCGCGAGGGCTACGACTACGACGAGTACGCGCTCGCGGGGAAGACAGAGCTCGAGGTCCTCATGCGCCTCCGCGACTGGGTGAACAGGAAGATAATCTACTCGCGCCGGCCCGACCCCTCGAACATGGACCTCTTCGACCTGCTCGAGAAGGCCCTCAAGCAGGGCAAGCGCTTCTACTGCTGGCACCAGTCGCAGATATACTCGCAGCTCGCGGGCTCGCTCGGCTTCAACTGCAAAGTTGTCGGCCTGCCCGGCCACGTCACGAACGAGGTCTGGCTGGACGGGTTCGGCAAGTGGGCGTGGATGGACTCGACCCACAACGTGCATTTCGAAAAGGGCGGCGTGCCCGTCTCCGTCGTCGAAATGCGGCGCGAGTGGTGGCGGAACCGCTTCGCCGACCTGAAGCTGCGGCAGGGACTCTCGCGTGCCGAGGTCTTCCACTCGGAGAAGACGGGCGACCTCGAAGGCCGCCGGCGGAACTACAAGTCCTACTTCTGGCGCGACTCGAAGCCCGCGGCGCAGCGCTTCAAGTACGGCTGGATCTACACTGTGTTCGCCAACGACTTCTTCCGGCAGAAGCGCGAGCACTCGGCGGCGCTCAAGTACCTCCTGCGCGACCCCGTCGTCGAGGAGAAGATGCGGGCCGGCGGCCCCGGCGGCGCGGGCGCGTTCGCCGCGGCGCTCAGGAAGTTCGGCGCGGGCGGAGTCTCCGACGCCTACGTGAGCGCCGAGGACTTCGAGTGGACGCTCAACACGGTCACGCTTCATCTCTACCCGTCGCGTACGCGTGGCGCGGTCGACGTCCGCCTCGAGACCTTCACGCCCAACTTCGATCGCTTCGTCGTCACCATAGACGGCAAGGCCCCGAAGGCCGGGGCCGGAGGGGGCTCGCTTCTCTGGCGGCTGCGCCGCGGCCGGAACGTGCTCACGGCGCGGGCGCGGAACAGGTTCGGCCGCGAGGGGCGGGTGAGCTCCGTCACGCTCGAGTCGCGCTGAGGCGGCCGGGGCCGGGGCCGCGCCTAGGCGAAGTGCTCCTTCGAGAGCTCCACGCACATGGGGATGGGGATCTGCCAGCGCATCTTCTCGCGGAGCTTCGGCCAGATGGGTCCTAGGCGGATGTCCGCCACGTGGCTCGCGAGCTGGTAGGCGTCGAGGATGTCGGCTCCGGTCGCCATCGAGTGCGACTCCGCCCGGTTGAGGCAACGCGGGGCGCAGAAGTCGGCGCGGGCCGTGCCCGCTTCGACTTGCGCCGCGCGTTCGCCTGGGCGGCGTCGCCGATAAGCGGCGAGCAGCTCCGCCATCGAGTGCTCGGCGCTCCGGATGGAGTCGGTGAACTCCTTCTCGACGCCGACGGTGATGAAGCTCTCGGGCGTCTCGATGAGGATGGTCCGCATCTCCTGGTAGGGAGAGCGGTCGATGCGCAGCCGGCCGTCGAGCGAGACCTCGAGCGAGTAGCCGTTCACCTCGCCGTCGCCCTGCACGGCGTGGCCGTCGCCGCAGGCGAACCAGGCGCCGTCGCGCTCGCATCTGACGTGGACCGTGTTCCCCGCGCAGACGTCCGGCAGGTCGAGGTTGCCGCCGTGGTGCCAGGGCTCCGGAGCCGGCTCCGCCGGCACCACGCCGAAGCAGCCGAACATCGGCCTCACTCGCGCCGTGAAACCGCCGCTGAAGTGCGCTACGCCCGACTCGATCCTCACGAAGTCCGAGCGCTTGGTGCGGAGCTCGGCCGGCAGCAGCGTTTCGTCGCCTATGCCGATCTTGCAGTGGCCGACGACCTCCACCGACTCGATGTGGACGGCTATCACCTCGCCGGCCTTCACCCCCTCGACGAGCACGGGCCCCGTCGAGGGGTTGCCGGACATTGGGCCGTTGGCCTTCTCCATGTCGGCCTCGGAGGTCATGAAGATGTGGCCGGTGTCGACGGTCTCGATCTCGAACGCCTCTCCGAGAGCCACCGTCAGCGGCGGCTCCGGCGGCAGCGTGGAAAGGTCCCCGTGGTTCCTGAACACGTGCTCGCGCGTGAGCCTCTTCATGCGGGCCTCCTGTGGGTGCGCTGCGGCCCGGGAGGATAACGCATCGGGGGCGGGAGGACAAGGGGTGAGGCTACTCGGAGGCGCGCTTCTTGGCGGGGTAGTCCCGGAGCTCGTCCAGGCAGCCGAGCTCCTTGTCCTCGGCCATTTCCCTGGGCGTTCTGCCGTCTTTGGCCCTGGCGTTCAGGTCGGCCCCGTTGTCGATGAAGAGCTTGGCCATGGCGAGCCGGTGCGGGATGCCCGGGTCCCCCTTCAGCCTGAGCCCGCCGAGGAGCCAGTGCAGGGGAGTGTGCCCCCAGTCGTCCTTGGCGTTGACACGGGCTCCGGCGTCGATCACCAGCTGCACCGCCTCAGTGCTGACGAGCGCCGTCTCAGTGTGGGGATTGCAGACCTCGTGCAGCCACGTGCCGCCGCCATAGCCTCTTGCATCGAGGTCCGCGCCGCTCTCGATGAGGACGCGGGTCGTCTCGGCGTCGAGCGAGTAGAGTGCGTTCCCTCCGTAGGGTGGCGGCGCATTCACGTCGGCGCCGTTCTCGATGAGCAGCCGCACGACCGCCGCACGCCCCGCCATGGCCGCAATGTAGAGGGGCCTACTGCCGCCTGTGTCGAGGGCCTCCACGTCGGCGCCCCTGCGGACCACTAGCTCGGCCACTCGAAGTTCGCCCGACCGGGCCACTATGTGCAGGGGCGTGCCGGAAGAGAGGCACTGGCCGGCGAGAGCGGGGTAGACGTCCAGGCACCACGCGACCGTCTCGGCGTCGCCGCTGTCGACCGCGCCGTAGAACTCCCTCCGCGCCCGCGCCCTCCGCTCGGCGCGCACCTTGATCCCGATCGACGCGCCTACCGCGATCGTGAACAGAATCAGCAGCGACCACCTGAAGCGCAGATGGCGCTTCCACGAGGGCGGAGGCGGAGGGGCGGCGCTCTCGGCTGGCCGGGGCTCGTCACTCACGTAAGCAGTCTACCTTGTGGGGGCGGCGGGGGCAAGGGGGCGGTCGGGTGCGGGAGGAGGGTGGCCGCGGCGTGACGCGGCCCGCTTTCGCTTGACTGGCGCCCGCGCGCCGGGCATCCTCTTTCGTCCCAGCCCGTAAGGAACGCCACAGGGAGGACAGCATGGCGAAGAAGGGCACCATCCACGTCGTCAGCCACACCCACTGGGACCGCGAGTGGTACTGCACTTTCGAGGAGTACCGCTTCCGCCTGCTCGAGCACGTCCGGCTGCTGCTGGACCTGATGAAGCGACGCAAGTCCTACAGGACCTTCCACTTCGACGGCCAGGTCGCGCCGCTCTTCGATCACATCGAGGTCAGCCCGCAGGACGAGAAGCCGCTCCGCAAGGCCATCCGCGAGAAGAGGATCGTCCCGGGCCCGTGGTACGTGCTCGCCGACGAGGCGCTCGTGAGCGGCGAGTCGCTCGTCTGGAACATGCGCCTCGGCCAGGCGGAGTCGGCAGAGCTCGGCTGCTCGGGGCCGTGGGTGGGGTATCTGCCGGACGAGTTCGGCCACGTCGCGCAGATGCCGCAGATACTCGGCCAGTTCGGCATCGACACCGCCTTCATGATGCGCGGCTTCTCGGCGCGGCAGCTCGCGAACGGCGCGCAGTTCCTCTGGCGCGGCTTCGACGGCACCGAGACCTTCACCTGCTACTGCAACTACTCGAACGGCTCGTGGCTGCACGAGCGGCGCAAGGGCGAATTCGACCCCGACGAGATACGCGAGCGCGTCCGGCCCTTCGTCGAGGCATCGGCCGCGCCCGACATTCTTCTCATGGACGGCGTCGACCACTTCCCGCCGAACCTGCTGCTCGAGGAGGCGATGAAGGAGCTCTCCTCGGCGACGCGCATGCGCGCCCGCCACACGACGCTCCACGCCGGGGTCGAGGCCATACGCAAGGGCGCGTCCAGGCGCAGGCTCGCGCGCTTCGGCGGCGAGATCCGCTACGACATCGACTGCGGCGGGCTGGACCTCAACGGCACGCTGTCGAGCCGGATGTATCTCAAGCAGGCTAACCGCCGCGTCGAGACGCTGCTCGAGCGATGGGCCGAGCCCTTCGCGGCCTTCGCCGAGATGCTCGGCGGCACGCACAGGACGGACGAGCTCCGCCACGCGCGGAGGACCCTCCTCCTCAACCACCCGCACGACTCGATCTGCGGCTGCTCCATCGACCGCGTCCACCGGCAGATGACCGGCCGCTTCGAGGAGGCGGAGGAGCTCGGCGGCTGTGTCCTCCAGCGCGCCGTCGTCGACATCGCCGCCCTCGCCGCCGGCGAGACGCCGCCCTTCCCTCCCGAGTACCCGCCCTTCGGGCGCGGCCGCTACGGCGCCGACGCCGGGAGCGTGCCGGTCGTGATCGCCAACGCCCGTCCGGCCCCGGCGAACGACGTCGCCCTCGTCGGCTTCGACCTCCCCGGCGGATGGAAGGCGGGAGCGAGGGGCGCGAGGGCGGTCCAGACGCCCGACGGGCGTCCGGCCTCGGTGCAGGTGCTCTCGGAGCGGCTCCGCGCCGAGTGGAAGCTCGACGTCGCCGAGCGCCTCGACAGCGAGCCGTACATCAGGCCCGAGTGGCTGGCCGTGAGGCCGCCCGAGGCCGTCCCCGGCTGCGGCGTGCTCTCGGTTAAGGTCATGAAGGAAGGGCCCGGCGCCGCCAAGGCAAAGGCCAAGTCGGGGGCGAAGCCGGAGGGCGACGTCACTGCCGGCAGGAACTGGCTCGCCAATTCGTTCCTCAAGGCCACCGTGAACCGCGACGGCTCGGTGAACGTCCGGTTCGCCGGCGGCGGGAGCTTCCGGGGTCTCAACCGCTTCGAGGACGGCGGAGACAACGGCAGCGGCTACCACTATCTCGCGCCCAAGCGCGACCGCATAGTCCGCTCGCGCGGCCTGAAGGCGAAGGTACAGCTCGTCGAGCGGGGCCCGTTGATCTCGGTCGTCAAGGCCGCCGTGAAGATGAAGGTCCCCGCCGGACTCGCCCCCGGCGGCAAGTCGCGCTCGAAGGAGACGGCGCCGCTCGAGATCGCCACGTACTATGTGATCCGCGCCGGGAGCCCGGTGCTCGAGATGAGGACCGTCGTCGAGAACTCGTCCGTCGACCACCGCCTGCGCGCCGTCTTCCCGACCGGGATACGCACTCGCAAGGTCACGGCCGACTCGCAGTTCTGCTTCCTCGAGCGCTCCACCGGCCGAAAGCCGTACCCCGAGAAGCCGCAGGGGAACTTCGTCTTCCTGCAGAGCGGCAAGAAGCCGGGGCTCTGTCTGGTCAACCGCGGCCTGCCGGAGTACGAGTGCGCCGCCGACGGCACGCTGTACCTCACGCTCATGCGGTCGCTCTCGATGGCCGTCCGCCAGTGGTGGCCCAAGGTGGGCTCGGTCGAGAGCCGGATGCTCGGGACGTCCGTCTACGAGTACGCCGTCGGCCGGGCGGAAGACGCCTCCGACGCGGCCGGGCTGGCCGAGCGCTTCACGCTGCCGGTCAGGTCCTACCCCCTGCCGCCCGAGTCGCCGGAGCCCGCGGAGCGCATGGGTTTCCTCGAGCTCGGCGGCGAGCTGCGCCTCTCGACCGTCGAGAGCTCCCCCTTCGTGGCCGGGGCCGTCGAGGTCAGGCTCTACAACCCGCTCGCGCGCCGCGCGACGGGGAGTCTCAAGGTCGGCGTGCCCGTCCGCAGGGCCGAGACCGTGAGCCTCGCCGGCAGGCGCCTCGGGGCCCTCAAGGTGAAGCTCGGCGGCGACATCCGCGTCGCCCTGAGGGCGGGCGAGATAGCGACGGTGAGGCTCCATCCGGCGTGAGGGGGGGGAGTGGACCCCGCACGCCCACGGCGGAAAATCTCGTCGACGCAGTGGCGGCCGCGGTGTAAGTGGTATATACCAGTGGTTGCAGTGGTAGTCTCCGTGGAGGTATCCAATGAGGCAGTGTCTGATGGGGATGGCGGCCCTCCTTCTGCTGTCGGTGGCGGAGGGGGAGGAGCTTCCGGCGGCGGTCGCGAAGGCCGTGAAGGCGCGCGACTACACGGCTGCGCTCGAGGCGGCCCAGGCCGCCAAGGTGAACGCCGAGACGCTGGCGGATATCAAGGCCCTCGCAGCGGCCAAGAAGCGCGTCATCGACGGCGCCTCCTCGGGACGCCGCCGGACCGTGACGCTCACCGTCATGGGCTCTCGGACGCGCGCCCGAATCACCGCCGCCGACCGGGAGGGCTACACCGTCACGATGCTCGGCGCCGAGCGCAAGGAGAGCTGGGAGACGACGACGGACCTCCGCTTTTACAGGATCGCGAAGCGCTACATCGACGGCCGCTCGGGGGCCGACCACCTGATGCTCGCGCGCGCGGCGCTGGCGATGTCGCTCGCCGAGCCCGCCGAGGCGGAGCTGACGGAGGCCGTGCGGCGCGACTTCAAGCTGCGCGCAACCGCGGCGAAGCTCCGCGAGCGGCTGACCGGGATGGCCGGAGCGCCGGGCGCTCCTGCCGTGCCGGGAGGTCCGCGCGGACCGGCCGCTCCCGTCAAGCGCCCCGCGAACGCCGTCGCCACGGGTTACGAGTCGGGCGTCGCCGCCCGTCGCATGAGCGCCGCCGACCGGCAACGCCTCGCGTCGCTGCCGCTCCAGAATCTCATAGGCATGATGGAGGGGCGCTACACGCAGCTGAAGGACGACGGCGTCATGGGCCACTGGGGGCTGGATGCGGTCAAGGCCCGACAGGACGCGACTAACAAGCCCTACGCCGAGCTGAAGGTGCCCGGCGGCTACCAGACCGAGCGCGTCATCTTCGCCGACCCGGGCACCGGCGTCACGATGATGAAGCTCTCCGACGAGCCGTACGGCACCGGCGATGAGATCCTCTACTTCGGCAAGGCGGCCTTCACGGCCGACGGCTCGAAGATGGTGTGGCAGCGGAGCCGGAAGCCGTCGCTCTGGGGGCCGGGCTCGCAGGCGAGCTCCGACACGCACGGGCCCATAGTGCGCGACGGCGACGGCTCGCGCCCGCGCATCGCCTTCCGCGAGCGCCCGAGCGTTCGCATACCCATATGCCATCCGACCGACCCCGGCCTCGCCTACGCGTACTCCGGGCGCGACGTCGTCGAGCTCGACATGCGCACCGAGAAGGTGAAGCGCGTCGTGGCCTCGGGGCTGCCGATGTGGTGGCTGAAGCTCAGCCCCGACGGCAAGTACGTCTGCAGCGCGCCCTACGGGCGCGGCCAGATAGCCGTCGTGAGGATCGAGGACGGCAAGCGCTGGAACATCCCGCTCCGCCGGAACATCCACGACTCTTACCGCTTCGTCCCCGGCAACACGGACCAGGTGATGTTCTGGTACGAGGGGCGGGGCCTCTCGACCGAGGGCTTCCACACCTTCAACTACAAGACGGGCGAGGACACCGTGCACAAGGTCCGATTCGACTGGAACCACGGCGACGTCGGCCGGCACGTCGGCTTCCACTGCTCGGGGAGGATCACCCGCTTCGACGGCAAGAAGTGGCACCCCTACGAAGGCCTCATCTGGCCGCGAAAGCAGTTCAACGACACCGGCCCCTGGTACGACAACCCCGTCAGCGCCAACGGCTACGCCCAGCACTGGCCGGACGACGAGCTCTGGGCCTACGGCACGCGCATCGTCCAGAGGCCGTACCTGTCGGAGGTCACGGCTTTCTTCGCCGAGCCCTTCAAGGGCGACGGCCGCGTGAACCGCTTCCGCGTCTGCTTCACCAACCTCATGCGGCGCAACGATCGCAAGGGCGCGAAGACGGTCGTCCTCGACCGGCCGAACGTCAGCTACGACGGCACGAAGATGCTTTTCAACACCAACGTCTTCGGGCTGGCCGAGGTTTTCATGGCCGTCATCCGCAAACCGCGACCGCCCGTCGACGTGGAGGTCGGCGGCACGAAGATCACATGGGAGGCGCCCAAGTACAGCCAGGAGATCGCGGGCTACCGCGTCTACGCCTCGGCCGAGTCGGGCCGCGCCTTCATGCCGGTGGGCGCCGAGCTCGTCCGCGGCACCGAGTACTCGGGCGCGAGAGCGGGCAACTTCTACGCGGTGCGCTCGGTCGAGCACTCGGGGCTGGAAAGCGGCCTCTCGGCGGAGGTCTTCGCGGGGGACGTGAAGGCCGCGCCGCTGCGCATATTCGCTGAGGCCGAGGACGCCATCCGCGCCGAGCTCGGCTCGCCGTCGCCCGACGGCATATGGCGTAACATAGACGGCCTGGCGTCCGACCTCCACTACGTCTGGCAGCGCCGGAAGGACAAGCCCGGGCGGGTCGAGCTGACGGTGAACGCGCCGCGCGCCGGCCACTACACCGTATTCGCCCGCGTGAAGGGCGCGCAAGGCGCCCAGTGGCAGGTGGGCTCTGCGGCGGTGACGGCCGGGGCCTCGAGCGCATGGCAGTGGGTGAAGGGCGGCGCGACGCCGCTGAAGGCGGGCGCCAACAAGGTCGTCATCGCGTCGAGCAAGTACGGCTCGTGCCTCGACTGCGTCTACTTCTCGACCGACACCGCCTTCAAGCCAAGGGGGCGGATACTCGCCGCGCGGCCGGCCAAGCTCACGCTCTCGGCCGACCGCTCGGCCGGCGGCAAGCCGCACCTCACGTGGTCGGGGAAGAAGGACGCGCGGTGGTACCACTACAACCTCTACTGCGGGAGCGCGGCGGGCTTCACGTGCGACCGGGCCGCGCTCGTCGCCTCGCCCGACGCCGAGCGGCATATCGACTGGTCCGCCCCCGGAGGGGCGAAGTTCTACCGTGTGACGCAGGTGACGCTCGACGGCCTCGAGTCGGAGCCGTCCGACGCGGTCGCGGCCGAGTAGCGGAGGCAGCAGGCACTGGAGAGGCGCAACATGGCGAAGCGAGTCAAGCGGAAGAAGCCCGTCAAAGGGAAGGGCGTTTTCCCGACGTCGAAGGATGTCGAGGAGCACGTCCTCAAGGTGCAGCGCAAGAACAAGAGGCTCGTGACCGCGGCCGTCGTCGAGCGCTCCGTCGAGGGCCGGCCGATCTACGCCGTCGGCATCACCAACCCGCGCGTCAAGGCGAAGGAGAAGGAGCACGTCCTCGTCGTCGGCGGCCAGCACGGCAACGAGGAGTCGGGGCGCATGGTGGCGCTCAAGCTCATTGACTGGCTCGTCACCAAGGCCGGCCGCGAGACGGTGCAGAAGCAGCTCGTCGTCGTGATGCCCAACGTCAACCCCGACGGCGCCGACTACGATATCCACGGCAACGTCGACGGCGTCCACCCCAACCTCGACCACAACGTCGCCAGTGGCCCGAAGACCCCCGAGGGGCGCTCGGTCGAGGCGGTGGCGAGGGAGCTGCGTCCCGAGGTCTTCGTCGACCTCCACGCCTGCGGCGGCACCGGCTGCGGGGTCGACATGACGCTCTACCCCTGGACGCGCGTCTACACCGAGGACGGCCGCATCCTCCACATGATCGCCGAGGAGATGTGCGCCGCGGGCGAGAAGGCCGGCATACCACAGACCACCTTCCCCATGACATGGCCGGGCTGGGGGAGCCCGGAGCCCGACCGCGAGGACCCGAGCTCGACGCTCTGGCACTACCTCAACTTCAAGTCGATAGTGATACTCACCGAGAACACCGAGCACAACGAGCACTCCTACCCGGCCGCTCTCAGGGCGAAGACGGGGCTGGCGAAGCTGAAGATGCTTCTCGCGTGGGGCAATCGCCGCCATCCGAAGCTCCCCGTCGCCGGCTACCCGTGCATGCTCGCGTGCTCGATGTTCGACCGGGGCGTCGTCGCGATAGGCGCCAACGCGGCCGAGCGGCGCGAGAGCCGCCTGGGCATCTGGCGGAACGCGGGCGCTTTCAGGCGCATCGGACTGGCCTCGCCGCAGGAGGCCGACCGCAAGCTGCTCCGGATCGAATACGTCGGCGAGCGCCTTAAGACGGGCGCGGGCTTCCAGACCTGCGCCGCGGGGAAGCTCCGGGCCGTCTCGGTGAAGTTCGACGGGCGGAAGCTCACGAACTCGCTCACCAGGGGCTACCACCAGTGGACGGCCGGGCCGGCGACGTTCGTCATGGCCGCGGTGCCGGACCTGAAGCCCGGCGAGCACACGGTGGAGATAGAGCTCCGGTGAGGGGGAGGGCGGGGGGGAAGCGTCCGGGCCCCGGCTCCGGAAGGCCACTGTCCCCCGGGACCCATTAACCCCCTTGACTGGCCCTGCCTGCGGCATATAATCCCACAGCGTGGGTGGCAATGGGCAGCACCGGAGTGCCGCCGTGGTATTCACGGGCTCTGTAGGGAGAGTGAGCTGATGTCCAGGTTCCGCTTCCTCATGTATATGTTCGTCGGCGCGGCGGGGGCGCTCGCGGCCGTTCCGGGCCGGGCGGGCGAGGACAAGGTGCGCATCGTCTGCGCCTTCGAGAACCCCACGGAGGCGGGCTGGTGGACCCCCGCGTCGGCCAGGTCGATTTCGCGGCGTTACGCGACGCAGGGACGGACCTCCCTCGAGTGGAGCCTCCGCACCGACGAGGAGAACGTCCTGAGCGCCGAGCGCCTCCGCAGCCCGGGCGTCTCTGGCACGCAGAAGTACATGAACTTCTCGATGGCGGACGAGCTGGCCATCGACGTCTACAACCCCACCCGCAAGCCCGTCAAGCTGAAGGTGCGCCTCGCGGACAAGGACGGCGGCATAGACAACGAGGGGAAGAGCTTCTACAAGCAGGCGCGGCTCGACCCGGGCAAGAACACCATCCGATTCGGTCTCGAGGTGCTCCGCTCGCGGGACGGCTCCCGGAGGGTCAAGGCGAGCGAGCTGGTGCTGGTGGAGCTCGTCGGCACCCGGCCGAGGTCCGACGAGAAGCTCTACCTCGACAACCTGAGGCTGGTGACGTACGGCGACAGGGCGACGGAGGCGAGCAAGAGGTCGGTTCACAGGTTCGACTTCGGCTCGGCCGACTCGACCCGCTGGCGTGGCTTCCACCGCGTTTCGGACACCGACCACTACAGCGAGGAGCGTGGCTGGGGCTGGACCAAGGAGCCCGACTCGGACACCGAGGGCGGGCCGCCGGACTCGCTCGGCGGCGACTCGGTCGCCTGCTCGAAGGCCGCCTTCAAGTGCAAGCTCGCCGACGGCGACTACAGGTTGTGGGTGCTCAGCGCGCCCTCGCCCGAGCCGACGAAGTCGTGGTCTGTCGCCGCCGCCGGGAAGAAGCTGCTCGGCGGAGAGGTCAACTCGAAGAACTTCCTCGCGAGCGACCGGCTCTTCCGCTTCGCCGACATAGAGATGGGCGAGAAGACGGACGTCTTCAAGGAGTATTTCGGGCGCAGCCACCCGGCGTCGGCGGCCGACCTGAAGGTGACCGGGGGCGCGGTGGAGCTCGCCTTCGAGAACGTGGCCCCCGCGGCGATGGTCATCTTCCCCGCCGGCTCGGCGGAGGAGATGGAGGCGTACTTCGCCGAGCTCGAGGAGGCCCGGCGGGAGGCGTTCGGCGAGTACTTCTACCAGATGCCGTTGCCGAGGCCGACCTCGGATGAGAAACCCGACCGCATCGACCATGCCCGCGGCTACATCCTCTTCGTCAGGGATATGATGCTGCCGATGTACCCGAACTCGATGCCCCGCGCGGGCGAGCGCGGAAGCGACGTGAAGATCGAGACCTCCCTGGGCGCTCACGGCAGGGCGGTCCTCGGCCTCGTGCCCATGAAGGAGACCCGGGTCAAGATAACCAGGGGGGACCTTGGGGCCGGAGAGAAGCTCATCAAGAAGGAGCAGATAACCTTCCGCCGGCTGATGTTCCAGCCCGAGATGGTCTCGCCCGGCGTCTTCAAGATTGAGGGCGCGTACCTCCGGGAGGCGGAGTCCCTCAAGCTGAAGCCCGGGCGGACGGAGTTCCTGTGGATATCCGTCGACCCGGGCGAGGCCGCGCCGGGGAAGTACTCGGGCACCGTTATCCTCTCCTCCTCGGGCGAGAACGCCGCCGTCAAGGTCGAGGTGCAGGTCCACCCGCTGAAGCTGCCCGACCGCCTGAGGCTCAGCTTCGGGGCGCGGTACCGCGCGCCCTCCATCACGGACGCCAACTACCGCCTCGGTGCCTTCGAGGACAAGAAGGACGCGGCCGCCAAGGTCCTCGCGGCGGAGATGAAGGACATGGCCTCCAGGGGCTTCTCGGCCGTGACGATGCCGGCGGTCGCCATAACCAAGATCAGCACCAGGGAGAGGACGGTCACCCTCGACCTCGCCGAAATGGACGCCTTCGCCGACGCTGCTGCGGCGGCGGGGCTGGGCATAGGCGCGGACAACATCCTTCCGTTCGTCCACGTGCCGGGGGTGCTGAGGAAGATGGGTGCCCGCGAGTCGAGCGTCTTCACGGGCTGCTACAAGGACGCTCTGGTCAAGCTGCGCGACTGGGTCGAGGGAAGGGGCCTGTCGGCCGTCTTCTGGGTATACGATGCGCGGAGCGGGGGCGGCGCGCACCTGCGCCAGAGCCTCCGGTGCCTTGAGCTCGCCAAGCGCGTACCCGGCGTGAGGACGCTCGTCCTCGTGCCCAATGACAAGTCGGTCCCGGGCGACATGGGACTGCTCCTGCCACGGGCGAGCGTCGTGATGACCGAGCCCTACATGAACTCCAGGCGCACCTTCAGCTTCCCTGAGGAGAACGAGTCGCAGAGTCTCTGGATATCCGGCGACGACGCGACGCGCTTCACCTTCGGCTTCCAGCCGTGGGGGATGGGGGCCGTCGGCCGGTGGCACTACGATTACCAGAACTGGACGATGCCCTACAATCCGTTCGCAGGCGGCTCGGGACTGGTGCTGCCGTCGAAGAAGGGGCCCGTGCCCACGGTGGACTACGAGCGAATCACCGAGGGGCTGACAGACCTCCGCTACGTCGAGCTTCTCGAGGCGACGATTGACAGGGCCCGCGAGCCCGAGCAGGACCGCTCGACTCAGGCCCTCGCCAGCGCCGCCGAGAAGGCCCTGGGCGCCCTGAAGAGCCAGATGCCTGAGTACGTCGGCACGGTTGCCGGGAGCGACAGCTACGTACGGGAGATCCGCAAGAAGGCGGGCACCTGGCGCAGGGATATCATCAAGCAGGTCATGGACCTCAAGTACGCCATGGGCGAGGTGCAGAAGGTTGAGACGAAGGGCCCCGAGAAGACCGGGCCGGAGATACTCGCGCCGCCGAAGGATTTCTGGGAGGCCCTGAGTCGTCGCCTTCCCGAGGGCTGGGACCCCATGCAGTTCCTCATTATAAGCGGGCTCGGGGTAGTGCTGGTGGCGGCCTTCCTGTGGATAGTCATCCGCTGGCTGCGCGAGCGGAAGCTGGAAGAATGAGCCCCGAAGCCGGATCCCGAGGCCGGGCGCTCCGGCGCGTGGAGTTCGAGCGCGCCTTCGGCGTCGACGAGGTCCTGCTGCCCTCAGCATCGTCAGCCCCCGCCGCCCCCGGTGAAGAGACGCTCTCTCATGACGCCGTCGCGGCATCGCCCGCCCCTCCCGATGCCCCTGTTGCGAAGCGCGAGGAAACACCCCCTCCGGCGAAGAAGCGCCCCAAGAGTTCCCGCGGCGCCGCTGCGCCCGCCCCGGCGCCCGAGCCCGGGCCCGAGGAGGAGATAATCGTCATCAACTCCGACGCGCCGCGTACGGGCGACCTCTTCGAGTCGGGCTCGGACGAGTATGGCGAGCGCGTGCCGGAGGTGAGCTCTCGCGGCATGGCGCCGGCCGAGGCACTCGCGGAGCTCAAGCGCTGGACGCTCGAGTGCCACCGGTGCCCGCTGGCAGGCACTCGCACCAACGTCGTCTTCGGCGAGGGGAGCCCTGAGGCGAGGCTCGTCTTCGTCGGCGAGGCGCCGGGGGCCGACGAGGACGCGACGGGCCGGCCCTTCGTGGGCCGCGCGGGGCAGCTCCTCGAGAAGATAATCAAGGCCATGGGCCTCGAGCGCGAGGAGGTATTCATCTGCAACATCCTCAAGTGCCGCCCGCCCGGCAACCGGACCCCGGGGCCGAGGGAGGTGGCGGCGTGCTCGCCGCTTCTGCGCGAGCAGCTGAAGGTCCTGAAGCCGGAGGTGATAATCGCGCTGGGTGGCCCGGCGGCGAAGACGCTTCTCGAGAGCAAGCTCGGAATCAGCAAGCTGCGCGGCCGCTTCCACATGTATAACGGCGTGCCGCTCATGCCGACCTTCCACCCGGCGTATCTGCTCCGCAACCCGGGCGAGCAGTACAAGCGCATGGTCTGGGACGACATGAAGGCTGCGCTTGCCAGGCTCGGCCTCGAAGCCCCTCCCCCGCCGCCCAAGCGCGGGCGCGGCTGAGGGTCCGGGCCGCTGAGTCGGGCGCCGGCCGTGTATGAAGTCGGCGGCGGTGCGGCCGCCGCGCGGATGTCACGGTCCCATCGTATCGTCTCCCCTGCGAGCTTCATCGCTCACGTCCGTTTCCCTTCCCGTCCGACATGCCGGGATGGTTCTTGGCCTCGAACGAACGAGGTCCCGGCGCCGCGCTGGAGGCTTGCCGAAGGCATCCGGCCGCCGCCCTCCCGGGATCTGGCCGGGCAGGCGTCCTCGACGGCTCGCCTCGCGGGACGCCCGAAGCCCGGCCAAAGCACGACGCCTGGCCTCACCCGTGACGTCCCAGGCCCCCCGTCCCGGTGGCTGATCCAGGGCTGCGCCGGGGGCCTATCTTAACGTACGATATTATTTGGGTAAATGTCAATTACAAAATAGAAAGAAAATGAGAATATTTTCAGCCGGCCGAGCGCACATGCGCTGTAGTGCATTATATCGTCCAGACACGCCAATATACTCGAATACGCTCATTATAGCAACTATCTAGAACGCACATTGTGCATATGGCCGTATCGGGGCTTTCTGAGGGGTCTGCGAGGGGGCTTGGGGGGGGGGCGCGAAGCGCCCGCCGCTTATAGGGGCCCGGGCCAGGAGGCGCAGCGCGCCGACGAAGGCCGGGCATTAGGCATGCGACGCGGAACTCGCCATAGCGATACATGGCGAGCGAGGCGCGCCTGCCGTTATGGCTCCATGGTGCCGGCAGCCGTGCAGCAGTGTAGGCTGGGCCTCGGCCCAGCGAGATGGAGCGGCGCGTTGAGCTGGGGCAAGCCCCAGCCTACGTGGCCTTTTGGCGGCAGACAGGCCTTGCCCGTCAGGCTACTCCGTCGTAGAATCCTGTGGTATGAGCGCCCTTCGCATACGCCGGTTCCTGCCGCGTTTCAGCCTCCGCACGCTGGTGATATTCCTGCTGCTCGTGACGAGCGGGATGGGTTTGTGGTGGCATTGGGAGGCGTGGTGGCTGGAAGAGCGGGCGGAGCTTCCCGACTACACATCGGTGTTCCTGTCGGCCAGTGGCGAGAGGGCCATCGGCATAGTCGGTTCGTACGAGATCGCAGTCCATGACGCCCGAACGTGGGCCAGGGTCGGCGGTCTCAAGGACTGTCGTCGTCTCATCTGCCCGGGCCGCGGCAGCCCGCGTGGCTGGCGCGTCCTCGTGGATTCCCAGCCGTACCCGGGCATTTGGGATGCCGAGAGGCTGCGCATCCTCGTGAACCTGAGACCCAAGAGGGACGACCCTCCCTTCGCGTGTGTGCAGACCGTATGCTACTCGCCGGACGACAGCCGCATCATCACCACCTACGGCCCATACATGCCCTACGACGAGTTGCCGTACCCGCGCATCTGGGACGCGAGGACCGGCCAGCGCATCGGCCTCCTGGGTGCGGACAACATGCCAAGCCACCTCTCGGAGAGGCAGCCAAAGGGGGGCCCCGGCGTTCCCGAGGAGTACGCCGGCAGATTCGTCCAGTGCGCGTGCTGGGCCCCCGACGGCTCGAAGCTCCTCACGACTACCATGCGCGGCAGCGTCTGCTGGGTCTGGGGCGCCAGGACTCTCGAGCCGCTCATTGCCCTTCGCGGTCACGCGGGGTGGCTCGCGGGGGCCTCGTTCAGTCCCGACAGCCGGACGGTGGTGACGAGCGGTGGGTCTCCGTCCCTGTGCCTCTGGGATGCCAAGACCGGCAGACAGATCGGTTCCCTGGACGGCTCGCTCTTCCGGGCCTTCTCGCCGGACGGAGCCAAGATTCTGACGGTCTCGCCGGTCCGGGTCCTCGACGCCCGCACCGGTGCGGTTCTCGGCAAACTCGACAAGCGGCACCGCGCAACGTTCATCTCGGAGGGCCGGGTGCTGACGCTCGGCGACCCGCTGCGAATCTGGAGTGCTGACACAGGCGCCCTGCTGGCCGAAGCGCCGGTGCCGCGGACGGGAAGGCCGGCAGGCAAACGCGGGTGGAGCTGCAGCCACGCGGCGCTGGCCGCCTCTTCTGCGGAGTATGATGTATTCTCGTCTTCACCGGACGGGACCCGGCTCGTCTACCACGAGGGCTATACGAAGAGGCCGGACGGCACGGGGAGCGAGTTCTCTCCGGTCTGCCTCTACCGCCGCCGCCGCCCCGAGTGGTGGTGGGGCGTCTTCTGGCTGTGGGAGTTCTGGCTGACCGTTGTGTTTGCCGGGGTGTTCGTGTGGAGCGTGGTGCGCGACAGGCGGAGCTTCGCCGCGGAGCCGGACCCCGGAGGGCCGGCCGGTCGGCTCTCGGTCGGCCCCCGGGCATGAGTAGCTGCACCTTCTTCCGGCCCGGGAGGCCGGGGGCCCCGCGCCGGGGGGCGGGCGCGCGCCGAAGTGCGTCATCTGCCCCGTGAGCGGCTCATATGCCGGATTTTCTGAAAACCGCTTGACAAAACCGGTTCGTTCCTCTAAGTTATGTGTCTCAAATCGGCAGCAAGGGGGCGGTGCGCCGACCTGAGGGGAATGTTGTCCCGAGGGGACGGGAGCGCACGTCCTAACGTGTGGGACGGGCCCGCCGGACGCAGGGCCCGGCGGCTGTAGGAGTACGGGGGCCAATGGCTAAGATCTGCTGGGGACTCGACATCGGCTACTCGGCGGTCAAGGCCGTGAAGGCCGTCCGCAGGGGCTCGACGGCCGAGATCGTCGACATGGACGCGGCGGACATCGAGCCCAGCGAAGACGAGGCGACCCGCATCGACCGCGTCCGCGCCGCGGTGGCCGAGATCATCGGCCGCAAGGACCTGAAGTCCCACCCGGTCGTGGTAGCGATCCCCGGCAACCAGACCTTCTTCCGCGAGTTCACCCTTCCGCCGGTGGCCGAGAGCCGCATCGGCGAGATCGTCGCCTACGAGGCGCGCCAGCAGATCCCCTTCCCCATCGACGAGGTCCTCTGGGACTACGTCCACTCGGGGGGCGAGGCCGGTGCCGAGATGGGCGTGTCGCTTATTGCCATCAGGCGCGAGCTCGTCGAGGGGCTCGTGGTGATGCTGGCCGAGCTCGGCGTCAACATCGACGCGGTGCAGGCGGCGCCGCTGGCGCTCTTCAACTTCATCCGCCACGACATCGACCCGTCCGAGACCGCCCTCATCCTCGACGCCGGCGCCAAGGTCACCGACTTCGTCGTGATGGACGGCAAGTCATTCTGGTTCAGGCCGCTGCCGCTCTCGGGCGAGGACTTCACCCGGGTGCTCCAGCAGAAGTTCCGGATGGACTTCGAGCAGGCGGACGATCTCAAGAAGAACATGGGCGCGTCGAAGCAGGCCGAGAAGATATTCCAGGTCATCGAGCCGACGATGCGGAACCTGACGGGCGAGGTCCAGAGGACCGTCGGCTACTACAAGTCGCTCTCGCCGAACGCCCAGATCTCGTCGATCTACGCGCTGGGGAACGCCTTCAGGCTTCCCGGGCTGGTCAAGTTCATCTCGGGCTCGCTGGGCGTCGACGTGACGTACCTGGCTGGGCTCACGCGCGTCGGCCTCGGCGACGACATCGACGCCGAGAACTTCGCGACGGAGTTTCCCGGCATGGGCGTCGCGATCGGCCTCGCAGTGCAGGGGGTCGGCCTCGGCTCGATGGAGATGGCGCTGCTGCCGGAGGCGCTCAGGGTCAAGAAGCTCGTCGCGAAGAAGAAGCCCGTCGCGATCGTGGGCGTGGCGGCGGTGATACTCGCGGTGCTGATGAGCTTCCTCGGTGCCAAGGCGACCAGGGACAGCCTGGCCGGCTACAAGGGCGAGTTCGAGGAAGTCAAGGAGAAGGTCGAGACCAACCAGGGCGAGTACAAAGGCAAGAAGAAGGGCCTGAAGAAGGACGAGGACAAGCTCAGGAGCCTGGCGACCACGGGGATCGAGCGCGGCTGGGTGCTCGACGTCATCGGCAAGGTCGGCTCGGTCAAGGCCCGCGGCAAGCCGGCGATCGGCCTCGAGGCGGGCATCCTCGTCAAGCAGCTCTACGTTTCGCGCTACACGCCGGCGAAGGGCATGCGCCCGCCCGAGGAGCGGCAGGTCGCCGAGAACTTCATGGGGGACCTGGTTGACGCCTTCGGGAAGGGCGGCGCGAGCGCGGCGGGCAGGGGCGGCGGCGAGATCGGCGTGGAGGGCCGCCCCGTGATGTGCGTGCTGCGCGGCGAGGTTACGCCGAAGGCCGCCGGCGCGGACGGCCCTTACTCCGCCGACATCTCGCGCGCGACCGCGGTCGAGAAGGCGCTCGTCGCGGTCAAGGGCTTCGAGAAGGTGAAGCTGGGCGCCGGCTACAGGACTCTGACGCGGGTTCGCAAGAAGACCGTGCCCGGCCCGAACGGCCAGACCGTCATCGTCGCCGATGACGGGACGACCGAGACCGAGACGGTCCCGTACACGCTCTTCCAGATAACCTGGGTCTACAGGCCGTCGCTGAAGCCGGCCTTCGAGGACCTGGTGGATTTCGGCGACAAGAAGAAGAAGAAAAAGACCCAGTGATGGAGACCTGATTTGGACGCCGTGAAGAGGAATATCTTCTGGATCGCCCTCGCGGTAATCCTGCTGGTCACCGGCCTTGCCTATCTCGTCGTGGTCAAGCCCGTGAGGGCGGAGGCAACGGGCCTCGACGAGCAGTTCACGGGCTTCGAGAAGTACTTCACCGACTGGGCGGAGAAGCCCGAGGATAACGTCTTCAGCCGCAACACCATCAACAAGATAGCCGGCTACAAGAGCAGCCTGGAGGCCGAGATCAAGGCGGTGGAGGAGGAGCTGGCCGCCAAGCAGTTCGATCTGGCGAAGGCGGGCTTCGACCCCGCGCCGCCCGAGAATCCGGTCGAGCTCCGCGAGTGGCTGAAGGCCCGGTACGCGGCACGCGACGCCGCCGCCGCCAAGTGGGACCTGCAGATCCTCTGCGAGAAGCCGGCCGGGAGGGGCGACTACCCGGTCGAGACGACCCCGATCGGCGACGACGAGCGGACCATCGCGCTCAAGCGCTACTACATCACACGCGAGGTCTACAAGGCCCTCGGCAAGTGCTCGGTCACCGAGAAGGGACGCGAGCGCGACCCCGACGACCAGGAGAAGGAGCGGGAAGTTACCGCCGAGCGGCGGGTCGACGGGCTGAAGAAGCTCGTCTTCAGAACGCCGAAGGACATGGCGAGCTCTCGGGGCGCCGTCCGGACGGCCTACGGCTCTGTGGCCGACACGCTCCCCGATGAGCCCGAGAAGGTGAAGGGCAAATACTATAAGGAACACCTCTTCGAGCTGGAAGTCCTCTGCCACTTCTCCCTGGTTCAGCAGGTCGTGCGGAGCCTGGATGGCATTGAGGACTTCATGCTGGTCGTGAAGAGGGCGGACGTCATCCACACGCCGCCGCTCAAGAGCGGGAGGATCGCGGCGAAGGGCGCGGAGGCCTTTAACAACTCGCGCAAGCGCGAGGCCCCGGTGACGCTCGTGCTCGAGTGCGCGGTGCTGGAGCTGGACTTGTAGGACCTCGGCGGCAAAGAGCGGGGCCTGCAGATTTTGGGAGGTAGGACGCAGAGGGGACAAAGCAGTTACCCCCACGTTCTGGCGGGAGGGGCGGGAGGGGCACTCAGGACGGTCCGCTGGCCGTGGGAAGGAGTCTGAAGATGGATATCAGAAAGACGGGCATGGAGCACGGAGACAAGGCGGCTGCGGTCATCGTCGTCCTCGTAAGTCTATGGTCGGTCAAGGGCAGCTTCACGGAGTACCGGAACCCGAAGGGGCCCTCCGACGAGCTCCAGGAGAATGCGCGTAATATCCGGGATCACCTCGGGAGCGGCAAGGCCCACGGCCTGAACGTTCCGACCTACAGGGAGGCTGTGAAGGCGTCCAAGGTGTCCTACGGCATCCGGGCGACGAGCCTCGCGTCCCCTCCGGCGAGGATGGTGAGCGCGGTGCCGCCCTTCGAGAAGAAGAAGCGGGGGCCGGGCCCGCAGACCGTCTATTTCGAGGCCGCCTGGGAGACGCCGAGCGACTTCAAGGTCGATGCCGACTTCGGCAGGGCGACGATCAGCTGGGGCGTCGGCAAGGCGGTGGCCGACCCCAAGAACGCAGCGGTGCCCCTCTACTATCAGGTCATGCGCCAGAAGAAGGGCGAGGAGAAGTGGGAGCCGATCGGCAAGCTCGATGTCTCCGGGGATAGTGTGGCGCCGGTCTACAGTTTTGTCGATGACAAGGTCGGCCCCAAGGAAACATACAGCTACAAGGTCCAGGGCGTCGCCACGATGAAACGCTACCAGCAGACGGAGGGCCTGATAGTCAAGGTGCGCCCGCCGAGCCGGCTGCTCGACATCAAGATGGAGAAGATCATCGAGGCCGAGACGGAGTACGAGCGCCCGCTCTGGTTCACGAACTTCACGGAGGCGAAGGAGGTCTCGACCCCGAGCGACGTCAAGCTCTTCCTTCGGCAGATCTCCTCCATGGGTGCCAAGAAGGCGACGCTCCTCGTGGCCAAGTACGACGTCGACAACGGCTGGCAGCATTTCCTTGCCAAGGAGGTCGCGGTGGGCGACCTCATCGTCGGCACCCGCAGCGTGAGGAAACAGGTGGGCGAGGTCATCAAGACGGTGGAGGAGGAGGCCCGGAGCGACGCGAAGCTCCTCGAGATCGTGGACGCCACGGAGATGGAAGAGGTCGAGAAGTGGGTGACGGTCGCCGATGAAAACGGTCAGCCCGTGAAGAAGAAGGTCGTCAGGAACAGGCCGAGAAAGGTCAATAAGGCCAAGGTCCTGGATCTGACGCTCAAGAAGGAGTACTGGGTCCTCTCGGTCAGGGATGCCGAGGTGCCGTCCGAGGGCTCGGGCGCCGCAGGCGGAGCTTCCGAGGCGGCGGTGGGCCCCGCGAGGAGCGAGCCGAGCCGCGAGGCTCTCGTGCCGAGGGCCCGGGCCAGGTCGGGCGGGGCCGGCGAGAGTGCCGAGGAGAAGAGGCTCAGGATCATCCGCGAGAACCTTGCCAGCGTGGCCGACCGCCAGAAGGAGCGCGAGCGTCGGGAGAGGGAGATGGCGGACGAGGAGAGGCGGCGCCGGGATCGCGGGCGCGGCGAGGCCATGGAGGACGAGGAGCGGGCCAGGGACCGCGAGTTGGGGCCTCCGCCGGCAGACATGGCCCCGCGATGAAAAAAACTTCGGCCAGGCTAATAAGGCCGGTGATTGAAGCGTCGTAGGTACTGGGGCGAAGTCTGTCCGGCCCGGATCGGGCCGGAGAAGGAGTTCTGGGTCATTTCGGGCCGTCTTGGGCGGCCCAAGGCCGTTGAGGGGTTATAACCGGATGCGCTCGAGGGAGAATGCCATGGAAAGGCGCACGTTCATCTTCTCTGCCGAGTTGCTGGCCGGGGCCGTTCTTGCAGCCCTGATCTTCACGGGGCTGGGGATGCGGACCGCGGCAGCTGAGGACGAGATACTCCGGGAGGCCGGCGGAGGCGGAGGGGAGGAAGGCGGCTCTGCGCAGGAGAGGCTGGCCACTCTCGTCAAAGAGAAGGCCATCTCCGATCAGGCTCTCTTCGCCAAGGCCGACAGGCTCTATCTGGCGGGGCTCAGGTACTACGAGGAGTGGCAGTACGAGAAGGCCCTCAAGTACTTCGAGCGCGCGGTGGAGACCTATCCGAACCACCCGAAGGCGAGGGAGTATCTGCGCAACACCAGGGCCATCCTCAATGTCCACAAGGACAAGGCGGCCCACGCCCTCGAGACCCTCTCCAAGGCCAAGCGGGTGAGGATACAGGAGCTGCTCATCGAGATCGGCAACGGGATGGACCGCGCCAAGAAGCACTGGAAGGCGGCGCAGACCTACGTTCCCGAGACCGACGCCGTTGCGCCGCGCGAGGAACTCTTCTCCAGGGCCATCGACAGCTATGAGGAGTGCATCAAGCAGTGCGACCGGATCCTCGAGATCATCAGGTGGCTGCCCTACAAGGTCGACCTCTCCGGCGCGCGCAAGAACGCCCTCGACCTGCGCAACTCGGCTGAGCTCGCCCTGGCCACCAAGGGGCGCGAGCTCGAGACCTACCGGCGCGCCCAGGCGCTCCACAAGGCCAAGATCGCCAGGACGGAGCAGCAGGACTTCGAGTCCAAGAGGCTCGCGAAGCTGATCGAGCAGGCCGAGCGCTTCTACAGGCGTGAGCAGTACGCCGAGTGTGAGCAGATGTGCATGCACATCCTCGACCTCGATCCGCTCAACGGCGACGCCCAGGGGCTCAAGCTGAAGGCACGCGTGAACAAGCACGAGAAGAAGGAAGCCGAGACCTACGCCGAGAAGAAGCACCAGACCCGGGGCACCGAGCTCTCCGTCGAGGAGGCCGGCATCCCCTACGCGAAGCGCATCGTCTACCCGGAGCACTGGGAGCAGATACTGGCCCGCTCCGACAAGGGCGCCATCGGCGCCTCGCAGGAGCCGGCCTGGATGAAGGCCATCCGGTCGAAGCTCGACAGGAAGGTCTCCTTCGAGTTCGTTGACACGCCGCTGTCGGAGGCGATCAACTTCCTGCAGACGCTGACGCACGTCAACATGATCATCGACCCGCGCGCCACGGGCGGCGGGGCGGACGTGCCGATCAACCTGAAGGTTTCGGACATGAGCCTGGGGCTGGCGCTCGAGTGGATCCTCAAGCTCGCCGAGCTCGACTACGCCCTCAAGGACAACGCCATCTTCATCTCGAAGCCCGAGAACCTCCGCGGCGAGGTCGTCCTCAAGATTTACGACGTCCGCGACCTCACGGCAGTCGTCGAGGACTTCCCGGGCCCGGATCTCGACCTCACGGCGAACACTGGCGGCGGCGGCGGCGGCGGCGGAGTGAACCTCTTCGCGGCCGCGACGCCGGCCACCGGCGGCGTCACCGTCCAGAGCCTCGCCGAGATGATCCAGTCCCGCGTCAAGCCCGACAGCTGGGCGGCGGAGCTGGGCACCTCGATCGAGGAGCGCGGCGGGCAGCTGGTCGTCATGCAGCGTCCCGAGGTCCACAGGCTGATCGACAAGCTCCTCGAGAGCTTCCGCGAGAGGCAGAAGCTCCTGGTGACGGTCGAGGCGCGCTTCCTGACCGTGCAGCAGGGCGTCTTCGAGGATATAGGGGTCAGCTGGAGCGGCCTGGACTCGGTACTGGCCGCCCCCAACGCTCTGGGGCCGGATATCGGCGGCGCGGGTACGGTCGTCCCGAACGCGGTCGAGACGGGGTTCCAGGGGCGGCCGGACACGGTCGACTGGTTCGGCAGGGGCACGATGACGGTCGTTGGCGCCGTGACGAACCAGTCCCCGGGGAGCCCCCCGCCGGTCAACTTCACCCCGACCTTCATCGGCGACAGCCGGATCGAGCAGGGGCCCTTCGTGAGGCGGGCTGATCAGATGGGCCTCTCCTTCCAGGTGACGCACCTCGGCCGGGTCCAGGCCATGGCCCTCATTCACGCCCTCAAGACGAGGGAGAGCCTGTCGGAGCTGGCCGCGCCGCGGCTGACCGTCATGAACACCCAGCGCGCGCACATGTTCGTGGCCGAGCAGACGTCCTACCTTGCCGACTACGAGATCTCGGGCGACGCCTACGACCCCATCATCAGGCAGTTCCTCCGGGGCGTCGTCTTCGACGTGAAGCCCATCGTCAGCTCGGACCGCAGGTACGTGACCCTAGAGCTCAGGCCCACCAAGGCGGACCTGATCAACCTGCGCAACATCACCATCTCAGCGATCCAGGTGGTCAACACCGGAAGCGGCGGCGTGCTCCTGACGGTGACGCTGCCCTTCGAGCTGCCTGAGGTCGAACTGCAGAAGGTTCGCACGACTGTCACGATCCCCGACGGCGGCATTATCCTCATCGGAGGCATGATGCACGACGTCAAGTTCCAGCACGAGTCGGGTGTTCCGTTCCTGTCGAACATCCCCATCATCGGCAAGCTCTTCCGCTGGAACACGACCGAGACGGAGAAGTCGAACCTGATGATCCTGGTCACGGCAAGGATACTGCTCTTCGACGAGGAGGAGCGGAAGCTCTAAGGACTCCAGAACGGCGCAGGCTGTTCCGAGAAGGGAGCTCGTGATGATGAGGAAGCTGGTTGCCCTGGTAGGCGTGACGCTGCTCTGCGCGTACCTGGCGCCGCGAGAGGCCGGTGCGGCCGATGATGAGATCCTCCGTGAGGCGGGCGGCGGCGAGGCCGGGCCCGTATCGGCCGGTGGTCGCCTCGTGGAGCAGGCGAAGGAGGACAGCATCGACGCCCAGAGGCGTTCTGCCCGCAGCCGCTACTACAGCGAGATGGGGCGGAAGCTCTACGGTGACCTCAAGTACGAGGAGGCCATCAAGCAGCTCGAGCGGGCTCTCGAGATAGACCCCTCGAACGCCGAGGCCGCCCGTTATCTGAGGCTCGCGCGGAACGTCACCGGAGTGCGTCTGGCGAAGGTGAGGTCCACCTTCGAGATACTCCAGACGTCGCGCAAGGTGAAGATACAGGAACTCCTGCTCCAGCTGCGCAACCTCTACGGTCGCGGGCTCGAGCTCTACAAGTCCGCCGAGCGCCCCGAGGCTGCGGAGGGCGGCAAAGAGGCGCTGCTGGCCGCTTCGATCCGCGACCTGGGCGACGCCATCGAGGTCCTGGACCGGGCCGGCGAGATCATCCGCTGGATGCCTTACGACGTCAACCTCGATACCCAGAGGGGCCAGGTGAGGGACCTGAGCGCGAAGGCCAAGCAGCTCAGGCGCATCAGGATCGCCGCGCTCGAGGCGGTCAAGAAGGCCAAGGCCATCGACGAGGCCCAGGCCCGCAAGGCCGTCGAGCGCGACTTCGAGGGTAAGAAGGTCCGCAAGCTCCTCGACCAGGCCGAGATGCTCTATGACCACCAGCAGTACGAGCAGTGCGAGAAGCTGGCCCGGGAGATTCTCAGGATGGACCCGATGAACGGCGAGGCGATCAGGCTCCACGTTTCGTCGCGGGCCAACAAGCACCTGAAGAAGTCCGCCAACATCTCCGAGCGGCGCAGGGAGGAGCGGATAACCCTCAATGAGCGGCTCGAGGAGGCGACCGTGCCCTGGAGCCACTACCTCGTTTACCCGCCCGACTGGGAGATCATCAAGGAGCGCCAGACCGTCTCCGAGGTCGAGAGGGACGAGCCCTCCTGGAAGAAGGAGATTCGCAAGCAGATGGACCGGCGCGTCACCTTCGAGTTCGTTGACACGCCCCTCGAGGAGGCCATCAACTTCCTACAGACGCTCACCAAGGTCAACATGATCCTCGACCCGAACGCCTTCACCGGCGGCGGCGGCGCGGATGTGCCCATCACGCTGAAGGTCTCGGACATGGAGCTTTCGCTGGCGCTCAAGTGGATCCTGCGCCTGGCCGAGCTCGACTACACGCTCAAGAACGAGGCGGTCTTCATCTCGACGCCACAGAACCTGGCGGGCGAGGTGGAGCTCAAGATCTACGACGTGCGCGACCTCACCGAGCAGATCACGCAGTTCCCGGGCCCCGAGATCGTCATCGGCACGGGCGGCGGCGGCGCCGCCTCGGGCTTCGGCCCGGTTCTCACGGGCGGCGGCGGCGGCTCGGTGGCCTTCGGGGCCGACAGCCTTGCCGAGATGATCCAGACCCGCATCAGGCCCGACAGCTGGGCGGCGGAGCTCGGCACCTCGATCGAGGATCGCGAGGGGCGCCTGGTCGTCATGCAGCGTCCCGAGGTGCACAGGCTGATTGAGCAACTCCTCAGGAGCCTGCGTGAGAGCCAGACGCTGCAGGTCATCGTGCAGGCCCGGTTCCTCGAGGTCAGGGACGAGTTTATCGAGGAGATCGGCGTGCAGTTCGCCGACGAGACGACCACGCCGCTGATCGACGACGCGCACCCGATGGCGCCGAGTGAGAGCTCCGGCTTCAGCCACACCGACACGCGCCGCCCGACCCAGAGGCAGTTCGGCGGCGACTACATCTACACTGGCAGGACCGAGTTCATCCACAGGCGGAACCCCGCTTTCGGTTCGAGGCTCAACGTCTCCACGCCGATCGCCTCCGGGCAGGGGGCCGTTTTCCAGTTCAGGTACATCAACGGCATACAGGCCAACGCAATCCTGACGGCGCTCACCAAGGAGGAGAACGGCGAGGAGCTGATGGCGCCGAAGCTGACGATGTACAACAACCAGCGCGCGCATCTTATCGCCGCCAGCCAGCACGCCTACATCTCCGACTACAACACCTCGGGCGGCATCTACGAGCCGGTGGTCGACGCCCTGCTTGAGGGCACGGTGCTCGACGTGCGGCCGACGGTCAGCCACGACAGGCGCTACGTGACGCTCGAGCTGCGGCCGGGGAATGCCAGGCTGACGAACCTGAGGCCCGTCACCATCTCCGGCCTCTCGCTGAACCTGATCGTCGAGCTGCCGGTCGTTGAGTTCCGATCCGTTCGGACCACCGTCACGCTGCCGGACGGCGGCACGATCCTGATGTCCGGCCTGATGCTGGACAACAAGTTCGACGCCCACGACGGGGTGCCTTTCCTGAGCGACCTGCCGATTATAGGGAGGATTTTCGGGTCCGACCTGAAGCAGCGCTTCAAGAGGAACCTGCTGATCGTGGTCAGCGCGCAGCTCATCCTCTTCGACGAGGAGGAGGCGAAGCTGTAGAGCGCGTGGGTTGCCTCGCATGGGGGGTGCGGCAACTCTCGGGCGGCATACGATGCGACCGTAGGCAAGGCTTGCAGCGACTTCCCCCGGTGAACCGATCCGGGGGAAGTTGCGTTTAGATTCTCAGGGCGAGACATTCCAATCCGGGGGTGGTGAGTCCATGAAGAGGAAGCTGTGTTTGCTGGGCGCCGTTCTTTCTGCGGTCATCATCTGTGGTCGGGATGCCAGGGCTGAGCGGGAGTACGAGTTCGGCAAGGCCCTCATGGAGAGCCTCGGCTACTTCGACCTCGCAGAGGCGCAGTTCCTGCGGGTCCAGGACGACCCGAAGCTCAGCCGCGCGGAGCGCCTTGAGGGGACCCTGGGGCTGGGGACCCTGAAAAAGCGCCAGGCCAAGAGCTCCGCCGACGCGGACGAGAAGTCGAAACTCTTCAAGGAGGCGCTCAAGCACTTCGAGACGTTCCTTGGGGACTGCGGCGACAGGCACGCCCTGCGCGGCACGGCGATCGAGGAGATGGCAGACATCCGCCTCGAGTACGCCAAGGCCGTCTCGAAGCAGATCGAGACCGAGACCGACGCCGAGAAGAGGTCGGCGCTCATAAAGCAGGCGCAGGCCCTCTTCGACAAGGCGCTCGACCCGCTGAAGGAGGCGGCCGACATCTCGGGGAAGCGCTACGAGGAGCTCCGCGAGAAGCTCGACGCGATGAACGAGAAGGCCATCTCGCGGCAGCAGAGGGTCGGCCTGATGAAGCTTCTCGAGGCCTCGGTCAAGGCGCGCCAGCGCTACGTCAACACCATGTTCCAGAAGACCGAGATCTTCCCCGCGGCCTCCAAGGAGCGCAAGGAATTCGTCGAGAAGAAGATACTCGCCGAGATCGACTCCCAGATCGAGAAGTATCTCGAGTACGACCTGGTCATCAAGTGGTTCGAACTCGCCAAGGGACGCGCCTTCGCGCAGATAGGCGACTACGCCCAGGCTTACGAGAAGGGCTTCGACCCGGTGATCGGCCTCGACACCCGCGGCATGCCCAAGAACGTCAGGCTCTACGTCGACGGCCTCCGCAAGCCCGCCTATTACTTCAAGGCCAAGTGCGCGTACGACACGCAGAACTACAAGGACGCGGTCTCGACCGTGGACCTGATGATAGGGCTCGACTACCGCGACTCGCTGAAGGAGACGATCGGCAAGGGCGCCGTGGTCATCAAGACGGACGCGCTCGTCGCGCTCGGCGACTACAACGAGGCGATGAAGGCTCTCGCGATCATCGTCAAGAGCACCGACGAGAAGGATCCCTGGCGGAACACCGTCCACCAGAAGCGCGCCGAGATCCTCCAGAAGGCGAAGGCGGCCGGCGTGCAGCTCGAGCGCGACCCCGGTGCGCTCCACTCCTCGGCGATGGGGCTCTACCAGAAGAAGAAGTACGAGGAGTGCGTCGGCGCCTACCGCGAGGCCATCAGGGCCGCGAAGGACCCCGACCTGCCCTACCTCGAGCGCCTGAAGTGGGAGCCCAGGTGCTGGTTCGAGATGGGCCTGGCCTTCTTCAAGATGAAGCTCTACTACGAGTCGGCCATCTGCTTCGAGTCGGTGCTGGAGAATTTCTCGCCGCACATCCTCGGCGAGCGCTTCGCCAAGAACAGGCAGTACCAGAGACAGCTCGACACGATCAAGGCCGAGATCGCCGCCGGCAAGCGCAAGAGCGACGTCGAGGGCGCGAAGCCGAACGCGCACTCCGAGCTCTTCAAGGACCTATCGAAGCGCAAGGACTACAAGGACGTGCTGCCCGCCGTGGCCGACTTCGTCAACAAGTCGGCCGACAACTACCGGAAGGTCATCGGCCTGCGCAAGAGGATGACCAAGAGCGAGGCCGACGTCGAGCTCTACCTGAACGCGCTGAAGGTGCTGGTCGAGGTGAGGCCGGAGCTCGCCGCCGAGAAGGACTACTTCTTCGCCAAGGCGGTCTTCGAGGAGGGCGGCGACGCGCTGACCGACGCGAGCAGGCTGCTCAGGACGAACGCCGTCGCGGCGGCCAAGAAGCTCCGCGAGGGCATCTCCGGCATGGAGAAGGCCGCCGCCGGCTTCAAGGACGTCAAGCGCACCTCGAGCTTCTACGAGACCGCGCTGCACAACACCGCCAATACCTACTACCGCGTGGTCGACACCCTGAGCAAGTTCAAGAAGAGGCACCCGAAGAGCATCAAGGCCGCGGAGGTGGAGAAGTACGGCAAGCTGTCGCTCGAGTACTACGACAAGTACCTCGAGTTCATCAAGTCGCACCCGGCGATAACCCCCGAGGTGAAGCTCCAGCGCAAGAAGTACACCGCCGACATCTACCTCGCGAGGCCGCTCGTGCAACTCATCCTCGGCGACGCCAAGTCGGCGATCGAGGGCTGCGCGGCCTACCTCAAGCTCAAGGAGCGCAAGAAGGAGTACGACTCGCTCGTCATGTGGACGCAGTTCAAGGCCTACAGGGAGCTCGCCACCGCCAAGGGCGCGACGATTGAGGAGATCGAGGCCGGCGTGAAGGACATGGTTGCACTGGCCAAGAGGATGAAGGCCCATCCCAAGGCGAGCCGGTTCTTCACCACCGCGGGCCGTTATATCGCCGCGACCTACGGGACGGGCTCGAACAACCTGATCATGCTGCGCAAGAAGATGATCAACGAGGCGCCGAGCGTCCCGAAGCCCCAGCAGGCCGCCTACCAGGCGAAGCTGAAGCGGGTCGAGGAGAAGGTCAAGGAGTACAAGTACCAGAGCGCCAAGTGGGTCAAGGACACGCTCAGCGACAACCCGACGATGGCCGAGCTCGGCTCGGTCGGCAAGGTCTTCTACGGACTGAAACGGTACGAGGACGCCAAGGCCATCTACGAGAAGCTCCTCGATAGCTTCGACGGCGACGGCGACAAGAAGACCAGGGACCTCACCGAGGGCGAGTTCGCCGAGCTGCGCGAGAAGATATGGTACGACGACGAGGGGAAGCTCGACAAGGCGCGCAAGGACTTCGACAAGGTCAAGGATTTCATCTTCGACAAGGAGGAGTCGAAGGGCGTGCCGCCCGAGGAGCGCACGGAGGAGCTCCAGGACTACGGCAAGGCCATGGACGTCATCGAGCAGATGGTCGGCAAGCAGGGATACGCCAAGGACATCCAGATCAAGGACGGCATCGAGGTCATCAGGAAGGAGCTCGAGACGCGGCTGATGTTCCTGGTGGCGTCGCAGCAGATATCGGAGTGCTACGTCGCGCTCGCCAAGGAGGCGGAGGCCGACGGCGACGAGGATAAGGCGCAGGACTACTGGAAGAAGGCGAACAAGCAGTTCATCGCGCTGCTCGAGTACTGGTACACCGACGTCGATCTCAGGTTCGGCCTCGCCGGGAGCTACGCGGCCCTCGGCAAGAAGGACCCCGAGATGTACAAGAAGGCCATGGAGACCTACATCGAGCTCAAGGAGAAGGTGGCCGAGAAGTCGGACAAGTGGTTCGAGGCCAACAAGGCCCTCTCCGAGGTCTTCCTGCAGATGGGCGAGGCCAGGAAGGCGCTGGCCTTCCCGCTCATCCTCCAGCTGACGATGCCCGAGTACGGCAAGACGATGTGGCCGGACATGGAGGATTTCGTCGCCAAGTGCAAGGCCGCCGGCGCCGAGGTGGTCGACGCGGGTACGGGCGGGGAGATGGCGAAGGTCGACTACGGCGGCCAGGACGAGATCGAGCGGGAGTACAAGCAGCGGATATACTCGGCCGAGTACGGGAAGAAGCAGGGCACCCTCACGGAAGCACAGTACAAGGACCGCGTGAGGAAGGCCGACGTGTGGCTCGCCGAAATGAAGAAGAACAGGGCCCGCGCCAACGAGAGGGATGCGGTCAAGGCCAAGTACCACCAGATGCTCGACGAGGCGCTCTTCGTCGAGAAGCAGGAGCGCAACGAGGCCAAGGCCCGCCAGCTCCGCGTCAAGGCCGAGGACTGGCTCAAGAAGCAGGAGAAGGCCATCAAGGCCAAACACGGTAAGGAGGACGAGGCCGAGAAGAAGAAGGCGGCCGAAGAGAAGAAGAAGGCCGGCGAGGAGAAGGAAGAGAAGAAAGACGAGAAGAAGGCCGGCGAAGAGAAGGACA
>Ga0272441_10000976_pt1 | contig 61949 bp, 93 predicted proteins | sample SSMProp6N_FD_193582 | JGI IMG/M metagenome (GOLD analysis project Ga0272441, IMG submission 193582) | Marine sediment archaeal communities from Little Sippewissett salt marsh, Falmouth, MA, United States - SSM-Prop-6N | ecosystem: Environmental > Aquatic > Marine > Wetlands > Sediment ... | reverse complement strand
GGGAGAGGATGTTCAGAACCGACTACATAGATAAGCTACATTTACATTATCCAGAAGCAACATTTATTACTGTGAGAGCAAATAAAGACGGGCTTCAGTTTTGCGTTTTTACTGAAGATGAAAAAACCGGTGGATTAAAAATATTACACGAGGGTAATAGAGCCATAGGTATAGTTCAGGGATTTAAGTTAAAGCACTAATAGGACAGGAGGTCATAGATGAAACCTAAAGAACATGAATTAGAGGATTTTGGTAGAAGTTTTGTATTACAGTATCATCAATCATGGGGGCAAGGAATAGAAAAAAGGTTAGAAATGTTAAACAAGGCGGTAGAAATAGCTGGTATTAAAGCAAGGTTCATTCAAGAGAATGGGAAATCTGGTTGGACGGGCGAAGATATTGAAGAATTAGAGCGAGCCAAGAAATTCAGGAAAGAGCTTGAAGCCAGTTTTCCTTTAGGTGAGTTTTATACTGAAGCAAGAGCAGTTGTTAGTATTATAAATAAATATAGTTCTCCACGTCGAAACAGAATTAGGAGGTCATAGATGATACGGGACTCTCTCCAAGCGGAGATAAAGGGATGAAAGTATTAGTCGCCTGTGAATTTTCCGGCATAGTCAGAGAGGCGTTTAAGAAGCGAGGGCATAACGCCTGGAGTTGCGATTTACTGCCTACGGAGATACCGGGACAGCATATACAGGGTGATGTTTTAAAGGTGCTTAATGATGGGTGGGATTTGATGATAGCACATCCGCCTTGCACCTATTTCGCAAATTCCGGCTTACACTATTTAAAAACACGTCCGGGAAGAATAAAAAAACTGCAAGAAGCATATTACTTTTTGTGTCAATTATGGCTTGCTCCGATAGAAAAAATTTGTATTGAAAACCCGGTAGGATGGCTTAACACTCATTGGAGAAGGCCAACACAGATTATACATCCGTATTATTTCGGTGTGCCGGAACTAAAAAGAACCTGTTTGTGGCTTAAAAATCTACCCCCGCTTATGGAAACAAAAGTATGTGAAAAACCAAAACCTAAAGGATATTGCATCCGAAAATCAGGACGGAATAAAGGTAAGAGATATTACTATCATTGGCGGCAAGGAAAGTCAGCCCAAAGCCGGTCAATTACATTTGACTGTATCGCAAACGCTATGGCAGAACAATGGGGATAGCGGAGATAAAGGGAGAGACGGAACAGAAAGGAGAGGGACGATGAAGCCAACCACGCAAGAACTTAATCAAGACTGGATAGATAAGTGGCGACCATGTCAAGAAGGTATAGAGTGGCTCAAGGGGCAGAAGAGCCGAGAGCCTATCGCTGTCTTAAAGCAGCTCATCGAAGAGAAGCGCTACAATTGGGCCAACTGGACTATCGTAAGGGTAATGGAGTATCGGGATTATGTCGCTTATGCGGTATATGCGGCAGAGCAGGTGATTGATATATATGAGAAGCGTTATCCAGGCGACGATAGACCACGCAAGGCAATAGAAGCGGCGAAGAAGTGTATTAAAGGCCCGAGTGAGAAGAATAAGACTGCTGCTGCTTATGCTGCTGCTGCTTATGTTGCTGCTGCTGCTGATGCTGCTTATGCTGCTGCTGCTGCTGCTAATGCTGCTTATGCTGCTGCTGCTTATACTGCTGCTGCTGCTGATGCTGCTTATACTGCTGCTGCTGCTGCTAATGCTGCTTATGATGCTGCTGCTGATGCTGCTTATGCTGCCCGAGAAAAAATGATAATTAAAATACTCACAAACGGAATGAAATTATTAAGCCAGGATAAGTAACCCCCTCTAACGGGGGAACAGAAAGGAGAGGGGCGATGGACACGGGAAGCGGGAATATAAATTATCTTAACAAGTTTGATTTGGAAGATGTTTCGGGCAAGTTAGTATCTTGGGAAATTGGCGAGGAAGTTATAGTAAAGGGTTGTAGGTTTAAGGTAAAAGACATTAAGATTTATCCTGAAAACGAGATTATTTTAGTAGGCAAGCCAATTAAAAGAGAACTTGACACGTTGATGGAAGAACTACCAAAAGAAAGTTTTGAAGAAAGCCAACATAAAATTATGGATTTTGTAAGGAGGAAAAAATGAATATGGAGTTTGATTTTTTGACAGATACAATTTTACATATTTCTGAAGTGCAAGAAAACCTTGAGATTATAGCGGGTGAGTTACGTCAAAGAGGTTTCGCTCACGATAGAACAAAACTACAACAACTTGAATTTGATGGTTTTGTATCTACAAGAGAGAAGTTTAAAAAAGCAAATTATGGAAGCCCCGAATATCAAGAGTGCGTAGAGCTAACGAAACCCGCCGTGGAACATCATTACGCCAATAATCGACATCATACAGGTTATCATAAAAACGGTATCAACGATATGACGTTTATAGATATTATTGAAATGATAGCCGATTGGAGAGCGGCGGCACGAAGAAGTCCCGATAAAACACTACAAGATACACTTAATTATGCTTTTAAGAAATATAAAATTGAACCGCAATTACAGGGTATTTTTTTGAATACTCTAAAGGGATTGAAATGGATTTAACCCCCTCTAACGGGCTTTGTGTAGTTCAGATAGTAAGTGTAATAGCGATATTACCGCCGCCAACGGCATGGGAGAACACACTCGGAAGGTGAGGTCGCAGGTTCGAAGCCTGCCACAAAGCTCCAGGAGGGAAGATAAGGAAATATGAAGATAGCAGTCTATACAGCAATATGCGGTAATCACGGAAGATATACTCCACTTTTGGTCCCTACGGATCTTGACGGCTTTGATTTTATACCATTCCTTAATAATAAAGGAAGGCTGGAGGCCAGGAAATTTAAAATGCTTCCGCATAAATATTTGCCTGAATACGACGTATCAATGTGGATCGACGGCGCCGCCGGCATCGCGGGAAACGCGGCTTCGATAATAAAAAACATATTGAAACAGGCCAAGGGCGATTTTATAGTATGCACGCATCCCGGCCGGTATGAAGGAGATACTAAACCCATCACGATATATGAAGAGACCGAACGTTGTGTAAGATTTAAAAGAGGCGGAGTAAACAAAATCAAAATTCAGATAGAAGCGTATAAAAAAGCTGGATGCCCGGCCAACAGGCAGATAGTATCGACAGCCGCGATTATACGCAGGCACAATAAAAAAAAGGTAATTAGATTCGATGAATTATGGTGGAAAGAAATACAGAAATACAGCATGCGCGATCAGGTAAGTTTCGCTTATCTTGCATGGAAACATAAATTTCATTACGAGGAGATGACAAATGCGAATCGCGGTTTACACGGCGATATTCGGTCCAAATGGGGATTTCACTCATGATGAAAACAAAGACGGACAAAAATTAAGACTACCGGAAACACCTATTGATAAATGGCATTTCATATCTTTTTTAGGCGGAGGCAATAGAATTGACGCCAGAAGATTTAAAATGCTGCCTCATAAGTATCTTCCGGAATATGATGTAAGCGTATGGATAGACGGCAAAATAATAATAACCGACGATATAATGCAACCTGTCAAAGAATATTTGAAAGAAGTTAATTTCATTGTGCTTGCGCATCCCGGCGACCATAGGCATTTATCGATATACGAAGAAGCCGAGCGCTGCATAGCGTTCAATAAAGGCGATCCTATAGCAATAAAAAGACAGATAGAAGCATATAAGAAAGAAGGATGCCCGGAAGACCGAGAGGTAGTCGCGACCGGCGTATTGATACGCCGGCATCATGATCCAGATGTAATAAAATTCAACAAAGCATGGTGGGCTGAGATCCAAAAACACAGCGTAAGAGACCAGATAAGTTTTCCGTATGTAGCATGGAAGCATAACCTCAAATATAAAAAGATAGTATCCACGCATGAATACTTCCGGTCATTAGGAGTAGTCGGTGCTAACTGGTTCAAAAAAATATACGGGAGCGGAAAATAATGGACACTTCAAAAGAATATATCAAGATGTGTGAGAAGGCGGTGGAGATACAGCACGAAGAATTGCTTAAGGGAGATTATGTAGTAATAAATGAAAAGACCGAGCTTATTGCTGATACAATGCATTATAGTCCTGCCGAACTCGACACTGCTATCTGGCTCCCCCGCCAAGACCAGTTGCAGGAGATGGTAATGGATAAATTTAAAGGTAGTAGCTTATATTCCATGATTGATGAATTTGATTGGTTCTGTAGCGAGAGTGGGCTTGTGTTTACGGATTATGCAGAACAATTTACCTCTATGGAACAACTCTGGCTCGCCTTCGTTATGAAAGAGAAATATAACAAGACCTGGAACGGAGAAGATTGGATACAAGAATGAAAACCATAATCTACACGGCTTCGTTTGGAATGAAGCCGTCTTATAAGTTGCCTAATTTATTAAAGTGCAACTATGATTTTCATTGTTTCTCGGGCCCAGGCGGCAGAGCCGAAGCGCGAGAGGTAAAACTTCTGCCTCATAAATACTTTCCTGGATATGATGTGAGTATATGGATAGACGCCACTACTGATATAGAAGTAGATAATCTTCCGGGATTGACAGAATATTACCTTGAAAAAGGGGATTTTATAGTCGCAGAACATCTGAAAAAAGACAATGATATATATAAGGAAGCTGAAACCTGTATTGAAGCAAAGAAGGAATCTCATGAGTTTATACCAAAACAGATAGCGGAATACAAAAGCGAAAGATGTCCTAACGTCGAAGTCGTAAATACGAGAATGATCATAAGGAAACATCTCAAACCGGATATCATATTTTTCGACGAAGCGTGGATAACACAATTACTTTTACATTACTCTTTGCGCGACCAGATAAGTTTCGCTTATCTTGCCTGGAAATACGGCCTCAAATACGTAAAGATGGATTACGAAACAACTAAATTCGAATTCTTGAAACCAGAATTGAATATATCATGACAGAACGACAGCTCCAAACAAGATTTAAGAATACATTATCGAAAAAATTGAAGGAAGAAAATATACCTTTCTTCCTATATAAAATACCCGATACGCGAGGCCTTGGCGGGATCCGGCCGTTCGATTCAATTCTTTTTCTTCAGGGCAGGACTTTCGCTATAGAATTTAAGGTAGGAAAAAATAAGCTGATCAGACATCAGGAATACTATTTGAATCTGATAAAGCTTACAAAGAATACAACCATGACAATAAATGAACATAACTATAAAAAGATAGCGGAAATCTTTGTCCGCTGCGCGCGTTACAGCCGGGACCTGTATAGAAAAATCTATAAAGGAAAGGAGGTGGTATAATATGGCTGATAAAAGAGCTATGCTTGAAGCTGTTCTCGAGGCCAGGGAAGAAGAAGAACGAGTAGAATCATTGCTTTCCGAAGTCACCGAGAAAAAGAAAAACGCCGAAAGAGAGCTCCTTGAGCATTTGGAAGTCACCGGGGAAAAGTCCGTAAAGATGGAAACATCAAAAGGGCTTATTCTCATGGTGCGGTCTGAGAAACTCAGAATAAATGTCAAGAAGGAAGATAACGATCAACTTCTTAGATGGGTTGATGAGGATTGCGGCAGGTCGGATATGATTAAACCTACCGTTCATCATCAAACACTTTTGAGTTTCGTCAACCAAAGATTAAAAGACGGCGAAGCGGTCCCGTCTTTTATAACAATGTATTTTCAACCTATACTGACGTTAAAAAACGGCAGGGTTGAATGATGAACGGTTTTTGAAAAGTAGTGATAGGAGGTATAATCATATGCCCGAAAAGGATAAAAAAGAGGTAGCAAAGAAAGAAGAGCAGTCATTAGCTGTGAGAAAATCCGGAAAAGACGGTATGCCAGTCGGCTTCGAAGAAGTCGATATGCAGCAAGACATATTAATGCCGAGGGTAGCTATACTTCAAGGGACGTCAGAACTTGTCCTTGACGGAAAGGGTAAAGTAGGAGAACTGGCCGATTCTTTATCGAAGGAGATCTTCGGTATTGACTTTACCTTCATCCCGCTTTACTGCTTCAAGACGCGATGTAAATTCAAGGTAGGAGAAGGGCTTGTATGCCAGTCTAGAAACGCGCTGACATGCACTATGAACATAGACGGCACGCACCATGTCGGCGAAAGCTGTATGGAATGCAAAGACGCGCAATGGCCAGAGGACCAAACGGCCGGCGGACCGGAATGTTCGCTTGTGTATAACTTCCCTGCTATCAATGCCAGCGCGATTATGAGTTTTCCGATAGCCATATCGCTTATGAAGACATCTTCAAAAGCCGGAAAGAAGCTCATATCTCTGGCTATGAGGACCGGAGAGGACATGTTCTCCAGGAAGTATAAGCTCATAACAGACAAGAGAACAAACGATAAAGGCACATTCGCAGTAGCCGATATCGAACTTGCCGGAAAGGTAACCGACGAAGAATACGCGACAGCGAAAAGATGGTTCGTATCGCTGCGCGCCAAAGTGGTTGAGGTGGATCTGAAAGGAGAAACGCCTGATTTCGAATAGCTTCTAAGAGGGATGGCGGGTATTAACCTCTATAAAAACCCGCTCCGCAATAATAATTTAACATTTTTAAACTAAAGAAAGGATTTGGATATGGATAAGAAAGTAGTGGAAGTTACGAGGATGCACAGGCTAGAAGATACAAACGGAAATAATCTAACCAGGGCGTACTGTGATGTAATGCTTGGAGGAAAAATTACCGTGAAAGGAGTACGTGTTGTTGACGGACCAAAAGGGCTGTTTATATCCATGCCTCAGTCAAAAGGCAAAAGCAAAAACGGGGATACCAAATGGTATCCCATCATTTTCATAAACGATAAAGACCTGTATAATAAAATACAGGACGAGGTATTGGATTTTTACAATACCATAGAATAAGAAAGGAGGTCTTTCATGCCGGAAAATATGGACGTTAATGATTTCGCCAGATTCTTATCGACTGTCGAAGGCGGAGCGGTTAATCTCTCGATAGCGCAGATAAAGGAAGTCTTGTCGAAAACAAGAATGAAGATAAAAAAGGAAATCGGAATAGACATATACTGCCTAATCAGATTGATTAAACAATAACGGAGGTATCAATGTCGGTAAAACTGTTTAGCGACCTCTTCAAAGGCCGTACGGATGCCTATGGACTGAATCAGATTTGCCTCAAAGAACCACTCACGGAAGAAGTTTATAACGCGCATCTAAAAGGAGAAAAACGAATAGGTGTATATCCTATTTTAGAAGGGTCTAAGACAAACTGGTTAGCCATAGACATAGACGACGGTGATTTTGAAAAGGCCGTAAATTTTAAAAAGAAAGCAAGTCATTTCGGTTTAAACGCGTATATCGAATGTTCTAAATCAAAAGGATACCATGTCTGGATATTTTTCGAAGAACCGGTAGAAGCGGTCAAGCCGAGGTTAATAGCGGAAATGATATTGAAGGAACTCGACTTTAAGTGCGAGATTTTTCCAAAGCAGGATGAAGTCAATGAAAGCCATCCATACGGCAATTTTATATTCTTGCCGTTGTTCGGCGGAGACACCAAGTCAAAAAAGACGGTATTTTTAAACACGCAGAAACAAGTCGTAATAAAAGACTCAACAGGGTTGCATAAAATAAAAAAGACAAGCATCGAGGCAATAAATAAAATAATAGAACTCAATGATCTCAAAAGAGAAAAAGTAGAATACAAAACAGAACCCATTGACGACAGGAGAATATCAAGCAGCGTATTACCCTGCATAGAAAAGATCAAAGAAGGAAAATTCAAAGACGGCGAAGGGCGTAACGAATGCGCCTTTAGACTCTGCATATTCTATAAGGAAAGAGGCATGCCGGAAGATGACATAAGAACTCTCATGTCAAATTGGAATTTAAAGAACATAGACCACTTAAGCAAAAAAGAACTGACTACAATAATTGATAGTGTATTCAAAGGGAAATATAAATCTTACGGATGCGACTCCGGGATAATACAGAAATTCTGCGACAAGGAAAACTGCCCCTTCATACAAGCACAGGACAGAAAAGCAAAGATCGAACAGGGCCTAATCACTTTAGTATTCCGCGATGAGCAGACATTCGTATTCAGGAAATTCGATTATGAATACAGGCTCACTAATTTCGAGTTTTCCAAAGCCGGAAAATTCACTTCCACCATTTCCATATCCAAAGCCGGCTCTCTTCTTTTCAAGGATATAATACAGCTCGATAAAGCAAGCCATAGGAAACGGTTTGTTACCGCCACGAAAAACAAAGACGTAGAGCTCGACCTTATAAAGATAGAGGAACTCGTAAGGAAGCAGATAGAAAAAGAGGAAAAAGAGAAATTAGAACGGCCTAAACAGCTTTATATAATGACCGAAACCGAAAAGGATGAGGCCATTAAATTTCTCGAGACATCGCCTCATATATTATTCGATGTCATTAAAACGACTAACGGCATGGGGGTAGTAGGCGAAGAGTCGTTAAGGCTGATGATATACCTGTGTTTTACATCAAGAGTGACAAAAGAACCGATTTCAATAACTGTAAAAGGAGAAACCTCAAGTGGAAAATCCTTCAGTTGCCAATGTATTAAGAAGCTTATTCCTGAAGAGGGCTATCACTTTATTACGAGAGCAACGCAACAAGCCTTCTACCATTTACCTGAAGATGGAATGCAGCACAAAATCATATTTATTAATGAGCTCCCCGGGTCGGAAAGCGCTGATTATAGTATCAGATCGGCGCAGTCAGAAGGTGACCTTGTTCTCATGATGCCTGTAAAGGATCCCGTAACCGGCGATATGGAAACAAGATCAAAGCTGGTAAAAGGCCCTTGCGGATTCCTTATAACAACTACCAAAGCCGCGATGTTCAATGAGAATGAAACCAGGAATTTTTCCATATTCACGGATGATTCTCCGAGCCTGACAAAAGATATAGGCGACATAACGGCCAGGAAATCTTTAGGTGAAGAATTCATAGTTCCGGGAGAAGTGCTTAATAAATTCAAAAACGCGCAGAGACTTTTGAACGCCGAATTCAAAGTTGTGATACCTTTCGGCAAAGAGGTATTTTCGGCGTTTCCTGATAAGCCGGTAAGGGTAAGGCGCGACAGGGAGCGCTTCCGTGAACTGATAGAAATAATAACGCTTATACATCAATTTCATAGAGAGCAGAAACAGGATGACAAAGGAAGATTGATATTAAAGGCGACCTTGGCTGATTACCTTATGGCCAAGCTGATAGCCGGCGATACGCTTCTTCATACTATCTATGAGATAGGGCCTTCATCGAAGCAGGTTTGGAACGCCTTGGTCGAATTGGAAGAACAATGGAAGCAAACCGACGATCCCGGCCCGTTTACATTCAAGTATAAAGATATATCCGACGCTTTAAACTGGAAGAAAGAAAAGACCAAAAAGTGGACTTTGACCTTAATGACGGCCGGGATAATAGAATATGAGGAACAAACCTCGGGAGGCCGTGGAAAGGCCTCTGTATTTAAAATAGGCGCAAAGCGCCTGGACTTTGCTTTGATGGGAGAGGGCTTCCTACCGTCAGTAGAGGACTTATGGGAAAAGTACCCATGCGATACAGAGCTGTTCTATAATCCGATAACAGGCGCCAAAATCAAACCAGAGTTCGCAGATGCGCCGGATCAGCTCTAAACTGTTCGTAACAGTTTAGGAATTCAAAAAGTTTGTTTTTAGCACTTAACTTCAATAATAATAAAGGGTTACAGAAAAAATGCTAAACTGGTATGAAAGCCGCCTTTATGCGTTAGTAGACAATTTCACTATTTTTAGCACCCTGTCACCCTTAACAAAAGTTAAAAATCCTCTATGGTGTATATTGAAACATAACAGTATAACAGTATTTCTTAACATTTTGTAATTCATTGTATTCATTAAGGTTACAAAAAAACCAACTTTCAAAAAAACCGTTATACCGTTTTATAACAGTTTCCGAAATCATAACAGTTTAGGAAAGGGGTATATATGTGCTTAAATTATTACTGGATATTGAGTTACGCTAAAAACCTGAAGACTTTTTTCGCTTCTGACATACAAAAGGAGCTTGAAAAAAACGATCTTTACTTCCATATAGGCACTATATCGAAAGCTATTCAGTATTGGGTAGCAGAGGGAACTATAAAAAAGTTGGACACAAAGTACTACACTCACTCCGGCCACCAAAAAATAAATAAATATATCTATGTGGAAAAGAAAAGTTAAGATAAAAAAGAGACCATGCCTGAAATGCGGAAGAACCTTTAGGTCCCGGGGCGCCTGGAATCGTCTATGCAGTGAGTGTAGAAAAACTATCTTTGACCAGAATCTACCCGGCGGGTTCTTACAGATAAAAATAAATAAAGGAAAACGAAAAGACAGAATGTACCATGAATATTGAAAAGGAGAAATTTCAATGAGTATAGAACTCATAAATGAATTCAGGTCCATATACACACGCTTTTTAAAATGGCTTCCATACATGGTCGATAAGCGCAACAAGATAGATCCGAAAAGCGACGCCTGGAAAAACATGGTAAAAGAATTCAACAAGAAAATAGTTGAGCCCATGGACAAGCTGTGGCTCAAACTTACGAACGAGGAAAGGAGATTATTTTAATGCGAGGCAAAGTATCAAAACAGTTAAGACGCCTGGCCGGATATGATGAATATGCTTATCGTAATAGAACTTACACGCAAAACGGTAAACAGGTATTATCTGATTCCCGGCGCAGATTATACCAAAAAATGAAGAAGGAATACAGGGAGGAATAATGAAAACAATAGGTTATGCCTGTTCTGAATTAGGACACGCATATAAAATATTGGAAGATGGAACTCGAATATCAATTCTATGGGAATCTTTACCTATTGAATTAATACAAAAAGTCGAAAAAGACAGATTGGAAAAAAGTAATGGAAAACAGGATTAAACCACGCGATGCTCATATAAAGCTTGATTTTGTCATACCCGGAGAGGATTCCGACGAGAAAAAGGGAGTCGTTGTTCTGCTCCAAAAATTATGGAAGGCGATAGAAAAACTCGAAGAATGGAAAAAGAAAGGAAAATAAAGTATGCAGAAAATGAAAGAAAAAAAGAGGAAGAAAATATTAGAAGAGATCTCCGAAGTCATTCATGAAGAAATCTATAAATATAAATCTTCCTCTGTTTTTGATAAAGATATAACGAAAGTAGGAACAGCTATCGAAAAAGGCGTAAAAAAGATACTCGAAAAATATTAATCGACGCCTACCAACGCTACTCCGCAGTCCGGACATTTTTTTGTAGCGCAAGGAATATTAGCTGTCTTTGGATATTCCTTACCGCATTCCGGACATTTACATGCTCTGCCGGGACCTAATCCTTGCCTCGGCCCGCCGACGCCTCTGCCTTTTCCGCGTTCCTGCTCTTCCAAAGAACCAAATTCATCTTGAGTTTGTTTTAAATCTTCTTCGGCCATTTTGCCCTCCCTGTTAAAATCTTATTCTGAATCCTACTTTAATTTTATGTTTCTCTATTTCTTTAATAAGTCCCGGCAGCGTCTCCGTAGAAATTGGATCCGGAAACCAGTATCCAATAGTTTTTATTTCGACATGTTTTAAAACATGTCTTATAAACCATCCCTGTTTTAAGAGCCCGAGCGCGAGACGGTATCTTAACTTGAGCTCTCCCCTGCGTTTAAAAGTTTATTCTTGAGACTTTCGATAAACTTATCTATCCTGTCTGCTATGTCGGCTATCTGTTGTATAACCCTATCATCAGTCTTTCCATCGGTCCCGAAAGATAATAGAGGGCATACCAGGCGTACCAGTAAGATCGCTATTTCTCTTACAAGCTGTATTATAGGCTGGACCACGCCTAAAAAAGCGCCTGTGTTTTTTGGCAACCATAACAGCAATTTCTTAATCACTATGTCTAAGTTCATTTTTTATCACCTCCTATCGTATTTAATTCTTTCTTTAACCAAGCTTCATCTTGTTCTTCGTGCGTCTTTATAAGGTTCTTAAGACCTTCGCGGATCGATATCGAATCTACCATGAATTCCAATATTTCTTTAAGTATCTCTCCCATATCATTTTTTTTATTATTTTTGTTTTCCATTCTTTTGCTCCTTGAATTTAATTTTTTGTTTGTTGCTATATTCATCATAATTCGGATAAATAAATCTCATGACTTTATTATATAAAGCTGTTATACCCAAATAGCGCTGTTTCTGCAATTGATGAATTCTTAAATCAATTCTTCTTATAGATCTTATTTGTTCCGCTATTTCGTTAAGTTCTTTGTTCGTCATCTTTTCTTTTCCGTTTTTCAGAATGCACATAAGCATCCATTACTTTTTTCTCTATTTTTTTTCTCCAATTTTCCATATCTACAAACATGCCGGCCAGAAGATTAGTGATATCATGCCAATCTTGATTTACCTGTCTTTCATATTTTTTGCTGTTATTTTCAGACATCGCTATACCCTATAATAAACGGCACAAATAAAGCAAACATCAATCCTATAATAGCCTCTTCGGCTGCGGCTGTCAATATGCTGAAACTTCCTAAGACTGTCATTGTAATAGTAAACAGTAATATATGCAGTCCATAAACTGTCCATCTTTTATTTATAACAGCTACCGGAAGGGCCGGGATAGACCACATAAGGCCTACTATAATTCTCTGCGGTATTATTCCCAAAGGTCTAAGCCAGGATCCCGCGCCATAGGAAAAAAGGCTCATAGAAGCCCAATACCAGGCAAACATCCCTGTATAAAGCCCTAAAACCTTGAAATCCCACTTTTTTGTTTGAATACCCTGAAATATATAGCATTCTAACGCTATAATAAGCGGTAGTAAGGCTTTTCTTGTTATAGGACACCCACGCCCGGCCAACCACCATAAAGTGCCTATAATAAGCGCTAATAGCATTTTTATAGTGGAAATCCAGCCCCTTTTGTATTCTTCGTTCATTTTCGGCTTCTCCTAAATAATATTAGCAAAACCGCCTATAGTCCCCCAGGCTTTTGCTTCATAAAATTTAACATTAGCTGTCCAAGCAATCGGATCATTGCAGTATTCATAAGCAGTAAACTGGACTTTTGTTATATTAGACCATGAACCGGTTTCCGTAATAGTGGAAGTCCCTGCAGAACTTGTGGTATGAATACATGTCCAGCTTCCGTCATACACCCATATTTTTATAAATTGACTTGGGCCGCAACCCTTAACATAATATTTAAAACTTATTTCAGTAAGATTAACAGCTTTGTTAAATGTAGCAACAAGCGTCGCGGCATTGTGATATCCACCAGCTCCGCTATTTGAAGCTACAGAATAAGAATCAGAATCTCCGTCTATCATATTAGCGTCAGGGCTTGATTTATCATTATAATTGCTGGATCCACCAGCTTGATCTGTATAACTTAAAGTAGTCCCAGAATCCTGTATCCAATCTTTCAGCATTATATATCTCCTTACGGACGAACTGTTAGAAGAACCGTTAAATCAGCTCCTGCAACCGTAGAACCTGCTTGGTCTATATCCAAGGTCAAATAATCATCAACTGACAGCGCCGTAGTATTAAACGTGGCGGTATTTCCTGCTTGGGCTCCAGCCGCGATAGTAAGCCGATTCGCTTGTGTTGACCATATTGTAGAACCGTTTTTATTTATATCAAATAACAAAGCCGCTCCGGTAGGCGCTGTATCCGCATAAGCGCGGGCTTTTAAAATAGTAGCCGGGAAATCCATATAAATTCTTGCTGATTGTGAAGTTCCGGTCGTAAGAGTGCCGTCCACATACCACATAATTGTTCTTGCTTGAGGCATTGTTAATACTGGCCGTATATCGCGGTAAATATATCCTTCAGTAGCGTCAGTGTCCTTGTCTTCATAATCAAGAATTCTATCCATGGTTGTCTTGCAATATACTAAACATATAGGGATCCCCGGAACAATTAAAGACGGCGCAGAAGGAGAAGCGGCTTCCGTCCCGGTAACCCACGCCAAGACCCCGGAAGAGTTCAAATACAGAAGATCTATCCTTGAATTCGTTGAAGGCGCCGATATAGAAGGCGAATTTCCGGCCGTATAAGTAACAGGCGATACGCCATTTCTCCAAACTTGCTGATAATAACTTTCTACAACCCCTCCTCCAACAGCTACTGTCATATCAGGCGTGCTTTGTGCTCTCGGTCTCAATACGGCTATGTCGCCTTGATATAAAGAATGAAATTGATTATTCATATTATCTTTTGAAAAGCTGCCTGTCAATCCATCAGTGACATAAGTGGCTTTTGCCATAAAAATCCTCCTTTAATCTTCCACAACCCACCACCCGCGCGAAATCCAATTAATGACCCCGCCTACCGGTGTTCCATCCTTATCAACTAACTTTACGGTAAATCCTGTTTTTGACTCATTCGATAATATAGGCATGTAAGCTGATGTTCCGACCGTTGTCGCTGTAATAGATGGTGTTGCTCCGAATGTTTTGCTAAATGTTATATTTGTGCCTGCAGCGTCTACGGTGACGTTTCTGCCTTTATCTGTAATATCGTAAGCATCAACCCTGACTCTTAAATTATTCAGAAAAACATTATTATCAGTATCAGAAGTCTGTATTTTCACTTTAAATTGATAATACCTCAATGTATATTCCCCGGCCACAAAAGCCGAATACGCCCCGGCCAAAGGAGTTGACGTTCCGTATCTCCATTCTAAAGTAAGGTCGGTTGATAACCCGGTAATATTCTTTATGGCATCCACGCCGACAGAAGTATGCGTAACGCCTGTGTCTCTTTCTTCCAACTCGAACGCTTCTTCCGTAGCTACAACCGGAGTGTCCCAATCGTAATCTTCTAATTCGTCCCATGTCTTTCCGGCTAGCTCTAGTTCCTCCCATGTGGTAGCCGTTTTTAACCCTATAGATCTTCTGTAATAAGCGGAATTATAATTAGTGGTCCATATAAGCTGCGCGTCGCTGTCGGCTGTACCGTTATATACAGGTTTTCCCCATTGCTGATCGTCTATGACTATATTCTGGTTCGCTATAGCCGTTATCGTTATAGAATCTGTCCCGGGCGTATCAGAGTATTTTCCGTATTCGGATTTAGCTTTTATGAAGAATGTCCTTACGCCGGAATAGCGTATCGGCTGTTGATAAGCGATAGTATCAGATCCTACTATAGCGATAACATCCCCTGTCGCCCAATCCCATCCTTCTCTTATTTCGAAGATTTTAATATTGGCATTGAGTTTTTCAGTGGGCTTATCCCATGTAAAGTATAAATTTATCCCGTCGGATTCAACCTCAAAATTTTCAACGTCAGAAGGAGCCGCATACGGATTTGGAGGCGAGCCGTAATCATATGTCATAATGCCGGAGCCGTAAGCGTCGTTGTAAATGCTGGAATTATATGACACGGCTTGTATCGCGTATTCGTTATTTTCTTTTTCTTCTATGCCCAGGGCCATCATTTGTTTAGCAGTCCAATTTGATACATCATGAGAAAGCGCAAAAATATCCCCCGGCTCTAAATGCATAGCTGTAATATCTGTTTCAAATTGGCACACTATCGGATTTACTTTAAGGTCATAAAGAATTTGCCATGCAAGTCTCAGCGCCTGCGACATTCTTTTTATAGCAAAGAACGGAAATACTTTTTCGAATACACCCCTTTCATCCTGGTCCGAAAAATCATCTACATATGCTATAGGCCTTGTATCTTCCTGGTTTATATCAACGTATTGAACGCCTACTCGGTTGATCTGATTATCCTTAGGTATGTAAGAATATACGAATGAATCCTTTTTTATATTCGACATATCGAAATCCTGGACTGACGTGGCCGCTTTTTTTACAGCTATTTTAATGGTCGTTCCTGTTATAATCATATAACCGCCGAAAGAAGACAGCATATCGGTAAGGTTATCTATAGCGCTTCTTCTTGTATCTATGACATAATCAAGCTCATATCTATTTTCAGTCCCGCCTGCACCGTTAGATACCGAGCCGGCGCAATATTCATAAACTTCTCCGAAATCAGCGTCGTTTATAAAAGTCGATGATATTCCGCAGCCTCCTATTTCTTTATCACGTATAAGATAATCCCTTATGCACGCGGCTGGGTTATTTGAATAAACCTTTTCAGAATCCCAAGAAGAACCATTCCACGTCTCTACTTTTAGTCCTTCCAGTTCAACAGTTACTTTAGACGGCAATGAAGGAAGCTCAGCAGAAGCAACCCATGTCACAGCTATATACGCTATATGCCTCAACCCATAGCACTCCGTTGCCCTTGAATCAACTTCCTGCGTGGCTGTCCCTGTATATACGTCATAAGAGCACCCGGGGAAATCGGAAAAATTCTTGCCGTTTACTTTTAGATTTGATATAGAATTAACTTCTCCTTCACTCAAGCCTATAAATTGATAGCACGTTTTTTCGTCGTCGCTTAATTTATTATAAATTATATTTCCGCTTACTCTGGTATTTCCGTAACATAAAGGAACCGGAATTTCATTGGATCTGGTTACGCGAAGTCCGCCGAATCTGTATTTAGGAGATGCCGCCATGTCGCCGGTCCCGGTATCACCGGGAGGCGGATTAGTCATTTGGTAACCTATAGATGCGCCTATTATAGCAAAATATATAGCGGTCGCGGGGCCTCCGAAAAGTCCTATAAATCCGCCTACAACCGCGCCTACTACAGTCGCTACAGCCTGAACGGCTGTCCTACCGGCCGGAGGTAAAATTTTTTTTTCCCCGAATTTAGGGCGCATGATCGCTATGACATGCTTCTTCGCGGCTTCGTTGAATCTTGAAATGTGAGATTTTGACTTCTCATTTATATGAAGGTATTTATTGAATCCAACATACACTCCCGCGTGTACTTCGCCTTTCCAGGCAAAGTAAATAATGTCATTTTCCATCAATTGCGCTATCTCAACAGGATCGCCGTAGCTTTTTACAAGCTCTATCCAATCGCTGAAATTCGCTTTTTCTATCCATTCTTTAGTGCAATCAGAAGAAATTTCGATTTCATAACCCTGGTCTTTCAAAAATTTCGCAACAAGGCCCAGGCAATCGATAGCAGTCCTATCGCGGCCACCAAGACGGAAAGGTATTCCTACATATTTATTGATGAATTGCCAATCCATTATTCGCCTTCTTCCAATTCTACCGGGAGCGTGTGGAATCCGCCAAAATTAGCCTGATTTGATAACGTATCTTTGCACCACGCTAAAGTTTTGTCGCATCCTCTATATATGTCGTATGTATCGCCTACGGCCGGAGTGTTTTCCAACACTATGTCCAAAGACATTACGGTTAAATCAAGGTCATAATCAGTAATTCTTCTTTTTACACCGTTATTATCTCCGGACGTAAAATGTATAAGGCCATGCTTCCAGTAATCATCCGCTTCAGTCCTTGATGTATCGTATATAAGAGATGTAGTAGATCCAGCAGTAACACTCCCGGTAGATTTTGTAGCCGTTCTGTCATAAGCACATCTCGCGCCTCCGAATTTCCACGGACACATAAGCTGATAAAGCCTGCCTGTCTTTAATTTTAAATTGAGCCTTGATACAACCTGGACTTGAAGAGAGCTTTGAGTTATTACAGGTTTATCCATTACACCGTCAAAAACAAGTATAGCGTCGTCAGGAGAAGCCAATTGATCTAAAAAAACAGTTCTTAATACAACCCTTTTATCCCTAAAATCAGTTCCGGCTATCAACGCGCTCATTGCCCTGTCAACATTATCATAACTTACATTAAAATAATCCACGGCCAGGTCTATATTGTGTTTTACAGGGCTTCTGGCCAGTCCTAAAGGCAGGTATTCCTGTGGAGTGCCTTCCATATCCCAAAAATTAACAGATTCAGGGCATACGGCAAAGAATAATGTATTATCGTCAACAGCCGTTTGGCTTCCTAAATATATATCATATATGTCAACCGGACGCGTTGATTCTTCGCTTTGTTTAACTATAACTTCATCTGACAAATCTCTCATTATGAAGGGCTCCCTGATCTAGATTCCGCTATCGCTATTGAATCAAATGCGTAGACGTGCCTGATACTTGTATGAGTAGAAACAGACTCAGCGACCGTTATCGAATCAGCCACATATTTATTCATCATCATGAATGGTGTAACGGATTCGGTTATTGATAAAGAATCGGATAAATTTCCGAATATTAAATCGGTCCTTCCTGCTCTCGGTCTGTATATAGACCATCTGACTTCTCTTAACTCTATTCCGGCGTTTAAAAGCTGATATGCTAAAAGAGTCCTGGTTAATCTATCATTCACAAATCTTACCTTAAAATAAATATGATAATCTCCTGTTACGGCTAAGCCGTCTCCAGGGGCGGAATCAAATGTAACATAAGAAAATTCAGTATCGAAATTATTGCTTAAACTCGCGCTTGCCTCAACACCATCAACATACATGGTAAAATTCGCTGATGTATCGACCGGAAATTCATCGAGAGTCCACGTCGTTCTTACGCCGTTTCCGGTCCCTATGGTTTCACTTGACACTTCATATTCTGTCGGTATTTTTACAAGAAACGAATCATATGAGCCTTTTCGCGCAATATAAAAATCCCATATAGTATCCATGTTGGATTTTGAGTAAGCGTATAACTGAAGTGTGTAATTACGGAGTCCATAAGGCCATTTAGCCCTGCGCTTCTCATCGCCGTCTTCCATTTCGGTAATAAGCGTCCTATAATCAATAGATTCTTCTAATCCGAATTCCGGCTCTAATGTAAGTATTTCTATTGACATTATATACCGCCTTTGAATAATTTTCTCAAACCGTAATTACCCTCTATATCGCCGTAAACGGAATTAACAAACATATCCTGATTTTCGGCAAGGTACTGCCTGAATGATTTTGCGTCTATGGTGTTTATATTCCATATATGAATTACTTTCGCCCCGGAAGCCTCTCCCCTGTTTATTCTTTCAAGGCCTTCTCTTCCTAAATTAGCCATGCCTGTTCTGTTTACAACACCTTCGCCAACTTCCAGATTGGCAAGAACTTCCCCGCCACGGCTGAATCTAGGTATCTTTTTCTGTACTTCTCCGCCTGTATGTCCTGTAGGAAATCCTAATATAGGGGTTGCCGGATACGCACCTGGTATAAGTTTCATAATAAGCATTTTAGCTAAAATTTGACTCAGCGACCTTAATATATCTTTCGTAAACGCGTCGAAATAATCATGGAAAGTTTTAAGGTCATTTGTCATGGCGTCAAAAAAGAGATCCGAAAAAGCAGATTCCATGGATTTTGCGGTTCCTTGCGTAATTTCATACATCATGTTGTAAGTCTCTTTTGTCTTATCCTGAACTTCATCCATGATGTCTTTCAGACCATTAAATACTTCCGTGTCTATCTGGCCTAACTCCTGCATCCTGTTAACAAGATTTTCCACCTGGTCGCCTATTTCTTTCTCTATATCAATAATGCTTTGTCCTCCTGCTACAAGATCTTCAGACATAAGCTTGTTAAATTCCCTCAATGTATCATTGAACTCATCGAATTTTCCCTTAAGCCACGGCAATTTTTCTGATAAACGTATAATAACCTCTAATCCTTTAGAAAAAGCCAAAACCAAAACTCTTAATCCTTCCTTGACTGCTCTAAAAAACCCCCTAAATCCGGCCGATACGCCTATAACGCTTATGGCTATTTTCATCCACGCTTCCGAGAAATTATTTGTGGCTATTCTATTTCTTTCCATATCTCCTGTCATCATTACCAAAGAACGCCTTAATATATCCATAGAGGCTATGACGACAGTTGATTTTGTCGATACATATCCAAGTTGTTTCGCAAGATCGCCGTAAGCGTTTGCCGTCATTTTAACCTGCCCTATATATGTAGTACGCATAGCCTCGGCTATCCCTCTATAATTTTCATCTAAATCTTTAAGTATCAAATTAAAATCTTTTGACTTTTTTGCTGTTTCGCTCAGTACAACGCCGTACCTCGCAAGAACTCCAGTATTGCCTGTTACGCCTTTTCCAAGCGCTATCGCTATGGCCTGCAAGTCAGCTTCTTTACCGCTTAAAGTAGAAACGGATGTAGCCATATCAAGAAGCCTGGGAGTAAGCTTTGCTATCTGTTCGGCATTTAATTTAAAAGTCGCTAACATAGCTTGTGCGTTTACAATCTGCTCGTTACCGAACATAGTTGTACTTTGAAGTTGATTTGCCAAAGCTTTCAAATTAGAAACCTGCGCTTTAGTTGCTAACCCGCTTCCTTTTAAAGCGGCCTCTAATTTTCTTTCAGCGAATTGTTGTTGCGTAGCCAAAGTTATCATCGGTTTTATAATTCTAGTGAGTAAATGCCAAGCAAAAACAACCACTAATATTTGATTTCTTAATCTGCCGAGAGCTTCCCTCATACCGTGAGTTACAAGTCTCATTTGTTTTGAAGAAGCAGAATATCTATCTGTTGCGTTAGTAGCTTGTTTTGTATTTGTTACAACTTGTTTAGTTGTTTGTGCCTGACGTGATTGCGCTTGCACGACGCCTTGAATCGCCTGTGTTTGAAGCTTTAAACTTTTATTAACTCTATTCAAGGCGAGCTTCATCAATTCGGCCTGCGATTTGGAGGTCTTTCCGGTATTTTTTATTTGCGAAGCTATACGGCCGTAAGCGTCAAATATCTTACGCTCTTCGGTTGTGTCCGCCCGGAGTTTTACCAGCATATCGTTTGTGGGAGCCGGCATCTTTATCACTCACTTTCTGTTTTTCGATATCTATTATATCAAAAGCCTCTAACAATAATACTGACTGGTTATCTATACCGCCGTTAGACGGAAGAAAGCCATCCTTGAAATAATAATAGTAGTTTATTATACGGATAGTGGTTTCTGTAATAAGCTTTAAAGGGCATCTTTCAAGCTCCTCGCTTTTACCGTCTATGTCCAAAATAAACGGCTGTATGGCTTTTGATTCGCAGCCTCTATATTTTTTTTGGATAGCGCTGCATACATGGCAGTTCAGCTTGAATCTTGGGAGCCAAACCGCCAATATCAGTTTTTTCTCTCTTTATCCGATAGTACGTTTTCTTCCGCTATTTTCTTCGCGAGTTCCGTTATAGCTGACTTTGGAATATAACGCAGCGTATCATCGCTTACAACGTCATATTCCGTATTCGCTATTTTCCGTTTTATTGTCTTGAAAGGAATATCATTTCCTTTAGCGTCTTTGAAATTCTTAAATCCTTTCAGGCCGAACCTTACGAATTCCAGGTCCTGTTCTCCTATATTAAGTCTTGTTTCGGCAACAGAATCCTTCGGGGCATCCGGGTTATACTTATAGACCATGCCTATGTCCGTAAGCTTTGCTTTGAGGATTGAATCCAGAATTCCTATGACGAATATGGTGGGATCTTCGGTGTCGCCGGGTAGCGTATATTCTATCGTTTCCCCGACATTAATGGGCCTAATCATAATGACCTCCTTTTTTTAGCACGGAATTTAGCGTCCACTTACTGTGCCTTTTTTGACGCTTTCCGGCCTTTCTGTTAATCTAGTAATCCATCCTCTAATGTGATGGTTTACGTCTTTTTGTATTTGAGCTGTAATACCAAAAAACGGCCTTGGCGTTCCGCCTCTATACGCGCCTGTCTGTTGCGCTATAGCAACGAGTCTTCTTGAAGGAGAACCTACATTCTTTATGCCTACTTCCCCTTCGTGTTGCCTATGACCTCTATAATAATGTATAGATCTATATAAAATTCCCAAAGCATGAAGCGGTCTATAGGGATGCCTCATGCCTCTTTTTTTTCTTACTGTCTCGGGTTTTAACGGCGCTAAATTCCCGCCGTGAATATTTATGCTTTCTCTTATATTACGCTTTATCCCGCGTACTACTTCATTGCCGATCACATCTATCATTTCCTGCGTACGGCGCGGAAGTTCTTTAGACCACTTTAAATCATATTTTATATCCACCCAAAGCATTAAGCTACCGTTCCGGTAAAAGACTCAGCTATCATTACGGTGTCTGATTTAGTACCGCCTTCCATGACGACGCAGCCATACTCTATTGTAATTTCATCATCGCCTTTATATTTTGTCGCTTCAAATGGAACGGTTAATATTCTTATGCCTTCCCGGTCCCCGGGATCCATGGCTAAAAATCTTATTCTCGGGCATGTAACCCTCGCGCGATTATTCGTGGCAGAACCTATTTCCAAAGATAGTTGCCCCAAAGTATTTGATATGATATTATCAAGCCAATCGTAAGAAGTGTTATACTCCGGATCAAATGAGCCTATAGGATTTCTCCCTGTAATGTAAGCCCTGTAAACTCCTGTCGCTTGCGATATACTTGTGGAAAGCGCTATTTCATTCTGCATATCGAATTCTATCGAGTTTATAAGATGTGATTCCGAACTACCTACAAGCGTGGAAAAAGTCGCGCTTAATAAAACCGGAGGCGCAGTTGTCGGCAATCCCGTCAAAGTCGTAAGAGCCCCGGCCGTTATGTCCTCTATTGTGCCTCTGAAAGTAAATTCATAGAATAAAGGCTCTCCTACGGTCCCTACAAGCCTAACGTTACCTACGCAGCCTCTAAATTTCTTGTGAACGCCGTCTTCCTCTACTTGTATAGACAGTGTTCCAGGTTGCGTGGTTGTAGGCTGTAATCTGCCGTTTAATTCGGAAAAACCGCAGGCCTCTAATAATATTTCGTGGTTGTCGGGCGGATCTTCGGTATCACCATGACCGCGCAAAGCTATCTTAAAAGTTATAGTGGCCGATTGAACACCGCTTAAAGACTCATACCTTGATAAATCTTTGCCCTGCGGATCGCGCTTAAACATGGAAAATTCCGGCGTTGCCACAACATCATAGGCAAGAACGCCGTCCCCGGCGCCCGGCGCGTCCCAGGTCCCGGGAGTGTCTTCCGCTTCAATTAAAACCTGTGTCCTTCGTGTAAGCATTATTCACCTCTATGACGGATTCCAATCTAAATTTATTTCATCATCACCGCTTGAACGGTTCATCTCAAACGGCACCGTTAAAATTCGTATGCCTTCTCTATCGCCGGGATCCATTGCAAGAAACCTAATTTTAGGGCATGTTATCTGGCATCTATTTTGAGAAGTAGATCCTATATTCAAAGTTAATGTACCTTGCACATTTGTTATAATTTCATTCAACCAGTCGTAATTTGTGCCGTATTCCGGATCGAAAGAGCCCACCGGATTTCTGCCTGTCAATACCGCTGACTTCACTCCGGTAGTACCATTAACATCGGCTCTTAAAGCTATTTCATTCTGCATATCGAATTCTATCGAATTTATGATATGCGATTGCGCATCGCCGGTAAGGTCTGTCGCGAATGAAGCGCTCAATAATACAGGAGGAACAGTCTCAGGAATTCCTGTCAATGTAGTCAGCGCGCCGGAGGTAATATCATTTATAGTGCCTCTCATTGTGAATTCCATGAATACAGGCTCGCCTACTGTCCCTACTATCCTCATATTACCGCCGCAACCGACAAATATTTTATGAACGCCGTCTTCCTCGACCTGTATAGTCAAAGTAGTAATCCCGGTTGACAAAGGAGAAACATCAGCCGTAGATGTAGTGAGCCCGCAGGCCAAGAATAATCTTTCCCAAGTATCAGGCGGGTTTGTATCATCACCGGATCCTCTTATCGGAAGTTTGAAAGTAATCGTAGCTGTCTGCTGCCCGCTCAAAGATTCATATCTGGATAAATCTTTATGCTGTGGGTCTCTTTTAAACATAGAGAATTCAGGCGTAGCAACCACATCATAAGCCAAAATGCCGTCGCCGGCACCTACGGCCGCGTAAGTGCCGTTAGGCGATTCCGCCTTAAGTAATATCTGAGTTCTTCGTGTAAGCATAATAAGCTCCTTAATTTTTTATTTGATTTTTCCGTTTAACAGTTGTAAAGTTGCTATCATTTCTTTATGTTCATCCCTTTGATATTTATGAGCGTCAGAAGTCAAAGTATCATGTCGGTCTATAATATTGCATATTTTATCAAGACTCACGGTAGTTTTGTCTATTTCTTTTGTAAGCTTTAATACCATGTATTTAACAAGCCATATACAAAGAAATAATATGCCTAAAGTCAAAACCGAAAGAAGGCCAATTTCTTTTACTGCTTCAAGTAAAGATACGTCAATCAATATTGTTTCCTTTCTCTTATCATAACCGTTATTTCGCAAATATGACAAAGCACCTCGCCCAAAAAGTCATGATAGATTCTTCCTGTTACCGGCCTTTCCGGCGTATAATATATACACTCCGCTTCTCCGCTTAATGTAGGATCGTTACGCAATGCTGTACAAACACTTTCTACTAAATCCTGGAATGTCTTTTCGCTTTCCAAATCATCGCTTAAACCGTAAAATCCCCTAATAGTAAAAGTATGATTTATTCTTTCTTCACCGGATTGCGAACCGCTTGAAGCATGAACGGATCTATTAAAATCCGTTCTTACAATTTCCCATGTGTTTACTTTATCATTCTTTGTGAATTCGCGCTGATAACTCTTCCAATCTTTTATATACCTATTATAATTATGAACCTTGCCGATCCCGGAAACGGCTTCAATATCTGTTTTAAGCTGGTTTCTAATCGCTTCTAGGCTCATCTCAGTTCTCCGCCTTCATCTATTTCTATAAAACCTTCTTCCTGCAATCCTTCTGATTCCGTATGCTTTTTCGCAAGATACGCTTTGTATGCTCTATCAGCGTCCTCTTTTTTTTCATACATACAGGGCCCGGTTCCTATCCTATATTTGCCGTCCGGGCATTTTATAACTGGCATTATCTCCACCTTTTAGGATGAGTTATATAATTTTCCTTCCATGGAAATTCAATATCTAAATCCTTAGATAGACTGGCCGCAGAAATCGGCGCGGCTCCTTCTTTCGCCCTTGCGCCTATTCTTGGAATACCCATATAATCCCTATACACATTTTCAAGAACATCAGCTAACATAGTAACTTCTACGGATTTCCTGCTGTAATCAATCACGTCCACATCCAAAGAGGGCTTTGAGGTCTGCGCGTAATGATTCGCAAGCTGCCTTAAACATATAGAAGCCGCGAGATTAGCGACGGCGACGGCATCTTTATCCTCTATAGTTGTAGCCGAAGTGGTAACCGTCCATGTAGTAGTGAATTTCAATCTTATCGTATATCCGGAAGTAGCGGAAAAATTCCAAAATCTTAATTTTTTAGTGGATCCATCATCGTAAATTCCATAATCGCATTCTTCCAAAAAAGCAGGATCTTGCTCTCCGGCCGGGTATTCAACCGATATTATCCGTGAAAAACCATCAACCCATAAATCAGGAAGGGTGTAACTATAACCGCCGTCAGCCGAAATATCGTCGGTAACTTCCCTCGGGTTATCTTTAGAAAAACGATAAACCGCCATAGCGATAGCGCGCAATTCCTCGTCCGGCTTTATCAACGCGGCATCTTCTCTGAGAAGGTCTGTTACTAAATTATCAAGTTCCCTTAAATCAGCGCCCATTTTTTACCTCATAGCGTATTCTAATTGTCTATGCCTTCTCGGGCCGACAGGCATGTATTTGACAAGTTTCGATGAGAACGTGAATGACGGAGTTCCCGAACCGGCTATAGTGTATTTCGCCCTGAAATACATGCCTGGCTCCGTTATAACCTCTGAATATTGGCCTGTAGCCGTGATTTGATCCATAGTCACAGCATCATACCATGTGGAATTGTCAGGTGATATCTGCAATATCGTATCAAGTGTAGCCGCGCCGTTTTCCGCCGTTACATCAATATGGCACCTCATATATATAGCGGATCTTACTTTAAACGCCGAAGAATAATATGTATCGGCCGTTCTCGTTGCGGAAGCCAATAATATCTGCGTTGATGCTATCGTATTATATATTCCCTCCACCCCGGCGTCAGATATTGCTTCTGTAAAAATATCTCTAACATAAATATTATCATAAACGTACAGCGGAAACTCGTAAAGTATGTCTTCATCGGTTACGGAAATTTCGTCGTTTACATTTAAATTAACCCCGCGAAGCGCGACAGTTACAGATTCAGAAACAGTTATTGAATCATCACCCCATGCGCCTGTCCCTTGTATATCAAGATATTCCGCGATCGATATCGAATCGCTTACACTTATATTATGCCATGTCTTCGCTGCTTCTTCTTCATCGCTTACCGATAGCCATTCTACTATCCAAGGATTATAATCAGCCATTTTGCCCTCTTACCCAATTATGCCTGGTCATCTTGACTTCAAATGTAAAAGACGTTCCGGCGATTGTATATTTTATTCTTATGTAAGGCCCTATAACCGTAGCCGTAGTCGTGTATTGCCCTGTTGCTGAAATTTGGTCCATGCTCACCGCGTCATACCATTTTGAATTATCAGGAGAAGTCTGTATCACTATATCTAAGGTAGATGCCCCGGCTTCCGCCGTTACATCAACGTATAATCTTATAGATGAAGATGTCTGTATTTTGAAAGAATTTGAGGTAGAGCTTGTGGATCTCGTTGCGGACGCTAATATGATTTTTGGTGAGGTTATCAAGCCTTGCATTTTTGTCTCCTTATTTCAATAAGTTAATATTCAAATAAAAGTATGCGGATAATCAGAACGAATCTTAATTACCCGATATTTTAAATATACTGTTATGCTCCCTATATAGATACGACTCCTCCTCTATATAGAAGAGCATAACAGTATGATGGTTTATTCTTCTTCCGTAGATTCTTTTTCTTCTGTTTTTTTGTTTCCAGCTGATCTACAGGTAACACATCCGATATCAACCGGGTATCTTTCTCCGCATTTTTCGCATATAGCCGTTTCCATTTTAATTCCTTTCTATAAATAGCATTACTTTTTATAGTATATTCTTACTTACGAAGCTGCTATTGTCGGTAATGCGTGCGTCAACGTGCCGGCTGTTCCAATCCAGTTTCCGAGAACGTATCCAGTCGTGCTCGCGTTAGATATAGGCGTCCCGGCTGAAATAATACGGTTATCTGTTATAAAGCAAAGCCAATCAGCAGCTGCGCTTGTAAATAGAATACCATATTCAGTAGTCCCTTGTGAATCTTCATTACTTGAGATATGATTATGGTGAATATGGGTTCCTGTTGCTCCGACTGAACCAACATTTATTTCAATACCAGTCTTATAGGCTCTTATCAGATTGTAAGAAATATCGCAACCAGTAATGCCTTTATACTCTGCGCCACCCTGCGATGTAGCAGGAGATCCAACTGAAATAGCTATCGTAAGCTCTTTTGTTCTGCCTCCAGGTGAAGTAAATGAATTTCCTCTGATACGAGAATAATCAGCAAATTCATAAGTAGTATTGGCGGCAGCCAAAGCACCTAATACAATTCCGTAACTCTCATATGTGGTATCAACAGCGCCAGCGCCAAATAGACAATTATCAATATACGAATTTGCCATATTAAGCAGCGTTGTGGTGTTAGTTTCTACTATTATCGCAGCGCAATGAGCAGTCGGCGCACTTGGAGAAAAGAATTCCAAATTCTCAAATCCGGAATCCAACATTTCGCCTGTATAAGCGGCAGTAGCGACAGGGTGTATTCTAGCCATTGGCCTTACGCCTGTTCTCCCGACGCCTATAATCCTTACCTTTGCTAAATCGCCTGTAAGGCTTTCCGCATATGTTCCCGGCATAACATAAATGACATCACCAAGCGACGTTGTATTCGCTATCTGCGTTGTTATGGCTTTTTGGATAGTAGCGAAGGCATGATTCGCGTCAGTGCCTACATTGCCATCATTGCCGTTCGTTCCGTCAACAAAATAAACTTTTCCGAATATAGGTTCGTCAGTTCCTACCGGGACCCCCATATTAGATATTCCATTCCTAAAATTCACTCTCTTACTCATGATATTCCTCCTTGTTTAACGATAAGCATTATGCTTATCGGCGGCAAGGCACATGCCTCGCCGCCGTTAAACAATTAATTTACGCTACTATTGCTCCCTGGAAGCCTCTGTAATCAACTACTGCCCCGCCGTATTCATGGCGGACTTTATATCGGATCAGGTCTTTGTTAAAGACTAACCCGACGCCAGGAGCGTCCTGGCGCAGTAATTCGGGGTTCTGTTTGCCTCCCAAGAAGCCGATTTCTATCAATTCAACGTCGGATTTCGGAGCTGTAATAAACCAGTTGTTAAGATCTCCGCGCATATATTTTCTCGGCACTACTTTTAGCTTTGCGGTTCCCTTATACTTATTTCGATTCGAGAGAGTATCCGTTTCATACTCGTCTTCGATTATTGCCTGCCCCATAGTCCTCAAATCAGTGGGAATCCACAAAAAAGCTGCGTCTAACATCAAATCATCCGTGACAACGCAAACATCGGCGTCAACAAGATGTTGAGCCGCTGTCGAACCCCATATACCTCTTGCTGTAACAGTGAGATTAGTCCCTGATACAACTGTTACAGGGCCCAAAAATTCAGCGTCTATTTTCAAATAATCCCCGACTTTGAAGTTAGCTGCGATAGTCGAAGAATCGAGATCAAGATCAACATCAGTCGAATTCAACGGGCTATCAGCAAGATCAGCCTTATAGCCGAATTCTTTTTGTTCCCTCAGTCTATCTAAAGCATCGCCGTACGAATCATAATCAAGAGCATCCGTTGTGTAGTTAAAATGATTCGCGTGGTAAAGCGCTAAGCTGTCATAAATCGTGCCGCCGTTGATAGTCGTCGAAAAATTCAAAAGCAGGTCAAACACGAATTGATTCAGCGTTCTTACCGCGGCTCTCGCAAGCTTCGTGGGAAGTTTCTGAATAGCGCGAAGATCGTCATTGATGATCATTTTTCGTGTAATCTTCACGATACCGCCGCGCGTTGAGGCTGAGTAGGTAGCCTCTTCGTCACCGGGAAACGCTATATTCGAATAATCCCCGGTAGTGCTTGAATCGTCAGATTCCGTGAATGCTTCAAGATTCGCAAACCCTCCCCAACGTATGATTTCCTGCGTCTTGAAATCTTTGACGTTAACTACGTCTGCAAGGTCTTTCCACATTGCCGGGACCATTTTATACTCTTTCGCCATCTTCCTATAAATAGAAGTTCCGAGGATATAGGAAAAATCTGATGTCGTCGCTTCTCTTAATCTATTCTGCGGGATTATTCCGCTTATGTTCACGTCTCCTGTAATCCTTACATAAGCTTCTCGCAGTGATTTAAAACCCTTTATGCCTTCAAACTGTTCTTTTTCATCGTCGTCGATATTAGGATCTACCATGAGTTGCGCGGCAGCTCGAAGTTTTTCCGGCTCGGATTTGCCTATTCTTATATCAGGCTCGCCGTCTATGTCCACATCGCCTTCGGAAGTAAGTTCCGCCATAGTGTCTATTTCTTCCTGCAAAGAAGTCTCAAGTTCGGCCTTTTCGAATTTCTTGCCTTTAAATCTTTTTTCGATCTTCTTCTTAATCGGAGCAGGAAGCTTGGATTCTTTCAGCATATCATCAAGAACCCGGCTGCATTCAGTTATAGCTATTTTTTCGTCAAGCTGACCGAATTTTTTAAGAATATCATCGACCTGGGATTTGAATGGAAACGAACCGTCTTTCTTCGTTGCCTGTTCCATCCATGTTTGAAGCATTTCCAATGCCACGCTTGTCTTTTTCTCTTTCAGAAGATTTACTACCTGGGCTATCGTTGCTTCACCTTTAGCGGCTTCTTCTATCTTCTTCATTTCTTCCTGAGATTTGCCTTCCTTCTCGGCTTTCGCTTTCGCGGCTTTCGTGGCCTCATCCACGTTCTTTTCAGCTTCGCCTTTATCTTTGGCGTCTGCGTCTTTCTTATTTTTTTCCTCCAGCTCTTTTTCTTTCTTCACTATGTCCGCTTCGCTTGATCCTGCAGGGAGCCCTACTTTCTTCGCCCTCGCGTCAAGTTCCTCGCGCTTTTTCTTTTCATCGTCTTTATTATCATCCTGCGCTTTCATAGCTTTCTCAAGGATTATTTTGAGTTCTTCATCCTTTATTTCTTCTACATTAACTCCTTCGAGAAGTTCGGGACGAAGTTTCTTAATCATTTCTATAATCTGCGCTCTGTCCATGTTTCCTCCTTCTAATAAATTTTGACTGGCTACAAGCCTAATCAGTTGCCCGCCGGCAGCGGGATTTGTAACAAGATCTACTCCAAAGACTCTTTTGATGGCTGTCACTATAAGCATAGGAGTTCCATTTACGCTTCCATCAGCAACAGCGCCATCAGCATCAATGGATAAACCGAGAAATTTCCTCATACCGTTCATCCATGCGTCTTTGAGCATTTCTTTCAGCCATTTTGCGCCATCATGAATATTAAGAGTGGCGGTAATGCCTCTTCTTTTCTGGCCTTCTATTTCTATTTCCTCAAATTTAGGATCGGAATACCATCCTGCAATTTGTCTAGGAAATCCTTCCGGGCGCATTCTTTGAACGGCGTCCGGCATATGATTAAACTCGCCGTCCTTCCATTCATAAAAATACGCCTTGGCTTTATCAAAAAGGCCGACTGCCTTTTTCAAGACCTCGGCCGGATAATACTTACCGTTTTTCGATAAGCCCTCTTCTATTAAAAAGACCTTCCAAGCTTTTCCGTTCTTCTCGGCTTCTTGGAGTAGGGTCTGTATTCCTACGAACATTTTGTTCATTATATATCCTCATAATAAAAAATCGATTCCGAAAAACACACAAGAATAGTTTATCTGATAAACGCGTTCGTTATCTCTAAACCTATTGAAGGTTTTCGGAATCGATATATTACATTATAATATATACACTATAAAACCGATTTTGTCAAGTAAGCCCTATTTTCATGCTTTTCGCTCGGCTGCCTTTAAAATCCATTTCCCCGACGAAGAAGCGTCTTTTTCAGCAATCCAAGAGCCCAATAATTTTTTTCCTTTAAAATCAAGCTTCAAAAGAGTTTCCGCCTGTTCCTGTATTACCACGGGCCCGGTGTCTAACATCTGTATATATGACGGAATTTCCTCATTTATGCGCTCTATTTTTAAGCCTTTTGTCATCCAAGACTTATCTTTTGATTCAGTCATGCGCATAGAAATATTGTTTTCTTTAAGAGGACTATACTCCAATATCATATATATCAGCGGCTTTATTCCGGTATCGATCCTTAAATCCCAATGTTCAGCCAGGAATCCTTTTTTCCAGTGATGCTGTAATGCAAACTGCGATTCTTTTATATTAGGATTTGTATTATCTCGGAATTTTTGCGCGGCTTTACCGTCCTTAATCTTCTTGATAGAATTAATGTCATCCTTATGATCTGCCTCCCATTCCTTGAAGTGTTTATCGCAAAACCAAGCGTGAGCCATACCCTCTGCCCACAAGATTTCCAAAGTAGGCGGTTCCGCGCAATTCATACATTGATCTCTTCTATGCCGACCTTCCTCTTTAATATCAATCTCTTTTTTCATAATGGCTTCATACAGAGAATCTCGCATTTTTAGGGATTTCTTTTTTGATTCAGCAAGCCAATACCTATGATTTTCAGGTATTGCTTTCTCTATTCTTTTCGGCAAAGCTGATTCCCCGGCCTTTGGTATCCACTTTTTTGAAACTGCTTCTTTTGTAAGAACATAAGGAGTTTGATCTATAGGCTTTATCGCAAACCAATCAGGGCTCCCGGATACAGCCGTTTCTACCTTTACTATGTCGCCGTCAAGAATCAAATCTATTATCTCAACAATATCATGAGGCTTATCGACAGCTGCTTGTATATGCTTAGTCAAATCATCCTCAAATAACCTGTTGAATATCATACATTTTACTATAGTATCACTTAAATGTTCTTGTATATATGAGTCTAATTTTCTGTATAGCACTCTTTGAAAAGACGATCCGGCTTCATAAAAATATTCATGCACGAAATCATTATAGGCGCACAGCTCCGCATTTCCGTCTATCGGATGCTTAATAAAAATATTCTTATTTTTTACAAATTCCTCTTTCAATACAGAAGTTATATTTCTGAATCCTTTTTTCATAGACGCGCGGAGTATATCGTCTTCCATTCCCCATCTCATTTTGAAATCAAAATTTTTGAGCGCTTCCTGAATTCTTTTCTTCTTTGTTTCACTATCTAATTCAAGCCAATCTTTTGCGTAGCCGTTAGCGACAAAACACTCATGAAATATGTCAAACCAATCATAACCGTCTTTTACCAAGGCTTCGTTCAGATATTTTGTATTGCGTATTATTTTATAGTTTGATACAAGCAGTTCTTTTTTCTGGTAGTTTACCTTTTTTTGCTGAGGGCTTGCTATAGACATGAGTTCTATGGTAGTTTTATTGAATTTGCCGAATGCCTTTGTGAGTTCGTAGCTTAACAAAAATTTTCCTTTGATACCGCTTATAGCTTCTTCTATATCGCTTTCTTTAGGCATGCTGTTCCATACATAAGCTGCGTTAGGATAAGGCGGGTCAAGGTAAAAAAATGTATCTTCCGCATCAAACATTTTTATAACTGTTTTGTAATCTTTATTTAGAATTTCTACATTTTTAAGTCTTTCCTTCATGCGCATTAGATTATTAACGCCGTTCCAGGTTGTCCCTAAATCGCGGTTTTCAAACGACTTCATTTCTCCGAGATTGGAGAATTGTTTTAAATATATGAAATCATGGAACCACCTCGTGCCGTCCGAATTTTTAAAATCCTTTAAGATTTCGCCAAAGACTTTTTTATTGGCCGTCCAATACATTTTTTTCAATTCCGTCCATTGTTCTTCGGTGATGTCCTGAATGAATTTATACGCTCTTACTATCCTCGGGTCCAAATCATTAATGACTTCTTTTTCGCTTTTGTTCTTTTTCCAAAATACAGCTCCGCCGCCCATAAAGGCCTCTACATAAGTTTTATGTTCCGGTATCATCCTTACAAGTCTCGAGGCCATAAATTTTTTACCGCCCTGGGATCCGAAAGGCTGCCTTAATGCTTCCTCAAGCGAAGCCTCTTTTTCTTCGGCCGTTGTTTTCTCTGTATCGATCTCGATAATACCCGCATCCTTCGCTTTTTCGATGACTTCCGATATCTTATGCGCTGCTTCCGTATTTTCCTTTCTTCCGGTAACAAATCCTCTTTGTAATTCGATATTAACCGCCCCGGTCTCAGAATTTTTAGAAAAATCTGCTTCAGAGAAACGAACAGCGATAATATCACCGACTTCGCACTTAATAGAAGTTTCATGTGTCCTCCCGGCTTTTATATATTTTTTGCCTTGTATTTCGATTATTGATTCAGGATTAATAATATCCTGCTCCGCAAATTCAAACGCGAATTCATAATTAAACACAGGAGAAGTTTCTGTTTGAGTTATTTTCCATACTTTACAATTGACTTCGGCCTCCGAATGCCTTTTTTTCCATTCATCGGCCGCTTTTAAAAGACCAGTTTCCTCTATATCTAATTTCCTCCGTGAGAATTCATTGATGATAAAGATAGCCCTGCTTATGATTTCTTCCTTGTTTACGTTTTCTACTTCCCATATCAGATTTATTTTTTTCCATAATTCTTTAAGGGCATCATTTGATATTTCCTGCAATTTAATCGGGTGTATGTCTGTCAGTTTCATCTGTGTTCTCCTTTGTTACTGTTTCGCTTAAATCCATACCGCAAACCTCGGTCATAAAATTACGCCAAATTTTCTTTGCTTCTTCTAATGTAATCCAATTATTATCCAGCGCCGATTTAACGGCATCTGTAACTCTCCCTGCAGATACCCCTAATCTAAGCTCCTGCTTTTTTGTTATAGGCGGCGTTTTTATTACAAACTTTTTATTCACGTCTTCCGGCAGCTTTTTCGCTATGATAGCCTGGTCTATAACAAAATTAAAGATGTGCTTAATCATAAATTTGAAATATTTCTGCCTGGACCTTAGATGCTTCAAAGTAGGCAAACTCATTTCAACGGCGCCGGCTCTTATAGTTTCTCCGCCTTCGCCGAACCAAAGATTAGGAAATCCGGCCCCGCCTAATATCTGCATTTTAAATAACTGCGCTTCTTTTGAAGCATCCGAAGATTCCAATTTAGGAGAAGCCGCTTCCCATTTGACTTTTTCGTTGTGGGCTCTCATGCTTCCAGGCTTCGGCGTTGACTGTCCGGTAAGCCATTTCTGTATATCGCCGTCATTCATTCCTTCAAGGGTTATGTCCCATACGAAGTTGTTAAGTATATTAGCGCGTTCTAATCGCGCAAATAAAAACTGATCATAGCCGTCTATCCAATCGGCAAGAGACAATAAATCGCTTCTTCCTCTCATTGAATTCGTTACTTTATTTATCTGGAATACAAATATTTCTCCTATCAGCTTACCATAAGTTTCTGAGCGCTTATCGTTGTCTATGTTTATTACTTCGTACGATTTTTCTTTACCGGACCTATTTTGCTTCAACGTCACTTTCTTAAGTACCTCAGGGTTTTTTCTATCAGGAAATACTTGTTTTACCCTTGTGGGATCTAAGTAACCTAATCTTACATTTCCGTTATAAGGATTAACAAACACGGGATAAAACTGTTCTCCGAATAATCCCAGCTCTTTTGCTTTTATATCCTGCTTCAAATCCCAGTTATTTACATTGTCTTCCCAGTGTCTATCAAGAACTTCCTGAACTCTTTCGTCCTCAGCCTTGTATGAAAAGCCGTCGCCTATGATAAAATCTTTTGTCATTTCTATGATTCTATGCGCTATAGGGTTTGAATCATAAAGATAGAAAGCTATATCCTGCATTCTATCCTGGACCATGGGCGATAAATCCCTATAATCATCCTTTGTTAACAATGTCCAGCCGAAATCAGAATAATCAGCACCTATTGTAGGATAGCTTTCTTTAATTCTTTCCATGTCTGTCTGCTTTTTTTTCATACCCATATTATGCTCCTTCTTCTGTTCATGTTAAGTTGCAAAGGTCTTCTTTTTCTATCTTCCGGGTCCTTGCCGTAAATAACGGCACTGGCGATAACCGGAGGAAATTCATTTACGCAATAAAATTCGTGGCTCGTGACAGAATGACAGGTCTTATCTTTTTTAGCGGTATCTTCATCATGTCTTTTTCTTTGATGGTTTTTAATAGATTCTATAAAATTCACGCATTTAGGGCTTACAAGAAATCTCGGCTGCCCCATTGAATCCCTGGCTTTCAATAATAATTTTACGGCGCGCCTTCTATCATCAAGAGAGGCTTCCTTTACTGTTATTTTAAGGCCATATCCTTCATATTCCTTAACCACGCTTCTTCCGGAAGTCCTTTCGCGCCTCGTTCCGGCCGGATCGCCGTAACATGTTAATTTTCCCAAAGTATCTCTATAACCCATTAAAACAAGTTTTTTTTCTATATTTATAAAATGCTCATGCGTTAAAAGATTTCCGGTTTCGTATTCATCTATAAGAAGAAGCCTTACATTTTTATCAGCGTCCAAATCCTTCTGGTAAAATAATACTGACTCCGGATCATCAAGGCCGAAATCAAAACTTAAAAATAACGGCTTATTCGGATTAAAAAGGATAGGGGCCTTCGCGATATGAATGTTATCATCCCATTCATGGTATATTTTCATGCTTATTGACTTGTCATAATTTATATCAAGCTCCCTGGCTATGTCTTCATCAGTCATGTCCTTCGTTTTATTTGCGTACCATACAGCGTCTTTTTCCGGATGTTCGGACCAATGGTAAGTCAGCACTTTAAAATTACTGTCCTTCGCAAAACGCATCTGCGAAAATTTATGGCTTTTTCCTTCCGTTGGCGGAGTTGAATTCAAACAAACAGCGTTTGAAGAATTCGCGAGCGCTTTCCACATATCGGCTAATATAGGAATAGCCCCGGCTTCGTCAACAAAAATAAAAGAATACTGCGTATCACGGCCGGCATGAACGTTAGCGGATTCACCGGATATATACGAATTATTACTCTGGACCTTAAAAGTAAGAAACGGATTATCTGCGCGTAATTTCAAATAACTGGGTAGTCTTTTATACATGAAGTCAAGCCGGCCGAATAATGATCTCGGCGTCTTTCCGGTATCCTCGACTTCCCACTCGCGCCTTGATATATTAAGCGACATCCAACCCTCTTTAAATAAGGCTTTATGTAATTGCCAAGCCATAATAGTCCAGCTTATACCCATGTCCCTTGATTTTTCTATAATAAGTTTTTGGAATTTATTCAGCTCATCGATCAAATTTAAAAGATGAGGCCACGGTTTCATGAGAAATATTTTATTTTCCTGTTTCCTCGAATCGAAGCAGTAACAATAATTATAGATGAAATATTTATCATCAGCCTTGCATCTTGAATATTCTTTAATCGCCTGAGCTTTCACCAGTTTTGTTTTGTCCATTGTCTTTCTCCGCTCTGTCAGAAAGAGCTTTTATTTCTTCTGCCGAAAGTATCCCTGTATCTTCTTCCGTAGATTCCGGTTTTCCCATTAAGACCAATTCTAACTTTATCAATTTTACAAGCGACGTGTAACTCGCTTTCCCGGTGGATTCTCTCAATTCATCCCTTATTTTATCTATGCCTTCTCTCACTATACCCAAAAGCGCGCCTTGGCGCTTTATGAATTCTTCCGACATCTTTTCTGTTCGTTTATGCCTAAATACGATTAACCGTTTGTGTATAGGTTCTATTCCGCGACGTGGGTCGCCTTTCTCGAAATATTTCTTCGCAGTTTCGAATTTTATGCCTATCTCCTTCGCTGCTTCGGCCAGGCTTTTATCCTGCGTAAGAAGAATAAATAATTGGTCTATCTTATCTTCAGGGATGGAATAATATTTTTTGTAATCTCTGTGCGGCTCTTTTTCTTTCCTTAAATTCTCTAAGCTTTTCGGATTCATTACTCTTTTCATAACCACCTCTCTATGTTTTATTCGCGAATACGTATTCTTCTGTTAATTCGTAAAAATCAAGTTCTTCGGTCATATTCCTGAATCTATATCTTAACGGAGTTCTAAATTCTTCCTCTATATCAGAAACCGTTATTGAATCCGATATGTTTTTAATTAAAGTAGGCAGAAATACGTCTTTATAATCCGATAACGACACTTCATCCTGTAAAGACGCATATGAATTCAAATTCCTTAATGCTACATCCGTTATAGATATTAATTCAAATACGGATTTATATAATATAGATATTGTCTCTTCTTCTTCATCAGATATGATAACGGCTTCGAATATATATAAATATAAGGTAGGCGTAATTTCTTCTTCGATATCGGTAATGCTTACATTATCGTATGAATTGAAATAGCAAACTAAATTTCTTTCAGTATATTCAGTTATAGATATTTGACTGTTAACATAAGCATAAAGTATAGATATCAATTCTTCTTCCGTATCATTAATGCTTACTTGATCCGAAGAATTGAAATAACATTTCAAAGACCGCTTTGTGTATTCCGTAATAGATAACGATTCATAAATGCTTAAATTGAGCTCCGCCAATATCTCGCCTTCTTCATCGGAAACGGCCACGCTATCAAAGGAATTGAAATAGCATACTAAATTCCTGGTAATGCTCTCTATTGTACCGATTGAATCAAATAAATATTTCGGAAGTGCGGGAAGTTTTTCTGCTATAAAATCTGACAACGCGATAGAATCATATATGGCGATATTTAAGCCTTGTATAATTTCTTCTTCTGTATCTGTTATAGATACGCTTTCATGAATAAACAGATTGCATACCAAATTCCAAAGGTTGTTCTCGCTTATGCTTATAGATTCAAAAGAAGTTATAAACAAATTTGGTAAAGATTTTATCAATGATTCATTTAGAAAAATAGAATCATATATATTAGTTTCTAATTCCGGTAATATTTCTTCTTCCAAATCGATAACAGATATAGTTTCATTTAATTTAAGAGAATATGATATGAGTAAAGGAAAATTTTCGGTTATAGAAATAGAATCACTGCTCAGCAACAAAAGAATATTAATAAATTTATTTACTGATTCATTGATTGAAATTGAATCAGATACCAATATATTATAATGAGAGAATAAAGAAGAAAAATATTCATTTATAGAAACGCTGTCATCAACATATAAAATAAGAACTGTAATTAATTCAGACACATTTTCGTTTATAGATATTAATTCATTTACACTAACATAATAAATTTCTATCAGTTTAGAAACATCTTCAGTAATTATGATAGAATCATATATAGAAATATTTAATAAGGGCAATAGCGCATTTACATTTTCTACTATAGATACTGATTCAAATAAGCTAAGATGATATATGCTTGTCCATGTCGAAATATTTTCAGTTATAGATACTAAATCGAATACATTAATAAAAAGACAAGAATGCCTTGTAGTAAGAGATCCTTCACCGGCGGATATTTTAAAATGGTCTATATAAAAAGTTACCGTATCGGCGAATTGAAATAATGAACTAATATACATACGACCTGCAACAGCCGTTGAAGATTTACATTTTATATTTCCCTGAATAAATTGATTGTTTAAATATATATCAACTAACTCTTGATTATCGTGAACTTTAAATTTGATGTTATACCAAGATCCTTTATTTATAGTCATTGAGACATCAGTATTTCCATCAACATCATCATATATTCTTATTTTATTTATTGTATCTTCTTCTAAAGATAGAAGGTATGCATAGAATCGATAATTTATACCTTGAATTTGAAAATCAATATGTGGTCCAGAAGAATATTTATGAAGATCTTCTAAATAAAAATTGATATCTAAAATATAGTCATTTATTGTTGATATACTGTTTTCTTTTCTATAACGTGATGCGGCACCTCCAAGAGTATCCACAAAAAATTTAAAACAGCTTTTGCCATCAAAGGTTATTTGTGAGCTCTCACCTTCACCATAATCATGATCATCCCAATCAGAAATATCTGCACAGTCTTCATTAAAAATAGAACGAGTTATAAATATATTTTCATATACATATATACCATTATTAAAATATTCATCAATGGATATAGAATCAGATACGTCTATCCAACCGTAGAATTTCAAATTTTCGGATATAGAAATATCATCTGAAACTCTTATCCCATTAGAGAATAATTCTGTAAGTGATATAGATTCGTTCTTTTTGACTATAAGAGGATTTATAAAATACCCAAATACTTCAAATATGCTTTTACCGCCGTCACCCCATCTGATTGTATTGACAGAATCCTCGGTGGAAGTAATTTCAACTTTGATATACCGGCCCGTTTTTTTCGTGGTTGCGAATTCCTGAAATGTATCAGTATCCTGCCATGTCGTTATTCCTATTTTAACAGCGTCCCCAAAAGATTCTTTATCATCGCTCACATAAATATTTACATTAGTGGGATCATCAAAAGTTGATGAACGGCCTCTCACTCTGCTTATTTCGAAAGAAGCCCCTAAATCAAGTATGAACCAATGAGTTTCATTAACAGCATGTTTCCACTGATCGGCACCTGTCAATGCCTCTGCTAAAGTTTCGGAACCGTCATCACCGCAGTAAGAATCTATATCCATGCTAGTAAAACTTCTCCATGAACCCAAAGATGTAGTAATAGATTCGGAAAAAACTATAGAATCGTTTACGTTTAGATTATAATCAGCCATTTTACCAGATGCTCCCTTTCGCTCTTACAGCGAATTTTATCTCGCCGGTCCGTTCATCGGCGCCGGAATTAAACTTTGCCGTGATGTACGCCACATATTCACCAACAGTAAAATCGGACGACTTGTAATAAATAGTGGCGCCTGATATGCTCGCCGAAGTAGATGTAAGATACGCAGTAGTTTCGCCTTTTTTCCATATCTCTATTTTAGCGCTTCCGGCGTCCGGCGTCTGCGCAACGCCATCCGATTCAAACCTTCCTTTTAATGTTACATCGTCGCCGGCAAAAAAATCACCTCTGAAAATTGCCATAAAATTCTCCTTATGTTAAATTTACGAAATCATACTGTATCAAAAATCTGTACATCAAACTATATTCATCTATTGAAATATCGTCGTCCGCAGAGATCAATAAAAGCATTGTTTCTATTTCTTCATCGGTTACGCTTATTACATCACTTGCATTATAGAGTAATTGCATATTTCGTTTGTTATATTCTGCAATAATCAACGAATCACTGACTGAAAGAAGAAGTTCGGAAATCAATTCTTCTTCTTCATCTACTGTGCTTATGTTGTCATATAAATTTAGATTGCATATTAGATTTATTGCTATATCTTCGGCGATTGTTATCAATTCATTCACAGAAAGATTTATGATAATAGCTAAATTTATTTCTTCAGTAATGGATATAGATTCAAATGGAGTTATTTCCCATATTTTAACCTCAACAGTAACATCTTCCGTAACAGTTATTGAATCATAATTTTCTGTTTGATTAACTATCGTGCTGTCATAAGCTTCGGTAAGCGTTATGGTATCAAAATTTTCGCTATAACATACTAACGATCTTTTGGTATATTCGGCAATGGTTACAGTATCATTAACTTCGAGATAAAGAACTTTATTCAGTCGGACAGGCGAACCTGTTAAATAATTTAAATAATCATATCGAATTACTCCGGCGTCGCTTGTAGAAGATCCGCCGACTTGAAATAAAAGTCTTTTTGTTCCACCGGAAGAATAATCTAATGTAGCGGTAATTCCTAATGTTCCATCTACGTAAACTTTTAAAGATGTTCCTATTACTACTGACTTTATTATATGATAGCCATCTGTTAAATCTATATCATAATGTTTCGCAGACTCTGATATATAAGTGCCAAGAACTACAATTTTAGATTTTTTCAAACCTATTTGATATGCCCAAGCGCCATCTGCCGCGTAAACATAAGATACTTGATTTTCTTCAGATACTCCTGACCAATCACTTATAACTTTAATCCGGAATTCAATGATATGGCCTTTAGCGTTACTGACATTATCATACCAATATTCTCCGGATTCATCATGTTTATAATTAAGGGTTCCTGACTTTCCTTCATCTGCAGTCAATTCGAGCGATCTGCCGTTCAGCGCTTCTGTATCATTTTGCACAGTAACGTCTGTATATTGCAGATATGTTCCACCCTTATCCCATACATCCGGCGTAGCGGCTGAGTCCGGTAAAGATATACCTTTGTAAGCAACATCCCTTTCACTAAAAATATTATCAGTTGCCTTTACAATGCAAACGGTTTTTTGTGTAATAGATTCAGCAACAGATATTGAATCAGCCGCATTTATTTCAAGAGTCTCTAATGCAGAAACTTGGACCGTAACATTTTCCGCAATGCTTATCGAATCATATACGCCAAGATATAATATAGGAAGTAGCCCGGCAGAAGATTCAGCAGTGCTTACAGTATCAAAAAGCGAAAGATTGTAATGCGAAAGTAGGAACGCAGAAGATTCAGCGATCGTAATAGAATCATAAACAGCCGTATGTAATACCGGCATCGATTCAGATTCTTCGTCAGAAATGGATATGGTTTCGGATATACTTACGTTTAAGGAAAGCAATAATAAGGCAGCGTCTTCGGTAATTGAAATGCTTTCTGATAAAGAAAGATTGCATATAAGATTTCTTGACGTATCTTCATTTACAGTAATAGGCTCATTTACGTTTATAGTCACGGCCAATATAGTATAGGTAACTCTGATTTGAACAATGCCTATACTCGCACCGCCTATTTCATTTTTTTCAAATTCCACATCCAGATCAAGATCTTTTACGTTTGACCACGACCAAGTAGAAGGCGCGTTTGTGTCATTCGTGATAGGAAACCAGTCGCTCCATTCTCCAGAATCTCCTAAGTGCGTATTGTGATTATCGCCATCACCACCGCCGAATACCGGCCTCAAATACACGTTATTCGATGTGCTTGAATTGCCGTAGGCCCGGACTTCCATCTTGATAATATTGCCGAGATCGGTCCCGGGGCATGTATTTCCTATCAAAGCTTCTATATCGCCGTCAGTAACGGTAGAGGCCGTTGTTTCATAATTACCGTCTATCATTTTTTCAGGATTTGTTTCCCAGGTTACGTCAACACCGACATCCATCGAATTGAAATAATATATGGTTGTTACTTTGAACCTGCGCTCCGCGGTTATATTCTCCGATATGTTTATCGAATCAGATACAGAAACGGATAATCCAAGCGCGGAAAGGTCATTCGTAACATCTTCTGCTACAGAAACGCTTTCCGAAACTGCTAAATTATAATGGGACAATAAAAATGAAGATGCTTCCACGATGGTTATAGAATCAAAGGATATAATATTGTAATGCGAAAATAAGAATGACGAATATTCGGATATGGTAACTGTATTTGACAAAGACAAATTCCAGTGAGATATTAATCGAGATACGTATTCAGCCATGGTTACAGAATCGTAGATCGACAAATTCCAATGCGAAAATAGGAATGATGCCGATTCCGCAATAGTTACAGAATCGGAGACGGCCTTATAAAGCGCAGGTATCGCTTCATCTTCTTCGTCAGATATGGTTATGGTTTCATATATACTTATATTTAAGGAGGGTAATAATAAAGCAGCGTCTTCTGTAATCGAAATTGATTCGGAATTGGAAAGATTGCATATAAGTATATAAGCCGTATGTTCAGATGCGCTGATAGTATCGGCTATGTCTAATATAAGACTTATACATTTTGTAATGCTTTCAGCCAACGTTACAGAATCATATACCGCAAGATCGCATACGCGGTCCCTGTTTATCTTTTCCGCAACTGTTACGGATTCATATACTGAACATTTTAACGGCGTGATTTCTAAAGTGACGTTTTCGGTGATTGAAATGGATTCTGATGTGCTTATAGTAAGAGCTTCTTCTTCCGCTACATATTCATCAGCCCCTATGTCCCAGGCTCCGCTTCGGGTATCTCCGTCTATGTCGTCTGTAAAAATTCCCGATAAACTTACGCCATTGTCTTTTGCTAAAGTATCAGTCGCCCCCAAGTGAAAATCATCGCTTTCCTCATTCTCAAAAGTCACAGAGCCGAAAAAGTTTTTATAAATGGTGTAATCTTCACTATCTGCGAAAATATCGTCGTTAACGCTTAATTGACCATCGCTATCTATCGCTGTTATATATGTGTAAGTATTATCCGTTGTATTCTTTATGACATAACCAACTTTGCACGTAGATAAGAAATCCTGGTCAGAATCTATCAATTTACCCGACGAAGCTCCGTCTGTCGTTCCGCTATCAGCTGTTGCCCCAAAGCATAATTCCGAGGCAGCCTTTTCCCCGATATTATTAGTTGAGTCCGACTCAAAATCACCAGTATAGGCATTATTCGATGGCGAACCCTGCACTATATTATTCTTGGCGTGGGTCGTCATGGCGACTTCCCGAATACCATAACTACTGGCGTCAACTACCGTATTGTTATACACATAAGCGTCGCGTGCACCCGAAAAACCATAACAGTAAATGCCCATGTTCCGACAATTTTGAACAAGATTATTATAAACTTTTGGATACTGCACACCTTCTTTTAATTCAATACCTACATACAGTTCAATAATGCAATATCTAATCACAGCGTAGGAACAACTATGAAAGCGAACACTATTACCGTCTGTATCTTCCTCATTAACGGCTACATATTCAATAATTGTATAATCATCTGCTACATAGATGGCATGGTGCCCCCAATCAAAGTTGCATATCCTAAAGCCATCGCCTGCTGTTCCGTCGGGCATAGTTCCATCGTGTCTCTCACCTTCTGGAACAGTTACTTTCATATAATAAGTATCATTAGTTGTAGAATCATCTACTACTAATTCATCGGCTAAATATCCGTCATCATCATAGCAGGCGGCAGTTTCCTGGCGGGTATCACCAACTAAATTCCCATCAACATCATCTTCCCACAGCGTCAGGGTATCATAGTCTTCGCCAATTTTGTTTATAGTAGAGACAGCCACTATTTAAACTCCTTTGTCTTTACTTTTGAAATAACATCTTTCACCGTTTTACCTGATAGAGCAAGCTCACCTTCCAATGTTTCTCCTGTTTCTTTATTGATAACACACTTGGCAAAGCTCTCAAATGGGATAACGATATGGAATTTATTTATTTCCATCATATCGAGAGGCTGTTTGGCCTGTCGCAAATTAGCCTTTTCGTTAATAGAATCAACTGTCGTTGAACTTAATCCAATATAATGCACTTTTGACAAATCAAGAAATCTCAATCTTTTAGCCACTTTTCTTAATACGGGCTTATCATCGTTATCCCTATGGTCTATCTCTTGCCACACTTCTCGGAGATAACTTCTAACTTGACTGAATTCCTTATCATCAAGACAAGACATATCGACATTCAAACCAAGATAGTGTTTATCCCCCTTATTCCCCATAGTTCTATTTAAAAGATTGCCATTTTTATCACGTTTACGGGGTAATACTTCAATGATGTCCATGTGTTTAGACAATCCAGCGAATTTAGGATAAGTAGGTGGTTCATTCTCGCCTATTTTAATACATACTATCGCCATAAATCCCCCAATGTGGTTTTGCTTTAACAAGTAATTCGGTCATTAAAATGCTCCTTATAAAGTACGGCGGTCCGCAAGTTCCCGCAAACCGCCGTATTGTTCGAATCCCATATTGTTCACCTTCCGTTACTATTAAGGATACTGCTTTCCTGTATGAAGGTCTATGTGCTTACAGAAGATATTGGTATCGATAAGGAAAGGGTATCTTTCATTAGCCAGTTTCTTCCAACCCATTTTCTTCAACACCTTATTCTCCAGAAGCTTATCGGCCAAGAACAGATCCTCGGTGCCGGTATCCTTTAAATACTGATGCGTCTCGGGGTCGTACCAGGCCCGGCGCGGGGTTTCGAATATCTTCTTTATCGGCCCTACAACCCCCGGGACCTTATATTCCTCTGATATATCGGCCGCGCCCTGCATCAGCGATCTATGCAATAACGTACAGTCCATACCGGAAGCGTCGACCCAAACCTTGTCGCCCATCTTCCATTTCCTGTAATACGAGTTGCCGCGGCCTCTGAATACCAAAGGAGAACTCGGCACGGACTTCGTATAGTAAAGCCCGGACACCCAGGGTATCTTTGTCCGCTTCGGCCTGTACATGTATTCATTAAAGAGCACGAACGCGTTGCCCGGAAGTATCGTATCATCCCCTATAAACAAAAGCCATTCGGCGTTCGATTTCGTAAGGAACGAATGCGCTATGATATTCCTGGCGTCAGCCACATGATAACCCACCGGGCCGACCTGCGAATAGGCGTGCGCGATCTCCGACATAGACCAGTTGATAGGTATGACCTGCCCCCATCTTGCGGTCGCCCATTCATAACGGATTATTCCTAAAGTCGGTATGCCTACGACTAATTTTGACTTAAGCGTGGTGGGATTCCTGAACATCTCTGTAATATGCCTCGGGGTCGGGCCCGGGACAGTACCAGTGATCCTGGACCTCTTAAACTTTCTTTTCTGCATCTTTGACCTCCGGGCTTTTGCGTTTCTCGAGTATGGCCTCGAGGTTATGGTTCATCTGATATGTGTTCCTTACTATCTTCCACGGCCTCGGTTTATATATACCATATAGAGGATAGGCCGGATCGAAATACGACCACGTCGCTTCGTTCGCGGGGTTGCAATGCGTGGGATCCTGATAGTACCCGAATGAGCCAGCGTACGGAGTTGATATAAGAAGCTGCCCGTCTTCTTTCATCACCCGCCAGCATTCATCCATGAACTTTATAGAAAGCCACGGCTTGATATGCTCCCACAAATGCGAGAGCAGTATCTTGTTACAGCACGAATCCGGCAAAGGCCAGGGGAAAACCTCGGCGTTATGCACGATATCAACGCCTTTGACTTTCCTTATATCCATGCCCACGAAATTCTTCTGCTTTGCTTCTCCGCACCCGACGTCCAAATCAATTCCAAGCTTGGAGGCAAATAATTTCCGCAAACTCCGGGAGGTGTTAACCACCCGGAGATTGCGGCTAAGATCCTTACGTCTAGACATAAAGCACCTTTCTGTTGAAGGGCAGTCCTGTAATATATATAAATACTAGCTGAATCTCAGTTCATAGGTCGCGTTCAGCGTCTGGTCCGTGGTCATCTGGCTTGTAGTAAATGTCTGCGTAGCGATCAGTGAGCCCGCGGAGTCAGTCTTGAACAGGCCTATTTCGGCTATTGTAAGCGTAGCCGAGTTATCGCTGCCGTCAAACGAACATGTGCATCGGGCTGTCCCGGTAGCGACTGTCGAGGCATCTACTGATTTGAAAGCGTTCTGCCTGTTGCCGATATCAGTCTGGTCAGCCGATACCGTATCAGTCCTCGTCCCTATAGCGCAGTATCCTACGGCGTAACTTCCGGTCGCCTTTATGGAAGCTCCGGCGCATGCGTTATTAAGGCCGTTATTAGTGACGGTATTCTCGAAGTAACCGGAATCACCTACTATCTTCCCGGTATCCTTATCGACCAACTGCACGCGGCCGAATCCCCTTACTCCCAACTTGGAATATTTGCTTTTCACTTTTTCACCTCCCCCTTCTTTTGTAACGATAACGTTACCTTTTCTCTTATCTGCATGCCGTCGCCCATAGGGCTTTTGCCTTTAGGCCGGGCATTATTGCTCTCGGTGATATGGCTTTTTTCCATTAGTTTATCTCCTATTTTTTATTGAGTTCGAGGCGGGCTGTGCCTCTTGTGGTGATATCATGAAGGTCATTCTTCTTGACTTCCTGTTTGCATTTGAAACAGTATGTCTTATTTTTTTCGGTGAAGACGCGGGCGTTGCAGCAATTCGTTCTTGAAGATGTACCCATAATGACCTCCGTGTTTTGATATGCTATTTATATCATTATAAAATATACACTAATAAATACTATTTGTCAAGCTTTGACATTTCCAAGCTATAATATTTCTAGGAATTTTACGTCGAGGGAAAGCCGAATTCCGTAATAAATTTATGTTATGGAATTAACGCTTCCGTCTTCCATCTGGTAAGTACCCGCGGTATAGTCTTTAGCCACGCTGCAATTAATCGAGAATGTATCGGCTATTCCGGTGGTTGCAAGCGAAAGCCCGCTTCCATCAGAAGTGTTTGTAATGATTGTACCCATAGAATCATAGAACGGCGTTTGCGGAATCCATTCTATACGATACGGCCAATACCAACGGTTGTCATAGTGGTAATGATGATGTACTTCGGTTTTCTCGGAAGGCTTATCTTTTTCTACTTTAGCTACAGAGGTCTCGAGGGCAAGCGGATCTTTTTTCTGGCGTTCTTCTATTCTGTCTAACCGGCCCTCTTTAAGGTCCTGTATGTCTTTCTTCAATATAGCCAATTTCCTGTTCAGTTCATCGCGCTCTTTCGAGACTATGATTATCTTCTTCAAAGTGCGCTTCACTATTTCTTTGACGTGCTTTATTTGTTCCTCTTTAAGCTCTTTTTGGGCTTCTTGAAAACCCTTTTTTATGTCATCTTTGTTCATCGTATTACCTCCTATTTGATTGTCAAAGAACCCGGCTTTCCCTCAGGAGCAAGTATATACGAAGAAAGGGCATAAGTCAAACCGGTATATGAAGTATATAGATATTTCCTTTCCTCTTTATAGGGATCGGGATAACGGTATGACGGTATTTACGCGCGGAGAAATTGCCCGGAGACGGCGTTCCAAGATAAAAACTGCGAGGGGAGAGCCGACACCCCGGTACCCATTTTCCTATATTTCCCGTCGGTGAAGCATTACTACGCTATATTGCAGTATCCCGGACATTTGGCTTTGCATACATATATATATATGGTATGATTGTATTGTAGTAAAATACTGTATCTTGAAAGGTGGTGAAAAAAAATGATTATACTTAACAAATACGCTGTTGAAATAACAACCACACCTGAAATTATAGCGAAATTAAAGGCGTTAGGTTTTAGCGAAGGTGATGTTATTCAAATAAACGTCGAATAAAGTTTTTTAAGTTTTACTGTTCATTGAAAACTAAATATAGCTTCCTGGATTTTGCAGAAAGGCAAGGCGACACATGGCAACAAAAAAGCAGCTTGCAGAATTACTCCGCAACATTAAAGCGGGTAAGGTAAACATTAACGATGCCATAACGAAAGCTGAAACTTCAAGTCGTACGGGCAAATATGTATGGCAAAGTATCGGAAAAGAAGGCGCTTCCGTTAAAGTGGAATCGGGCTTCGTTTACCAGGTGCGAAACGGCGAAATTTTTCGTATTGCCGACACGCAGAAAAGAAGCGACGGAAAGGTCGCGAAGTTCCAGCTTTACTTCAACGCTGGGATTAAAAAGCAAAAAGAAACCGTTAAAGCGTAACGGTAAAAACGGTATAACAGAATTAAGAAAAGCAAAATCCAGGGAGCCATATTTTAAAGCGACTTATCAAAGTCTTTAGATAAGGTTTAGATACGGAATTTAAAATCGCTTTTTAAATCCGACAAAGTTATGCTCCATTGTAAAACATAGGTCGGCGGAAAGTATTATATATCCTAATAATATACTATATAATAATATTATATATAAGGATATAGTAGTATATGAAACGATATAATGGAATTAAGCGAAGCGAAAGGGCTCGCACCGAATAATCCCGCAATAATATCATTCCTAATCTTAGCTCGGAATAAATAAGGAATCATAACCATGAAACTAACCGACCAAACGAAATTCAATCTTTTATTTTTTAGCACATGGGCAATACTTATAGTCCTTTGTGTATTCGGAGGGTAACGCCATGAATCAAACACAGGCACTCGAAAGAGTTAAGAAAGGCAATCCAAAGAACAACTTCATCGTGGCAGAATTTCATCAGCTTAAATGCGATGTTTGCGGGAGAGTTCCGCGTTTCTGTTATGAATACTGGAAGGGCGATATCCGAATGGAAGTATGCCCGATATGTTACAATAAACTGAATCGATTAGAGAAATTATTGGATTCGATTCCGGAGGTGATTTAAATGTGCAATCATTCAGAAACAGGTATCAATTGGTACAACGAAGAGTTTTGTTTGGAATGCGGAGAGATAATAGAAAGGAAACGACATGAAATTCGTGTGTATAATCTGCGGTCGTTTATTTCCGGAATCAGAAATGCGTTCCGACGACGTATGCCGAGCATGCGGTAACGCCGGACATTCAAGACTGGAGAAAAGCTGTGAAGAAGAGCATGCCTCAATCGAGGAAGCTGTTTCTGGCTATAGTATTTACTCTAATATTTAATTCTTCCGCTCAAGCTGCCGGCATTCCCGGATGGATGCTCCACCCGTCGTATATGAAAGCCGCGGAGGAAGAAAAAGACATCACTTTAATACGAATATTCGCCTCCGTAATATACGGAGAGGCAGCCGGCGAGCCGTTCGAAGGACAGAAAGCCGTCGCCGTCGCTTTCATTAACAGATGGAAGAATCCTCGTCACAGGTACGGTCACTATCTGGTTGAGGTGCTGGCTAAAGGATCAGCGGCGTTCTATACTCAATCACCGCAGTATCGCAAGGCATGGACACAGGATTTAAACGGTTACGAGCGTATTATATATAACAGGATAGAAAGGTATTGCGAAGCTCTGCTTAAGGGCTCCGAAGAGCTGTTTCACATAGGCACTCATTTCGAATACATAGAGGCATACGGCGTTCCCGATTGGGCGCCGTCGATGGAAGTAATCGGCAAATACGGCAATCATACATTCTATAAGGAGAAGTAATAATGGAATTTCTCGACATGATACGCGATCTGGTCGGGACGATGTGCTTCATAAGTCTTATGTTTATCGGCTTGAGCTTATTTTTTATATTTGGACTATTAATATCTATCTTTAAGAAAAAAACAGGGAGACAATAATGCTGACGATGCGAGCCTGGTTAAAACAATTCGGAGAAAGATTCAACGAAGAAGAGCTGAACACCGGAGTTTATAAGGCAATAATACAAATAAGCACAATAAATAAATCCACAGGAAACGTTGAATATCACAGGTTGAATTATGACAGCAAGGAATCCTCGAATAAGGGGTGAATGACAATGAAACTTATGACGAAAGAAATAGAATCAAAGATGCCGGTTCTCTATTCTAATGAGAAGAAGAGGCCGGATGAAATACCCATAATCGTCAAGTTCTTCGATCCTACCGGCAGCTGGACTTGGTATGTAACGGAGGGCGAAAAGCAACCTGACGGCGACTGGCGGTTCTTCGGGCTTGTCCGAGGTTTTGAAACAGAGCTCGGCTATTTCTCGCAGGCTGAACTTGAATCCGTAAAAGGCGCGATGGGGCTCGGCATAGAAAGAGACCTGCATTTCGGCAAGCACAATCTCGCCGAAGCTATGGAGAAGAGGATATAATGCAGACCTTTCTTCCGTATCCTAACTACACGAAATCAATGCGATGTCTTGATAACAAGCGTCTCGGAAATCAGGTATATCGCGAGTGCAAGACTTTGATAAACGGTAATTGGCGTAATCATCCGGCGTCTAAGATGTGGCGTGGATACGAGTTTGAATTGTGTAAATACGCCTTGGCTGGTCTATTTGAATTATGGAGGCGAGGAAGATTTTATCCCGATCATTTCAGGTTCTTTTTAGGAAAGCTCTTCACGACTCATATTTGCCGAAGACCAAAGTGGTTCGGTAATCCTGGATTTCATGCCTCGCACAGATCGAATTTATTGAGAAAAGATGAATTCTATGCGCAGTACGGATGGATAGAACCGAAGGATTTACCTTATGTATGGGGGTAAATTTTTAAAATAGAAGAGGAGATACAGAAAGGGGCATTGTTTACGCTATGAGAATATACGGCAGATACTTTATTCCCCGGACCAAATACGGTCTGGTGGAATGGGTTGTTACGAATCTCGGATGGCAAAGGCGAGCCGCAATGAAGCTAACAAAAGACCAATTATATCGCAAGTTATATGATATTATGGAACACAAGTAATATCCAGAAGAATTCCGTATCTTGAATATGAAAGGAGGTAAGTAAATTGACAATAAGAGAAGCTATTCAAATCGTCATTGACGAATGCCCGGATCCATACGCCAAAACATACGCGAGGGCAGCCCTGGAGTTAGGCGGAAGCGATGATGCTGTTGTTGTATCAACCGACGCCGGCGTCGGCATTGCTCACAAAAAGACTGGCGAAATGATGCTCGGCGAAGAATTAAAAATCCAAATCCTTTATATCATTTCCAATACGCAATATTGGAGAGGAGAACGGGCGAAAGAAGTAAAAAAGGTCTTAAAACAAGCAAGCAAGTAAATAATAAGGCGAGTAAGATGTGTCGGTAGCCGTAAGGTCAGGACCGAACAAGAACCTCTAATGCGAGGAACATATCCAGCAAGCCTAACCGAAAGTATCACCATTTGATTTCGTGGATACAGCCACGAACGGAATGATACAGGCAGGTCAACGCTCTGAACCTTATACTCGCTCCCGCAATAATAATATATAGATGAATAGCTATGAAAAAATCTAAAATTATAAACCTCGAAGAAAGAAAACGTATATCAAAGTGGCTCCGCAACAGAGAGCCGAAAAAGAGGATCTTCAAGAAAGGAGATAGAACATGTTTGAAGAAAAATTTGATGCTGGATCCGACGATTTCTCGGAAGAGGAGAAAAAGGTATTAGGTTTATTCTGTAAGTGCCGGGATAAAGAGCTTACTCCGCTTGACGCACTTACGAAATTGACGGAATTAATCAAGCAGGAAAGCGAGGTGAGCGAAGGTGCGAAAGTATAATCCAGGCGATGTAGTTTTAGTTAAAGGTAAGATTTTATCGGCGACCGAAAACGAAGATGGTAAAATTACTTATAGCTTTGTGCCTGAATCCGGTAAAGCGTATAATATCGTTTCGGTAAACGAAACTGATATTCGCCTTAGTCTGAAGTATCTTGAGGTAAAACCTCAATGAAATGTAAATACTGCGGTAGCGATAATTTAGAGATAAGGAAGATCTTCGATTCGAAGATAAATGTTAAGCAAATCGAATTCAATCCGGTAAAGAAATAAATAATCACTGCGTCCCGGTGGGCTTATTCTCCTAATGCGGATTATAAGCAGAAGTGAGGGGATAAAAAGGCAATACCGGGCCCCTCCGTAGTGATGTTATCGAAAGCCTTGCGAGTAAGTTCTGGTAGTAGCGATACGCCCACAGATAAAAAATTAGGTGTAATTCCGAAATTACCTGAAAGCAAGGCTCTCGGTAATAATAAGAGGTATAATAATGAAGCTTGAAAGATATAAGGAAAAATCAGAATGTCACGAATGTGGCAAAATCGCAAAAACATATTCTATTGAGCTTAATCATCTTTGTCAGCATTACTTAAATCTTTGTTCAAAATGTCTTAAAAAATTACGAGGTATAATATGCGACATACATTGAAAGGCGAATATCCGTCAAGGCGTGTATGGCTTGACGGCGAAGAACTCGATCCGGCTCCGAGCCAGGCAGTAATGAATCATTCCCCGGACGGCTTTAATTGGGGATACGGAGGAAGCGGACCGAGTCAATTAGCGCTCGCTGTTATTTTAAGACTCTTCGGAAATCATAGAGCATACCATGACTTTAAAGAGAAAGTAATCGCGTTACTTCCGCAGGGCAAGAATTTTAATATTGAATTCGATGTCGAAACTCTCGCTAATATGGAAAGGCGATATGAAGTGCGAAATCTGCAATAAAGAAATTACGGAATACGGATGCCCGGATTGTAACCCCGAGAAATATCTGAATAATATAGCCAGGGATATAGAATCGCAAAACTTATCCAAGGAAGAACTTGAGGATATGGATTACGGTTGTATCTGCTGCGGTCTGGAAAAAGCTCTGGCATTATCAATGAAAAAAAACAACCCGGGATCCGTAATAATAAAAGACGAGGGCAACCCTGGATGCTTTACGCTCATGGGGTATAAGTCAGGTACTTGGCAGGAAAAGATACCGTTCTTCGGATATATGATGACTGAACAGGAGAAGCAATTTTTATTAGACGACCTGACCGAAGATATATTAAAACGCTATAATAATATCGAATATTATAATCAGGCGATAATAAAAGAATTCGCGAAACTGCGCGGATTGAAAGGAGTAAAAAATGATTAAGCGAGTATGCGTAAAATGTCAGGTGGAATTCAAGCCTGAAAGGTTAAAGATTTCGTATGGCGCGATCAGGAGACAGGCAAGGTAATAGAGGTAGAGGTATATTACAAACTCGGGGGCATGAATTATTTTACAGGCAATACTAATCCGCGAGGTGTTTATATTTCGATATCTCCTGTTGAAGTGGGAGGACATTTCAAGACTTTCACGATGCTGTCAGGAATATCAACCTGCGTGGAGCATCTCGCGCGTAAGTCCAAGAAGCGCATCGAGTATTGGGCTTCTAAAATCGAACCGCACGTTGATGAAATCATAGCGCGGTTTAAAGAGCATTGCAAAGAAGCGATACACTATGCTTACGAAAGAGCGGTGAACTAACGATAGAAAAAAAGGAGGTGGTTAAATTGCATAAAGGAGTAATATTGTTAATCAAAGAAAAAAACAAGAATGTTGTAAAAGCTAAAGTTACAGCTTTTATGAGAAAATACGGCGACGGACGAGTTTGGGACTGGTATGTTATAGGAGGAAGATGGGCAAGAACTCTTAATCCATTAACGAAACCATTCTTTGAAGAAGCAAAGAAAATCCTTAATACCAAAGATGGTTTTTTAAGTCAGCAGGAAGTAGATAATAAAAAGCCGGAGTTGCAAGCACTTTGGGAAAAGATGGGCGGAAAAGATACCAACCCATACAATACAGATCAATATTATGGAGAATATAACGACGATATAATTCCACTTAAAGACTGTTTGGAAACAGTCAAAGAATGGAAAAAATACACCGATGAAGAACTCCCGGAAAAAGAAAAGCGAGCGGAGGAATACAAAGCAAAAAAGGATATGAGTATGTATGGATATATGTTGCGATCTATCGGCAATTTATATTCGCAATACTTCTGTTTTGATTGTAGTATGTTCAACACAGAAGATTATGATTACAGCATACCAAAAGACATAGAAAATTATTATGCTGTAATGATTGATATGCACAATTGATATCGAAATAAAAATCTTTAGAAGGAGGTGATTAAATTGGGTTACACGCATTATTGGTATCGCCCGAAAGAAATCCGCGGTCATACTATGTCGGATATCGTGAATGATTTTATGTCAATAATACCGGTCTTAGCCGATATCGGCGTTCATCTGGCCGGAGGTGACGGCGCAGGCGAGCCGGAGATAAACGTTGATATGATTAAATTCAACGGAGTCGCTGACTGCGGTCACGCGAAGAATTCAGAGATATCTATTCCATGGCCGAGCAAAGAAGCCGGAGGCATCGCTAAATACGGGGAGAATAATAAGGCAGAAAATTGGTTCGCCGGCGCTGTTATAGATAAGCGGTGCTGTAACGGTGACTGCTCTTATGAGACTTTTTTCTTTCCGAGAGTAATTGACAAAGATTTTAAACAGGGTCATAATAAACGAAAAGATTTACTGTTTGATTTCTGCAAGACAGCTTACCGTCCGTATGATCTTGCCGTCAATGTATTCCTTGTAATAGCGAAGCACAGGTTGAGGGATAACATAATAGTATCTTCCGACGGCGAGATGGTCCATTGGCAGGAAGCGATGATGTATTGTCAAATCCATCTTGGCTACGGGCTTGAATTTGAATTGCCGAAGGAAGGAGATGAATAACAATGATTTATATAAATTGGACAGAAGCCACTATTAATATAGAGGATGCGGAGGTTAAGATGAAACAGGAAGTGATGTTAAATACCTGGCCGGATAGCCAAGCGTGTTGCGGATGTAAGCATGGGTGTTTGGTTGATTGTGATGAACACAATATACCATCCGCTTATATCTGCTTCGAAAAATTTTCTCCTGATGGAAAAGGGGAAAACGGATGCAGTCAATATAAAGATGAAGTAGAAAGGAGTTGATGAAATATGGCGAAGAAAAAGAAGAACGGCCGTAAGATTATGATATCCGTGATGCTGCACTCTGACGAGATTAAATGGCTCGACAGGAAGGTTCAAAAGGGAGTGGAAGAACGTTCCTCGCGATGCGCCATAATCCGTTATTTAGTGCGGTATGCTATGGAAAAAACTCTATTGAAATAAATTCTGTTATGTGATATACTTTAAGCGTGAACATGAAACGGATTTTTTATGTCTAAACTGGGCTTCGAGTAAGCGTCAAGAGATATAACCGTTTCTTGTTCATACGCTGAAAGAAGCCCTTTTATATTGGGATTGAGATGTTTAAAGAAAGTAAATATCCTTATTTCTATAAATATAGAAATAAAAAATTAGCTGAGCAAAAAAAAGAAGAAGAGCGAATAAAAAATAGGAAATCAAGAATATATTTTCTATCAGCTTGGCGAAGCATTTTTCCTGCAAAAATAATTTGTCAAGTATGTGGTAAGCGAATATATCTGAATCATAAAAACAAAAAATTGATTTTGCATTTTGATCATCAGCACGGAGAAACTTTTAAAAAAATAAATCCTAGACAATGGTTAAGATCACATAGACCAATCAAAAAGAATATAAAAATATGGGAATCGTTTGATTTTGGGTTACTTTGTAATTCATGTAATAGATTTCTTCCGACAATAAACAGAAAACAATATCTGCAAAAAGTCATTAATTACGTATTTAAAAACCGTTATATCGCAAAATCAAAGCATAAGGAAAAAGCAAAAATTCTTTCATAATATAAGTTATATATATATATTACTATATAAAATAAGTAAGCTATAACTTATTTATTTATAATACGTTATAGCAATAAAAAATATATTTTATTTTTCACTTGCGTTTTAATTTTATATATGGTATAATATATGTATACCTTCAAAGAAAAATGTAACAGTATAACACTTATCTAAATGGACTATAATGCAGGCCTTCCTCAATAAAGACAAAATCTGCGTAAGAGCCAGGTATGAAGACAAGGAAATAGTCAAAGCGCTTGGCGATTATAAATGGAACAAGGAATTCAAAGCATGGGAATTTCCCCTCCGAAAACTGCCTAAACTCGCAGAGTATCTTAACCTGACCTATAATAAAGATGTAGAAGAAGCTCTCAATAAAGAAAAAATAAGGGTTGCTGAACGGCAAGAGCTTATCAATATAGCCAAAAATGTAAAGAATAAATCCAGCTATGCGACTACGGCTTACGAAGAATTAAAGATACAGGAAATTCCTGTTGACCTTTATACCGATCTTTTTGTTCATCAAAAGCAAGCGTTGACTATCGCTTCCTTGTTCGATTCATACGCGCTCTTCATGGAAACCGGGACCGGCAAGACCCTCGTAGCGATCCGCCTGATACAATTCCGCAAAGTACCTACCTTAATAGTATGCCCGCTGTCTGTAATAGAATCAGTGTGGGTAAGTGAATTGGAGAAGTGGGCACCGAATCTAAAATATATTAATCTATGGGATGTATATAGAAAAAGGAATAATATATTATCTTTGTTACACAATGTAAAGATTTCAGCGAAGTCAGATGAACCTGTTAATATGTCTTATGAGCATTTACACGATGTCTATTTAATCAATTTCGAATCCTTTAAGAAGATAGAGAATCCCGAAACATATTTCAAATTTATCATAATAGACGAATCCTCAAAGATGAAATCACCCAAAACGCAAATTACAAAGAAGCTCGTCAAGCTACGCAATCTTATTCCATACCGATTAATAATGTCAGGGCTCCCGGCCCCGAACAACCTACTGGAGTATTGGGGCCAGCTCGCTTTTATTAATGATGAACTTCTCGGCGATAATTACTACCGCTTCCGCAATACATATTTTACGTCCGTAGGTTACGGCGGATTTCTTTACGTCCCGAAATCAGGAGTAAAAGACAGAATAATGAGCAGTGTAAAAGAGCAGGCCTTCTTTGTAAAAAAGACCGACTGCCTGGATCTTCCTGACCGTATATCTGAAATAAGGAATATAGAACTCGATGATAATCAGAAACAAATATATTACGACATGAAGAAACTCAACATACTGGAATTCAAAAGGCATACTACTTTGGCTCCGAACGAGCTAGCGAAAATAATGAAACTCCGCCAGATCACGGCCGGCTTCACTATAACAACGGAAGGGCTCGCGGTTAAGGTAAGCGACAATAAACTTAAAGTACTGAAAGAATTCATAGAGGACGAACTACCGGAAGACCAGCAGGCGATAATCTGGTGCCAATTCCATTGGGAGATTACAGCTATTTTAGAAATGCTTGACGGCAGATCGGCTGCGCTATACGGAGAATTACCGCAGAAAGTCAAAGATGAAAACATCAAAGCGTTCCAAGACGGCAAAGTCCGATTCCTTGTGGCGCATCCGAAGTCCGGCGGTATGGGACTTACATTCACGAACTGCTCCTATATGATATGGTTCTCATTATCGTATTCGCAGGAAGAGCATTCACAGGCGAATGATAGAATATATAGGATAGGCCAGGTTAATAAATGCACTTATATTTATATATTGGCGAAGAAGACCATAGACGAAGTAATCTATAAAGCGTTGCTTAAAAAGAAAAACATGGCTGAGGCCTGTTTGGAGATGCTGAAATGAAAATAAAAAACTTACATGATAAAAAACAAAACATAATACAGTTCTTAAATCAATTAATAGCAAATGAGTTAAACAACACAGAAAAAGTAGATAATCCTATGATTGATTGTTCACTTGATTTTACTACAACTATTGAAGATAATCCAGAAAGAACTTTATGCCGAAAGAAAATCATAATTAATCTTCGATATAAAAATGATTTATATTTAGATTGATACCTGTTTGGAGATGCTGAAAGGAAAGGAAGTCAAAATGAAATGCTTTACCGTTAATTCAAAAGATTTATAAAGAAAGATAAAATGAAACAAGACGGCTACATAACTACTAATTGTCCTGTATGTCAAAGACAAATACCCTTAAGCGACCTTGACCTATACAATGCCTTACAGCTTAAGATATACCATTCTTTGATATGGAAGAATACTTTCTGGATGGGCAACCAAGTGTTCAAATGCGTATTTGATCTATGGGCGCTTCAAGAGATCTTATATGAAACAAGGCCGGATATCATAATTGAAACCGGGACCGGCAACGGAGGCAGCGCTTTATTCATCGCGCATACGCTCTGTCATATCAATAAGGGATTTGTAATCACGATAGACAATGAAAAACGGAAAACCCCGCATCACAAACGGATATATTATTTAATAGGTTCTTCCATATCAAAAAAAATCATTGATGAAATACATAATTTAAAATCTAAATTGCTTGAACCTCGCATTATGGTAATACTGGATTCCAACCATCTTAGCGGTTATGTATTGAAAGAACTCAATATATATAATAAATTCGTTACTAAAGGACAATACTTAATAGTGGAAGACACTAATCTCGGCGGAAACCCGGTCCAGTCGCCTATGCTTAAAAAGGATCCCGGGCCGATTAAAGCCGTGAAAGAATTCCTTAAACACAATAAGGATTTCGCCGTTGACAGAAGCAGGGAGAAATTCGGCGTGACCTTTAACCCGGAAGGATATTTGCTGAGGATAAGATGAAAGAACTAATCTTTCGCTGCGACGACGTAAGCGCGAATACCGATTTCAGTAAGCTATACAGGATGTATTTCGCGATAAAAGAAAAATTTCCGGAGGCAAAAATAATATCAGCGGTGTCACTATTCTCAAAGAAAAGCAAGGCGGAATCGATTTATCCAGAAACTCCGTTTAGAGGAAAACCCATTGAATATCTTTACGATATTGACGCCTTTTTAAAATCAATCCCGTTATTCATTCTTGACAATGAAATAGCCTCGCACGGCCTTATTCATTTAGACCACGGCGATCTGTCTTACGAAATGCAGGAATTATCAATAGTTGTATCATGCAATTATTTACAGACGAAGATGTTCGCGGCTCCGTTTAATACCTACAATAAGGACACTATAAAGATATGCGTCGCGAATGATATAGAGCTTCTGGATCAGCGTGAATGGAAATCAATGGAGTTCAACGAATTCAATACAAAATTCCCGCGATGGTCATTCCATGCCTGGAATTACACCGCCGATATATTTAACAGCGTATTAAAGAAAGGAGAATAAAATGTCTCATAATATTAACTTTACAGGAAGACGAGAAGAATTAGACGAATATGATTTACAGGAAATAGCTAGGTTAATCAAAGAAGGATTTACTTCCGGGCATTTAAATAATGAAGAAGGTAAAAATATATATTGGGAATTAAAATTTAACGTATGGAAGGATGATTAATATGCACTGCACAGATCCCGATTGTCCGATATGCAATCCCAAAATTACACAATGCCGGTCCTGTAAGGCCGATATTATTTGGATCAAACTCAACTCCGGCAAGATGCACCCAGTAAACGCGAAACCCAAAAAAGTATTCATACCGTATTTTATCCACGATGCCGTTCATGCGGTAACGGATAAAAAGAAAGCGCATTGGAAAATTAAAATGGGCTACGAAAGTCACTTCGCTACTTGCCCTGACAGCAACCGCTGGAGAAAGGATAAAAAATGAAACCATGTAAAAGCGTAGAAGATTGTAAAAACGCATGGAAAGAAATACCGCATTTAGCGCCTGTCGTTATAAAAATGATGGACGAATACCTTATTCAATCAATGAACGTATTTGAATGGGGATCCGGCGGTTCTACATTATGGATATCAAGACGCGTATCAGCGATTCATTCCGTTGAAGCAAATTCGCATTGGTATGATTTCCTGTCTGAAAAAATAAAAAAGGAAGGAATAACCAATATTACGATTGATTACCAACCCGAAATATTCATCAAATTACACAACAAGACCGACCGGGACAGGGAAAAAGAAAACCTTGATTATGTAAAAGCGATAGAAAAACACCATACGAAATTCGATCTCATAATAGTGGACGGCATAGTTAATCTCAGGAATAAATGTCTTGAGAAAGCTTTATATTATATAAAACCTGGAGGCCGTATTATATTCGACGACATGCAGCATCCCGGCTTCCAATGCTCAAAGGATTTTTTAGCGCTCAATAATTGGAAAATAAGTTATTATGACAAGCCAAACGGAAACTTAACAGCATGGATATATAGATAAATTATAATAACGGGACGGGTGGCTTTGAAGGAGAACGTCTCCAAGCATATGCGGCTGAAAACGGGACTTGAAACCGATAGTCCTGCCCCGTCCCTACTATTCGGCGCCGCAAGTTGCGGGAAAGCTACTCCTGGTCTAAGGGAGTAATAATCGGTTCGACTCCGACGGCGCCTCCACGAATATGATAGGGTAACTTAGAGTAGCGACAACCTAATCAGTAACCTAAACGACACCCGGAAGAGAGGGATGAGGGGATGAAAAAGAGGAAGAAGAAACACTCAAAAGCATTCAATAAGAGAGTGCCGACGATAAGGGAGATAGAAGATTGCCTAATGACAGGGCGACTTATGCAATATCATATAGAGAGTAAGGTTAATCTTAAGGAATACGCTACCGCCATCCACGAATTGATGGTGAGGAGATTGGGAGGGGAATGATGATACGACTTATCATAGAGAATAGAGGAAGTGATTATGATGGAACAATGTCCGTATGGTATGAAACAAAAGTAATTGATAATGAAGAACTTGAAAAGTATTTAAAGGAAAAGATTGGATATGCCGGAGTAGGGCAAAGGAAAGTCATAGGACAAGAAATATTTACAGAACCGCTAACCTCAAAAGGAGATGAGAGATGAGGCGGATAAACTGCCTACACTTATCACCAAGTATATACGAGTATATACGGAGGCACTAAAAGGAGATGAGAGATGAAGCAATTAGCACTAATAATCGCTTCATAATTAACCTCGGAGGCACTATGAGTAATTATTCTTTAATCGGAATTGATGGAAACGCTTTTTCTGTAATGGGGTATGTTACTAGAGCTATGAGGAAAGAGGGTAAGTCTAAAGAGGAAATAGACGAGTATAGAGCAAAAGCAATGAGCGGAGATTACAACAACCTTTTACTGGAAAGTCAAGAGGTAATAGATGAATTAAATGGAGGTAACTGATGAACCCCAAAACTAAAGAGTGTGTGGAGGTATTGAAGCTATATTTAGAAATGGCGGACTCCTTTTATAACTTACAAGAAAAATCTGGTGTTAAGTTCACAAAAGGACGACTTAAATTCAGAAAAGATATTAAAGAGGCAGTTTCCTACGCCCTCACTACCCTACCGAAGTATGAGGAGGCGTTGAGGAAGATAGCAGAGCATAATATATACACTATACCACAGATAGAAATAAGAAACATCGCAAAGAACGTATTGGAGGGGGATAGGTAAAGGAGGGAGATTATGGCGGAGACAGAGAAAAAGAGAGATTATCAAATTACTGAGGAGCATTGTCGTAATATGATTAAAGGTGTCTGCGAGGGGTGCGGTGGGAAGTTAGAACCCATTGAGACCGTGGATAATGCAGGGCAACCGACTTTCTGGGTAGGATGTAAAAAATGTATGTGCTTTCGTTCGGGAGTAGAGAGAAAGTATTGGGAGATAGCACGCCTGTTAATTGATGAGGGGGAACTAATACCTTATTCACATATGCGTAGAATGGAATACGAAAATTCGCCCGAAAGACTTGATTACTGGTTATCTTCTCAAACAGCTGGGTTATCTCATAAAATTCAACACATAGATAAACTCTTAAAAGGCAAGACCCCACACCCACAGAAAGGCGGGAGAGGATGTTCAGAACCGACTACATAGATAAGCTACATTTACATTATCCAGAAGCAACATTTATTACTGTGAGAGCAAATAAAGACGGGCTTCAGTTTTGCGTTTTTACTGA
>Ga0272441_10000975_pt1 | contig 61982 bp, 49 predicted proteins | sample SSMProp6N_FD_193582 | JGI IMG/M metagenome (GOLD analysis project Ga0272441, IMG submission 193582) | Marine sediment archaeal communities from Little Sippewissett salt marsh, Falmouth, MA, United States - SSM-Prop-6N | ecosystem: Environmental > Aquatic > Marine > Wetlands > Sediment ... | reverse complement strand
TTTTTAAGTTCACTTAGCCTTATTGTTTCATATTTTATTTCTTGTTTTTCTAGGAGTTCTGATAATCCTGGTATATGTCCATCGCCGACAACAGCTATTACCTGGTCGTATTTTTCATCTGCTGTTTTTAGTTGTTGAACCATATATGTGTTGCGTTCATCGATGAGGACTTTTTTGATTGTTGGGAATTTTTTTTCTATTTCTTTCATATATGTATCAAAGTTATCCTGTATTTTGTCTAGTTCTTTTTCCACGCGTTTTTTGCTTACAAAAAGCCCGCCAAGGCCTGAGAACATGATCCTGATTTTCTCCCGGAAGGTCATTTTTTTCAGCATCCTTGTGAATAACCGTTGCGCGTTCATGTCAATGAATGCTAGTGGGAGTTGATGACTCTGGGCATAGTTTATTGTTGTTAGCATTTCTTGTCCTGCGGTTACCCCGTATTCTTCTGCTAGTCCATCTTGGAATCTGGATAGGAGCTTGTATAGTATGGGTAGGTTTTTACTGGCTTCTTTGTATTTTTCTGGATCTGTTTGTTTTATCATCATAGCCTGGTATCTTTGTTTGTCGAGTTCTATGCATAGTAGATCTGGTTGTTTTTTATCGAAGATATTTAGTAGGGCTTGTGTTAGGTTGAATACATGTCCGGTTCCGATAATGATTATCATTTTTTCTAAATATTCCTTTTTTAGTATCTATAATGCTCTGATTTATATGGTCCTTCTGTTTTTACTCCTATGTATTTGGCTTGTTTAGGTGATAATTTTGTTAATTTCACGCCTAGTTTTTGCAGGTGGAGTCTTGCGACTTCTTCATCTAGGATTTTTGGTAGCATGTAAACATCTAAATCATGTTTTTTATTCCAGAGTTCCATTAGTGCGAGGCATTGGTTTGTGAAACTGTTGCTCATTACGAAGCTGGGGTGTCCTGTTGCGCATCCTAGGTTTACTAGTCTTCCTTCTGCGAGCATGAATATCTCATGTCCATCTGGGAAAACATATTTGTCAACCTGTGGTTTGATGTTCATTTTTTTGATCCCTGGTATTTTCTCTAGTTGTGCTACTTGTATCTCGTTATCAAAGTGTCCAATGTTGCAGACAATGGCTTGATCTTTCATTTTTTTCATATGTTCCGCTGTTATTACTTCACAGTTTCCTGTTGATGTGACATAGACGTCTGCTTCACCTAGTGTGTCTTCTAAGGTTGTGACTTCGTATCCTTCCATTGATGCCTGCAGGGCACATATCGGATCGATTTCTGTGACTATTACTCGGGCTCCGAATCCTCTCATGCTCTGGCAGCAGCCCTTGCCAACGTCGCCATAGCCGCATACTACTATTATTTTACCAGCGACCATTACATCTGTTGCTCTTTTGATTCCATCTGCTAGGCTTTCACGGCAGCCGTAAAGGTTGTCAAATTTGCTTTTTGTCACGGAATCGTTAACGTTGAAAGCAGGGAACAGTAGTTTTCCATCACGTTTCATCTGATAAAGACGGTGTACTCCTGTCGTGGTTTCTTCTGATACTCCTTTGATGTCTTTTGCGGTTCTATGCCACCGATCTGGGTCTTTGTCATAGATTGTTTTTAAACAAATCATGAGCTCCCTGAAATCTTCACCCTCCTCGCTGTAGTCCTTATCTAATAATGATGGGTTGTCCTCTACTTCATAACCCTTATGTACCATTAGTGTAGCATCGCCACCGTCATCAACGAGCAAATTTGGTCCTTTACCATCTCCGAAATCCAGGGCATGTTGTGTGCACCACCAGTAATCCTTTAGTGTTTCACCTTTCCAAGCGAAAACTGGGACGCCTGTTTTTGCTATCGCTGCAGCGGCATGATCCTGTGTTGAAAAAATATTGCAGCTAGACCAGCGTACATCTGCACCAAGCTGTTTTAGTGTCTCTATTAGAACTGCTGTTTGTATGGTCATATGTAGGCTGCCCATTGCTCGAGCGTTTTTCAATGGTTTTTCCGGTCCGTATTTTTCACGTACTGCCATCAATCCTGGCATTTCTTTTTCAGCGATTTCTATCTCTTTCCTGCCCCAGTCAGCAAGATTCATGTCTTTGATTTTATATTTCTCAATTTCTACGGTCATCATTTCTACACCTATCATTTTTTTTATTTTAATATGAGTTTTGCGTCTACAACGCAATAATCATTTTTGTATACAAAAACCGGGTTTAGATCCATCTGATCGATATGATCTATTAGTTTCTCTCCGATTTCTGAAACCTTTAGCAGCAGGTTTTTTACTTGTTTTTTATCTGCGGGGATATTACGGAATCCTTCAAGTAGTTTTTTACCTTTTATTTCCTCTATCATCTCCTCCGCATCAACGTTGTCTATTGGTACAACTCTGAAGGTTACATCCTTGTAAAGCTCTGTGTATATTCCACCGATGCCACACATGATAGTCAGGCCAAATGTTGGATCCTGAACTAATCCTATGATAATTTCGACACCCTTGTCAACCATTTGATCCACGAGGAGGTCCTCTTTTGGGAATTTCTTTTTGAATTCTTTGAATACTTGTTTCAACTCAGACATATTATTAATACCTAGTTTTACTCCGCCGACATCTGTTTTATGCAGTATTTTACTGGAGCATACTTTGAGCGCTACTGGAAATTCTAAACCCAGGTTTTTCAAATCTGCTTCTTTGTTCACAAGTTTATAATTGGTAGTTTTAATACTAAATGTTTTTAGTAAATCCTTCACCTCTTTCTCTGAGAGAGGGCCTCTCCTGTTAATCAACTGTTTAACATCGGTTTTCATGTTTTATTCCTTTTTTCTATTGTCAATAACACGTTTAGCTTTTAAACCCTCCTGTGGGATGCCATCAGGTGGAAGAACATTGACATGTGGTGTGAAAACAATTACTGTTTTAATCTCATTTCTAAGTTTTTCCTTGAGATCTATCTGGTCAACCTGGCTGAGAAGGGTTTTGCTTTCTACCTCAACGGTAAGCTGATCAACATCGTCTTTATCAGTGGTAAGAATCATCCTCCAGTTTCCTCCAACATTGTCATGTTTCATGAGTACAGATTCTATCTGACCAGGGTAAACATTGGTTCCACGTATGATGATCATATCATCAGATCGTCCTTTGATTGTGGTATGTTTCACATGTGTACGACCACATTCACAGATTTTCTGATCAAAAATTTTTGCAAGATCGTGTGTTCTGTAACGCAACAAAGGCATACCCTCTTTTGTAAGAGTTGTTAGAACTATTTCTCCTTCTTCTTCGACATCAACTGGTTCAAGAGACACTGGGTCAAGAACCTCTATCAGAAAGTGATCCTCCCAGAGGTGTAAACCATTATGTTGATCGCAGTCTGTGGAGACACCTGGTCCACACATCTCAGTTAACCCGTAGATGTCATGGACATCCATATCCCAGGCATCCATGATTCGTTTCTTCAAACCGGGTGTGAACATTTCAGCACCAAACAAACCATTACGAACCTTAAGTTTCTTAAGATCAACACCTAGACTATTTGCAACTTGTGAAAGACGCATAGCATAAGATGCAACACCAGAGATAAAAGTTGTCCCATAATACTCCATGAGTTTCAATTGTCGTTCAGACTGCCCCATACCTGAGGGGATAACCATTGCTCCAACCTTCTGAGCACCATAATGGAAGCCAAATGCGCCAGTAAATGTGCCGTAGGGTATAGGATTCTGAAAAACATCCTTCTTGGTAAGACCTGACATGCTAAGGCAACGTGCCATAACCTCAGACCAAACCTCAATGTCACCACGGGTGTAACAAACAGTAACAGGAACGCCAGTAGTCCCAGAGGAAGCATGAAGCTCAACACAGTTATTCAAAGAAGATGCCATCATGCCAAAAGGAGCATTATCACGGAGATCATTCTTAGTAGTAAACGGAAGTTTTTGTATATCATCTAGTGTTTTAATATCATCAGGTTTAATCTTAAGTTCTTTGAATTTCTTCTGATAAAAAGGAACATTATCATAAACACGGTGGACAGTCTCCTTCAATCTTTTAAACTGTATCTCCTGGATTTTTTTACGAGGTAGCTTCTCCATTTTAGGGTTAAACATATTATCCATAAACTATTTCCCCGAGCCGTGAAACACAACTACTTTTAAAAAGTTTAGTGAAAATAACCCTGTCCTACAACAAAAGTTTTAAATAAAGAATTCTCTTCCTATGCCTCTACCAACTCCTTATGGACTGGTGAAATTAATCATGGTAAAAAGTATGTATGGTCATGTTGGTGATCAATGGAAGAAACCTGATACCTCCTTTAAATCACCACAACAGCAAAGACTTATTCAATGGCGTAAAGAGGAAAACTTCCTCAGAGTTGATAAACCAACACGTATAGACCGCGCCAGGTCACTTGGTTATAAGGCTAAACCTGGTTACACTGTTGTCCGTGCATGGGTTAGACATGGTGGATTACGTAAACCTACTCTTAAGGGTGGGCGTAAGCCTTCAGCTAAAGGTATCAGTAAGATAACTATGGGTAAAAACACGCAGCGTATAGCTGAGGAACGTACCGTTAAACGTTATCCTAACATGGAGGTTCTTAATTCTTATTGGGTTGGTAAGGATGGTAAGAATCATTATTATGAAGTGATACTGGTTGACCCTGTTCATCCATCAATTATGAATGATCCTAAGATTAACTGGATTACTGATACAAGCCATAAAAGACGTGTTCTCCGTGGTCGTACTAGCGCTGGACAAAGGGGTCGTGGGTTACGTCATAAAGGCAAAGGTGCTGAGAAGGTTAGACCAAGTATTAGAGCCCGTGGGAATAAGGGAAAATAGTTTTTCAAATAATGTAAAACTTTTTTGTTTAACAATGGGATAGTTTTCTTTTTCTTGTAAATCAAAACAATAAAAATGTTCTGGATTTCCTTCAGTAAAAGTATGTTTAATCGTATCACTGTCATATCCTCTTTTACTTGCAGTAATAGTAATTTCTTGATTTAAAGGTAGTCCAGTGATTCTATAGTTACCCATAACAGGACCACTTATTGTTTGTTTAATACCTGCATCTACTAATGCAAAAGGAACTGGGTAAGCGCCCCAGGTATCATGAGATTCTATTGTATATCCGTAGATTGTGCCACCACATGATGAATCTTCAGTTTCTTCTTTGTTTAATATTTTTGAGGTTGATTTTATATTTAGTTTTTCATCTGGTGTTAAGGTTAATTTTAATGCGGTGCCTTTTATCTCAATATATGGATTATCAACATTCAAATGATCGATTTTTGTAAAATAACCTTGTCCAACTATGGTGTTTCCATTTAAATTAGTACAACTATCAGCAGTTTTTATATAGCCTTGTGCATTTGCAACACCAAAATTTACGGTGCCTAAGAGAGATGAGGCGATTCCTCGTCCATATATATCAATTTCAACATTATAGAGATCATACGTCTTAGCGTGATATATTAGCTCGAAATCTACTATCTTATTGGGGTCATCTGAGCTTAGATGTACAGTTTTAGTTTCACTCTTATAATCTGTGTGCATGACTGTTACTTTGTAAGTCCGATCTAAAGGAAGCTCCGATAATTCATAATTACCATCATAGTGACTGAAACCACATTTAATTTCTGCATCCACAAATGCACCTGAACAATCATAGAGCATTCCCCATTGAGAGATTTGACAGGCTATATGACCAGAGATGCTCCCATAGTTAGTCGTTTCTTCTGTTTTATCAATTTTAGCTTTACTATAACGATCAGATGGTATCATTTGAAAATCTCTTGCTAAATGTGGATCATATTTGGATAGATATACAGTTTTAGTCTCTTTTTTAAATCCATAGCATGTGACCACTAATGTATAGGTTGTATCTAATGGAAGATTTTTTAATTTGTAATTGCCGTTTTTGTCACTCCAGGTCTTTTTTATGCCTATATCTACCTTTGCTCCGTCTAAGTTATATCTTGGTAGTAACCATGATCCTGCATAGTAGTAAAGATTACCTGATATGCTTCCATAGTTAGTTGTTTCTTCAGTGTTTTCATCAACATTTTTCGTAACCATTAATGCATTACTAATTGGTGCTACTGCTACTCCTAGCAATAGTATTATTGTTGTATATGCTATTGTTTTTCTGTATTTGTTTTTCATTTTCTTTCACCTATTTTAGTTATTATTGTAACAAGTGATTAAATCACTTTATTTAAATACATTGTAATTATAATAACAAAATGTGGTTTAAATGTTAGACTAAAAACAGATAGTAACCCTTGCTAACAAAAAATGTTATAATAATAACAAGTTATCTTACAACCATCACCGGCTTAGCAGCGTACTGAACAACCTTATTAGCCACGCTACCAATCAGATACTGCCCGAGTTCACTCTGACCCTTACTACCCAACACAATAAGATCAACCTTCAAACGATTAGCAACATCAATAATGACCCCCGCAGGATCACCCTCCTCAACCATACCCGTGATCATAAAACCCTGCTCTCCAAGATCAGTAATTGTATGTTTAATAAGATTCTCCGCTTTCAGTCTAAGATTCTTATAAGCCTCAGGATAAACAAAAGACTTATCTTTAGGGCTGGGAACAACAGCAAGAAGAACAAGCTCACCATATTCATCCAGAATCATCATGGCACGGTTCAAAGCCTGCTCTGATCCCTCGGATCCATCAAAACCAACAAGAACCTTCCTCATAATAATCTATTTTTTTCTCCACACAGGACCACTAGTGGTATCCTGCACCTCAAACCCTATTTTATCAAGCTCGTTTCTAATACTATCAGCGATTTTCCAATCCTTTCTAGCTCTGGCTGTTTCTCTAGCTTGAAGAAGTAAATCCATTATCTCCTCAAGACCTTTTCCCTTAACATTTGTTATAAAAACACTAGCGGTTTCACGGAGTTTTTCTAAAACCTTGTCATCAGAAACAACCTTCTTGTCTTGAAACAATGTTAAAACGTTACCAATCCGTTTCATGGTATCCAACGCGTACCTGATCAACCCGGGATCAGGATTAGATGTTTTTTCAAAAAAACGATTACCAGTGTTAACAAAATCAAAAACGATACTAACCGCCTGCGAGGTGTTAAAATCATCATCCAGTGCAGACTCGAAACTATTTTTGAAATCATCAACAACCTTCAGGTATTTTTTTTCCTCAGGTGACAATTTTTTTTCATCGATTTTTTTATCACCCGCAAAACTTTCCATTTTCTCCATTAGGCGATGAATACGAACCAGTCCCTTCTCAGCATTTTTTAGCGCGTTCTCACTGAAATCAGGGGGGCTACGATAATGAGCCTGAGCGAAAAAGAAACGAACTACCTCAGCATCCCATTTCTTTAGAAGGTCTTTCACGTTTACAATGTTACCAATAGATTTGGACATTTTCTCCCCATCAACTGTGAGAAGACCAATATGCATCCAATATTTGGCAAACTGTTTACCAGTTGCAGCTTCTGCTTGTGCTATCTCGTTTTCATGATGTGGAAATCGAAGGTCCATACCGCCTCCATGGATATCAAATGGAAGTCCAAGCTGTTTGCTGCTCATCGCAGAACATTCTATATGCCAGCCAGGTCGTCCCTCGCCCCATGGGCTAGGCCATGAGGGTTCTCCTGGTTTTGTAGCTTTCCAGAGTGCAAAATCAAAAGAGCATTGCTTGTGTTCATCAGTAATTGCACATGCACTGCTTTTCACTTCATCAATTTTTTGTCCTGAAAGCTTTCCATAATCTTCGAATTTTTCAACAGAAAAATAAACATCACCACCAGATTCATATCCATAGCCTTTATTGATTAGTTGTTCTATCATCTTTATCATATCAGGAATAGTCTCAGAGGCTTTCGGATAACTGTCTGCACGGCGTATACCAAGATTATCAAGGTCTTTAAGACATCTATCTGCAAAACGACGTGAATATTCAAGAGCATCTACTCCTTCACGGTTTGCAGCATCGATTATTTTATCATCAACATCAGTGATATTCTGAATATATTTCACTTTGTATCCTTTGTATTCAAAATACCTTCGGATGACATCAAAAGCAAAATACGTCCGAGCATGGCCAATATGTGCATCACTGTACACGGTCATTCCGCAGACATACATTTTTACTTTATCTTTTTCAACTGGTTTGAATATCTCTTTTTTCCGTGTTAGACTATTGTATATTTTAATCGTCATCGTTATTTAGCCTTCTTTAGGGCAAATAGAGTGTTAGATAAATAATTTACTGAAACCTTTTTTTCCAAATGATTTATAAATATAATATACATACCATGAAAACACTAGTATATCTTAGGAGGCTAAATATTTATGAAAACAACATTTAGTATTATAAAAGCAGACGTTGGCGGATGGCCAGGACATGCACTAGTGCATCCAGACCTGGAAGAAATCGCAAAAAAGAAACTAACAGAGGCACAAAGAGAGAAAACAATCATGGATTTCTATGTGACACACTGTGGTGACGACCTAGAACTAATAATGACACACACCAACGGCGAGGACAGCAAAGAAGTACACAGCCTAGCCTGGGACACCTTTTGTGAGGCTACAGAACGCGCACGGGATCTAGGACTCTACGGTGCAGGACAAGACCTACTATGTGACGCGTTCTCCGGGAACATCAAAGGCATGGGACCAGGGATCGCAGAACTCGAATTCACAGAAAGAAAAGCAGAACCAGTACTAACATTCTTCATGGACAAAACCGAGCCAGGAGCATTCAACTTCCCGATATACCGGATGTTCGCAGACCCATTCAACACCGCAGGACTAGTCATTGATCCATCCTGTCATGATGGATTTGTCTTTGAAGTATGGGACATACAAGAACATAAAAATGTGATGCTTAAGACACCACAGGAAATGTACGACCTACTAGCCCTCATCGGAGCTAAATCACGTTTCGTAATAAAACGTGTCTTCCCAAAAAACACCTCGAAACTACCATCAGATGAACCAGTCTCCGCGATATCAACCGAGAAACTCTACCAGATCGCAGGGGAATACGTAGGTAAAGACGACCCCGTGGGAATAGTCCGAGCCCAGTCGGGACTACCAGCAGTCGGGGAAGTACTAGAAGGATTCAGCCTAGGACACCTCGTAAGCGGCTGGATGCGCGGGTCACACAACGGGCCATTAATGCCTGTAGCTGTTAAAGATGCTCAATGTACAAGATTCGACGGACCACCCCGGGTAACAGCCCTTGGGTTCCAACTACACGAGGGAAAAATCACCGCACCAGTAGACTTGTTTGATGATCCAGCATTTGACATAACTCGGCGTAAAGCACAGGAAGTCATGGATTACATGCGACGTCATGGACCATTCGAACCACACCGTTTACCAATGGAAGACATGGAATACACCACATTACCTAAGGTCATGAAAAAACTAGGTACAAGGTTCAAAAAAGTAAAATAAAAAACCCACTCTTTTTCTTCTTCCTTTAATTTTAAATAATAGGAGCTTATTCAGGACTTACTCTAAAGATGGAGCAAAAGAAGATTATGGCACGAATGCATGCACGAAGAAAAGGAAAATCCGGATCAACACATCCAGTTGAAAGAAAAAAACATCCAGAATGGAGCTCGTTAAACCCGCGTGAAGTTGAATCACATATAATAGATCTAGCGAAAACTGGGAAAACCACAAGCGAGATCGGTATGATACTTCGTGATCAATACGCAGTCCCAGATGTCAAACTAGCAACCGGTAAAAGTATTACAAAAATACTATGGGGAAATAACATTAAATTCGACATCCCAGAGGATCTACGTAATCTTATTGGTACAGCTCTTCAACTCCGTAAACATCTTGAGATCCATAAAAAAGATCTTAAAAACAAGAGGAACCTTCAGCTCACAGAATCAAAAATCAGAAGACTTACAAAATATTATCATAACAATAGTCGTCTTCCAGAAGGCTGGAAATACAGCCCAGAGCAAGCCAAACTGATGTTTGAATAAAGCCATTATCTTTTTTAGATAATAGCTGTTTTTCATTTTTCTAAAATGACTGATAATATTACCAATTTATGCAAAAAAGCCGCGGAGATAATTCATTCTTTTCCAAAGGAAACCAGAATCCGAGTTATTTCTCATTATGACGCTGATGGTATTTCTGCCGCAAGTGTCATCTGTAAAGCATTATACCGTGAGGGTTATGATTTCCATGCCACACTTATGCGTAATCCTTTTGACAAAGGCCTAGTACGTGTCTCAAAGGAAACAAATAATCTGATTATCTTCTGTGACATGGGTAGCGGTCAAATTGAGACAATTGAAAAAATAGATTGTAAATCCATTATTATCGATCATCATCAAGCAATTAAGGAAAAACCCATGGATAACGTGTTTCAGATCAATGCTAATCTCTGTGGAATAAACGGTAACTATGAGGCATGCGGCGCTAGTCTTACTTTTTCTGTTGCAAAGGCTCTTAACCATGTTAATGAGGATCTTTCACCGCTTGCAGTAGCTGGTTTCATAGGCGATAAACAATACATCGGCGGTATCCGTGGTTATAATAAATCCATCCTCGATGATGCCGTTAAAAAAGGTTATCTAGTTGAAAAAATCGGTTTAAAACTTAATGGTAAAACACTATCTGATGCTTTGTTTTATACAGTTGATCCTTATTATTCTGGTATTTCTGGTGATAAAAATGGTATTAACAGTTTTTTGAAAAAAATTGGTTTAAACATGGATGTTAAACTTGAGGATCTAAGTGATGAGCAGCTTAAACAGGTTCATTCCTATCTTTTATTTATCTTAATCCGGAAGGGATGTGAGAAGAATATTCTTGACACGGTTATCCGAGAGCGGTATACTTCTGAAATGCTGTTTGGTTGTGAGCTTGAACGTTTCGCTGACCTGATTGACAGCTGTGGTAAGGGCGGTAACCGTGGTCTAGGTCTCTCAGTAACGTTGGGTGATAAATCTGCTTTTGAACAAGCTGAGGGTTTTGAGAAAGAATATAAAAAACGTGTTCTAGATGAACTCCTTCGTCTTGAAAAAGATGGTTTCAAAGAAATGAAAGGTTTCCGTTATTTCTACAGCATGGATTCCTCCCTTGGTGGAGTGATCGGTGGTATTGCCACGAATTATTTGTTGGATCGTGAGAAACCATTGCTCTCCTTAGTTAGAAATGATGATGAGATCCATGTTTCCTGCCGTGGGAACCAGTATCTAGTAAGCAAAGGTTTAGATCTTGGTGTTGCTATGAAAGAGGCTTCTACAAAACTTGGTGGTCATGGCGGTGGTCATGCTATTGCCTCTGGTGCAACAATTAAAATAGAAAAAGAGGATGAGTTTCTTAAAATGGTTGATGATATCATTATTAAACAGCTGAAGGAGGCTTAGATTTTGAAAACATCTTGTGACATCGTTATAGATTTTGAAAATTCTAAAAAGGTTAGCACTGTGCTTAAATCCGTGAATGTTGATGATTTTGATTTTGTTAAATCAAAAAAGGATGGCAATAAACTAGTGGCCCATATTGAAAGCAACTCTGTTTCTAGTCTTCTTCACACCTTGGATGACTACCTTGCCTGTGTTTCTGTTGCTGGTCGTGTTGTGGATAAAGATTAATTAGTGTTTTTATGTTATCTATGGTGTTGCTATGAGGTTTGATTTAAAGACTTGTATGACTTTTAGCGGTGACATTTCACCGGTAAAAAAAGATGTGGAAACTTTTCTCGCTGATTTTAGTAAATCTCTTCAGACTAAGGATAAAACCGTTAAATTTGAAAAGATAAAAATCGATAAAAACATTCTAAGTTTTGACATTGTCTCAGAGGGTGTTTTCCGTCCTCATAATGTATTGCTCCAGCTTAAAAACTCTATGGGTCGTGAGTTCGGTAAAAAACATCATCTCGGAGTCCGTGATATAAAAATAATGAGTTACATTGTTGAATTTGAACTTGAACGGAAGCCTTTGAAAAAAACGGTTATTCCTTTCGCTGATGTAAGTTTTAAAAATAAAACTGCGACATTGATTTTGAAAGATGTTTCATCAGAGTTTCTGCAACGTAATTACATCGATCGAATGATCTCCCGTGTTCATGAGAAAGTTGAAAATCAATATTATGAGGGCAAAGGTGAGTTTTGGAAACTTATCTGGGAATCCAAGGTGAAGAAACCTTCATGGTCAAAAGACCCCACTGAGGAGATGACAAAAAAAGGATGGCTTCAACAGGGTCCAACAAAGGGTAAATGGTTTTACCGCCCTCAAATTGCGGCTATTATGAAAACCATGGAAAAAATAGCCATCGAGGAGGTCTTGAAACCACTAGGTTTCCAGGAGATAATAGAATCCAACATTGTACCTTTTGATATCTGGCTTCGTACTGGTCACATGGAGGGCATGCCCGGGGAGTTTTACTATACAGTCGAGCCAGCTACACGTGATGTTGAACGCTGGGAGCGTTTCGTTGATCTTGTGAAAATCACCAAAGAAATACCATTGGATGAACTAAAGAAAAACCTAAGTGACCCACGTGGCGGTATCTGTTACGCCCAATGTCCTGTGATTTACTGGTCATTCCATGGTAAAACCATCTCTGAGAAATCCCTACCTGTATTAGTTTACGATAAAACAGCTGTTAGCGGCCGATATGAATCAGGTGGCCGTCATGGCATTGAACGAGTGGATGAGTTCCACCGGATTGAACCCGTATATATAGGAACACGTGAACAACTCCTAGAACTACGTGATAAACTTCTTAATCGTTATAAACATGTGTTTAACAACATTTTTGACCTTGAATGGCGCATGGCATGGGTAACACCATGGTACATGCAGCAGGCTGGGAAAATAGGTGATGAAAGCTCTCAGGATACTGGCACGATTGATTTCGAAGCATATATGCCATATCGTGGTGACCGTAAAAAATCAGAATGGCTAGAATTCCAAAATCTGAGCATCCTAGGTGATAAATACATCAAAGCATTCAACATCAAAGCACAAAAAAGTCAGCTTTGGAGTGGTTGTTCAGGTATAGGTCTTGAGCGTTGGACTACAGCATTTCTAGCACAAAAAGGAATAGATCCAAAAAATTGGCCTGAGGGTTTCCAGAAATATCTGAATAAATTACCAGATGGTATTGATTTCTTGTGATAAAAAATGCCAAAGGATTTATCAGAATATAAACGTAAATATGACATGAGCCGTCATCATGCCTGGGCAGGATCAGTACTACTAGCCGTTTTACTAGCAGTCAGAGTTTTTTTAGAAACCTCAGAAATCAAGATCGATGATTGGATAATTATCTTTGTGGGAGTATTACTTGTTATTTATATTCTTACAGCAGTTTTTTTAACATATAAATACAGATCAGGGCTCTCCGTTTCCCGGGAGCAGGTTGTCCAGGTAAAAGTTGAACCCTCTAAAACTGATGTCGATCTTGAGAAAGAACATCTTAAAATTGAGAAGAAAAAAGCCAAAATTGAAGTTAAAAAAGCTAAGAAAACCAATAAAAAATGATTTTGGGAAAAACCTTTAAATAAGAATTCTATCCCACTCCGATGGCAAAAAGAAGAAAGGAAAAAGATGAAGAAGAAGATAAACCCTTTAAACTTCCTAAGTTCGATGAAGAAGCATTCATGAAACGTGAACGACGGAATGTTAAAACAATGGTTATTGCAGCATTGTTTGGTATGCTTATGGCCCTTGTTTGTTTTGGCTTCTGGGCTCTTATGGGCAGTGGAAGCAGTTTTCGATGGGCATTAGTCCTTTTAGTATGTATCGCTAATGCTGCTTTTATTAAGTACATATATGCCAGACTTAACATTGATATTTCTGATTTTACAAAGAAAAACTGGTTTAGTAATTACGCTATTTATTTCTTCGTATGGTTAATTCTTTTTATAATCTTGGTTAACCCGCCTGTTTATGATGATGAGAAACCATACATAGGACTCGCTGTTTTACCAATAACTCAGGAACCAGGTGGGGATATCTTGATAGTCGCAAAAATCACTGATAATGTTGGTGTTAACACTGATTCATTAAAAATGGAGATAGTAGACCCTGATGGGAATACAACTAGTCTTACTCCATCTGAGTTCGAATTTGATAATACTATTGTTAAATATGTTTATGATAACCCTGATGGTTTACTGGGTGATTTTACGTATACACTAACAGCCAATGATGTAAATGGTTACACAAGGCAAAAAACCGGAGATTTTTCATATGATGCCGATGCGATCGATATCACATCTTCACGTTTTACAAACCTAACACATGGAGATGACATAACTATCGAAGTTGAAACGGGTATATCCACAAATAATTTCAGAGTTTATTACACGCTTGATGATGGAGAAGAAATCAATGTAAACCGTAAATATGCAAACATCGCTGAAGAATATGAAACCTCTCCAAAATACGAAGGATGGAACGAAAACAGTAATTACACCATGAAAGTATATGTCGAAGTAAGTCATTATTTCACAAATGTCCTAAAGAAATATTCAAACATAGTTGAAGACACCCAGATTTATACTGTTACAACAGATGATGAAGATAATGACATCGGTGATGATACAGTGCCTATGCCCTGGAACTGGAGTAAACCGCAAGGTCAACAGGCAGATGTTTTACTAAACTATGACAACCCAACAGTAGAAAACGGTCCAGTACTACCATATCCAAATACTGTACAAGCACCAGGATTCGAGACAATAATATTCATAATAGCATTAATAGCCGTAGTTTTAATCTTTAAATACAAAAAGAAGGATAAACGAAAACAGAAATGAACAAAGAACTAGCAAACTTCTGCAAACAACTAAAAAAAGATTTCAAACCAAAAAATCAAAACACAAAAAAACCAGTAAGCTGCTGGTCAGAGAAAGACATACTCAACAAAAAAATAGTAAACGCTTTTGTAATAATTTTTAAAACACAAGGCTGCACATGGGCTCTAGAATCAGGTTGCAGCATGTGCGGCTATTTCAATGATAGCATATGGAGAAAAATACCTGACACGGATCTTTTAGAACAATACAAATCAGCAATGGAAAAACACACTGATCAAAAATTTGTGAAAATATTCACCTCAGGAAGCTTCCTAGATGACAAAGAAATAAAACCCCAGGTTAGAAACAAGATACTCACAAGTTTATATGAAAAAGTGGACAAAGTATCCGTGGAATCAAGACCAGAATACATAACAGAAAAAAAAATAAATGAAATAAAAAAAATAGCAGGAACAAAAAAATTTGAGGTAGGAATCGGCCTTGAAACCAGTAATGATCAAATACGTGAAAACAGTATAAACAAAGGTTTCACCTTTAATGATTATAAAAAAGTAGCAAAACTGTTAAAAAAACATGAAATGGGTGTGAAAACCTACGTGTTGGTTAAACCTCCTTTTATCACTGAGAAACAAGCCATAAATGATGCTATAAACACTATAAAAGATATCAAAAACCTCACAGATATTGTCTCGTTTAACCCTGTTAACATTCAACGCAACACCCTTGTAAGTTATCTATGGAAACGTAAACAATACCGTCCTCCATGGCTCTTTAGCCTAGTAGAAATACTACGGGAGAGTAAAAAAATCACAGAAAACATATTGTTGAAATGCGATATCGTCGCTGGCGGGAAAACCCGTGGTGCCCATAACTGTAGAAATTGCGATTACAGCTTCATCAAGGCAATCTCAGAGTTCTCACTGTCTCAGGATGAAAAAGTTTTCAAAGATTTAAAATGCGAATGCCATGAGAAATGGCTTGACCAGTTAGACCTGGAGGATCTTGGTTTCGGATCCCTAGCGAACATGTATGGTTAGGATGATTTTTATGAAAGTAGAAAAAAATGAAAAAGTAGTTTTAATCGAGGAAAATCTAAGACGATATTTTGTTGACACCAATGGTAAAACTGATAAAATCAAGGGAGTAGGAGTTTTTGATCCAAAAATCATCTTGGGAGAAGAATATGGTAAACAAATCATGATTGGTGATAAAAAACTCTGGGTTCTAAAACCGTCTCTTATGGACAAAATGATGGGTTTGAAAAGAAAAGCTCAGATCATATTACCTCGTGATGCATCGCATATTATTATGAACTGCAGTATTGAACCAGGTCATAAGGTTATCGAGGCAGGTATTGGTTCCGGTTCTCTCACTATTGCTCTAGCAAACGCGGTGGGTCCAGATGGTCATGTTTATTCTTATGATAACCGCATGGATTTCATTGATCATGCAAAAAAGAATCTAAGAATGGCAGATGTTAAAAAACTTGTCACAATCCGAAACCGGGATGTGACACAGGGTTTCGATGAGAAAAACGTGGATGCATTAATTCTTGATATTCCCAACCCCTGGGATGCTATCAGTCATGTTTGGAAGACTCTTAAAACAGGTGGTTATTTCTGTAGTTATTCACCTTTGGTTTCCCAGGTGGAAAAAACAGTGAAAGAAATCGGAAAACATGGTTTCATCGATGTTAGAACCTTTGAGAATATCCAGCGTGAAATAATTGTATCTGATCATGGTACACGTCCAAGTTTTAGTATGCTTGGTCACACTGGTTATCTTACTTTCGCTCGAAAAATATTACTTTAGTTTTATCCCACGTTGATTTTGATATTTACCAGATTTTTTATCATAAAGCTCTGAGGGCATAGATAACATGTTCTCAAAAACTATCTGACAGAAACGATCACCAATAGGTATCTCAATTGGTTCATCATTACTATTGAAACAACTAATAGTAAGAGTCCCATGGAATCCTGCATCTACCTTCCCGAAACTTGCCATAATGCCTTTTCTTGCGTAGCTTGACCTTATCCATAGCTGGGAGGTTATTTTTGGTCCCATTTTCACAAATTCCTTGGTGCTAATCGCGAACCAGGTTTGCGGTGGGATTAATGCGTTTCCTTGTTTGGTATGTTCATCTTTTTTCCTGATGTATACCTCTTCTATACTCAGATCGTACCCATTTGGTGTCAGGTTTTTTTCATTAAAAGGCTCTATACTTAGCTCATTGTTTTCCATGAATTTTTTTATATCAACATCTGAAAGAATACTCATAAATGGATACCTCCTTAATGCTCTATTTTTCTATAATTTTTACACTGTTAATTACAATATTTTTCAATGGTTTATCGTTACGTCCCCTTTCCACCTTTGAAATCTGTTCTACAACATCTATTCCTTCTGTTACTCTGCCAAATATTGTATGTTTTCCATCAAGCCATGGCGTGGATACAACTGTTATGAAAAACTGACTGCCTCCTGTGTTTGGTCGTCCCGTGTTTGCCATGGATAACGTTCCTTTTTCATGTTTAAGATTACGGTTTATTTCATCACGTATGGTGTATCCTGGTCCACCGTATCCTGTTCCCTGCGGGCAACCCGTTTGTATCATAAAATTTGGTATCACCCGGTGGAAAATCAGGCCATTGTAGAATCCTTGATCTACGAGTTTTTTGAAGTTTCCCACGGTTACTGGTGCTTTATCATTGTATAATTCTACTTTGAAAAGCCCCATGTTTGTACTAAACTCTGCTATTTTTACCATAATTTTTTACCTCTCATTTTTTTACTGGTTTACAATAGTTATACTATTTATAATAATCTCCGTAACTGGCCAATCCTCCATGTTATTTTTAGTGGTTGTTCCTACAGAGGCTATACTTCTTACAATCTCTATCCCGTTGATGGTTTTTCCAAATGCTGCATAGCTGTCATCAAGCCCGGTTTGTGCCCCATCACATATGTAGAACTGGCTTGTTGCACTATTCGGATCGCTTGTTCGTGCCATTGCAATTGCGCCATCTACATGACGTACATCTGGATCTATCTCCAGGTTTATTGTTCCATATGGGCTTTCCTTACGACTTCCATCGATGTAAAACCCTCCGCCTTGTATCATGAAATCATCGATTACTCTGTGGAATACCAGGTTTTCGTAGAATCCATCGTTTGCTAGGTTGATGAAATTCTGACAAGTATTTGGTACTTTGTCATTGTAGAGTTCAATTGTTATTTCACCCATTGATGTGTTAATAAGAGCGATAGGGTTGTCGTTAGAGGTTGGAAGACCTTCTGATACTATTATTACAACCGCTCCTTGTGTTATCCCCCCTTTGCCATCGCTTACAGTATATGTAAAAGAGTCGATACCTGTATAGCCATCTTCTGGGGTATATTCAATGATGCCGGCTGAGTTTTGATAATTTGTTCCATGTAATGGTACGCCATAAGTCAAGATAGATATTGGGTCTCCATCATTGTCAAGATCATTTCCAAGTAAATCTATAGAAATATTTTCTGAGTTTTTTGTTACAACAGTGAAATCATTATTTGCGATAGGCGATGAATTACCTGTTGTTAAAATAACTACAGAGACTGCTCCAATAGTAACTATAATGATTATTAAAGCAATTAACCCAATTATTAATTTACTTCTCTTTGGTTTTGTTACGGGTCTCGATCTTCTTCTATCGCTATTAAATTCTTTAGCATTCATAATATATCAGAAGGTGAAATATTTATTCTTATAAATAAGGGTTTTGACAAAAAAAAGAAAAAAAGATTGGGAGTTTTTATAGTGCGCCTAATCCTTCTATTTCCGGGGAGGTTCTTTGGAAGAATGTAAGATCAAGTGCGCTCCAGTCATCTGTGTCGTATGGTCCATGTGTTCCATCTGAGTAGTCAAATAGTCTTTGTGCGAAATAATCATAGTTCATGACGCTTACATAATCAAACCATGGGTAGTTTTTGTCCTCTGGATGTCTATGGGTTGAGTTATCCACTCCATGTGAATGTTCATACAGCATTCCTAATGAGTGACCGAGTTCATGTAATATTTGTATGCCTTGTCCGATTCTTTTTGTTCTCTCAGTTATCGCACCTGATAACGGTCCTTTAAAGAATTTTAGGTTATCTGGTACACACATACAGTCGTACCAGTTTTTATCGTTTTGTGGATGGCACCATCCTCCACCGTATGCTATAACGATGTATCTGAATATTCCTTTTCTTTCATCTTTGAAGTTATTGTTATAAAATCCTCCTACTACTCCTGTATCTTGTTGGTATGCGTTATCTCCTCTTCCGAATGGTAGCAGGTCTCCGCCTTCTCCCATGCGCCCGTCGTCTATGTGTACGACTATGTTGTGTTCTGCGAATCTCTCTATTAGCATTTGTTGTGTTTCAAAATAGAACTCATGGGTCCAGCCGTCCCATCCATCCTTGTTGAATAGTTTCTTTTCTGTTTGTTCCATGTAATCTGCTTCGAGGTATATTTCTTGATGGTATGGGTTTGCTAACCACTTGCGCATAAAGTATTCTTCTGTGTTTTGCAGTCCATCTAGATCTGGATCAAGAGTTGAATGGTTATCATATGTGAATGGGTCGTATCCCCATTTCCATTCCCATTCTGTTGGTATACCATCTCCGTCGGGGTCAAGTTTTGAATCATCAACCATGGGATCAGTTCCAAGTATGTTTACTTCTGTCCAGTATGGTATCTGGTCTCCATCTTCAGAGAATTGTGAAAGGGTGAACCATATCTCATAGTTTTCACCATCATAGTGACCATATCCATCGGTGTCATTGAACTCATCGTCTCCAGTCCATCGTCCTGTGCGGAAATCATATGTGACTTTGAAACTATCCATTTCTTTCTTTATTGTGGTTGAACCTAATAGTTTCTTTTGTGTTTGATGTTCAATTATTGTAAAATCTACATATGATGTAGACTGTTCGTCTTCAACAGGTACAAATGTAAACTCGTTGATGTAACCTGTATCCCAGTCTTTAAATGGTTTTTCTCTTAACCATTCTTTGTCATGGATTGTAGCGGTAAATGTAAATGATGGTTTTTCATCCCACCCGAATCCTGGTCGCATTCCTTCTAAATAGTCTTTGATATATTGGTTTTTTATTGGGAGATTTTTAAATATATTTGGGAATAGTCCTGAGTTTTCCATTTGGTCAATTATTCCTTTTTTCCTTATTCTGTGTAATGTGAATGATATCGGTTGTAATACATTTGGTCCGACTCCGTCGTATGTTTCTTTTATTGGTGTTTCTTCTTTTTCTTCTTCTGGTTGGTATTGTGTGTAGGCGTATATTCCTGCGCCAATTAACATTATCACTATTAGGCCGACTATGGCTGGTTTAAACATTTTACTTTTTTTTAGCTTTACTATTAACATTTTTATAGCCCCATTTTTTATATTTTCTATTATTATATTAATTACCTTTATATTTATATGTTTCTGTTTTTATTTAACAACTAACCCCTAAAATAACGATTGTTAATATAAATATGTTTTAAAAGTTTTTCTATTATTAAAAAGGGCAAATCCCCGCAAAAACAAAATTGCGGGGAAGAGGTGAATTATTCAAGATCATACTTCTCTGGGCTAACTTTGGTTATCGTATCTTGGGTCAACCCTACCATATATAATAGGATTAAAACCTACGCCTTCTAGTTCATCCTCTGTTATTTGGAAGTGACCGAGATATAAACTACCCCAGTCATCTGCATCGTTTTCGCCATGTGTCCCATCTGAATAATCAAATAACCGTTGACCATATTTTACATAATTCATGCAGCTTTTGTAGTTATCCCATGTGCCATCATCTAAGAAATTATCTACTCCGCCGCAGTGCTCATAGGCTATGCCACAGGTATGGCCTAGTTCATGCATAATTGCAACTGCTTGCCCTATCCTTTGTGTCCTTGGGACTACTGCGTTACCATTGACTCCTTTGAAAAAATTTGGATACTTCTGTAAGACAATAGTATCATAGTATCCTCCAAAGTCCATATTGTAAGTGTATCCGCCAGTATGTGTAATAATAAGATAACGGAATACGCCTTTTCGGTCATCATCGAATTTCGTTTTATAAAACTTGGAGAAATGCCCTGTAGAACCATCATATGAGCCTTTTCCGTCTCCACCGATTATTGGGAATATTTCTCCGCCGCCATGGTTGCCTCCTGTATCGATGCATCCATCGTCAACTAGCACTGTGATATTATGTTCACTGAACCTGTCCATGATCATCTGTTGTGATTCCTCCCAGAAGCTGCAATCCATGCCCCAGTCGTTGGTTTTTACAATTGTTGGTCTCTTTATCGGTAAGATTTTTCCTTGTTTCATTTCGATTTTAAATGGTTTAAATGGCGGGGTTTCTGACCAGTCAACCTCTATATACATTTCTCTGTGGTATGGGTTTGCGAGATATTTACGCATGAAATATTCTTCTGTGTTTTGCAGTCCATCTAAATCTGGGTCAAGAGTTGAATGATTGTCATATGTAAATGGATCATATCCCCATTTGTATTCATAGCTAGTTGGAAGTCCATCATTATCTGGGTCAAGCTTGGAATCATCAACCATGGGATCAGTATCGAGTATGTTTACCTCGGTCCAGTAGGGTATTCCATCTCTGTCGTTATCTGTTTGACGTATTTCAAACCAGACTTCATACTCTTCGCAGTTGAAGTAACCATATCCATCACTATCATTGAATGAGTCAGCACCGGTCCATCTTCCTGTGCGGAAATCATATGTGACTTTGAAACTTTTCATTGCCTTGTCTGTAGTTCCTTTTCTGAATATTTTTTTCACTGGTACTTTTTCTATTATTTGAAATTCAACCTCGGCTGTTTCGTTTCCCTGTCCTACAGGTCTATAGGGTTCTTTGAAGATGAAATCAGTATCCCATGTGTTATAAATCAAAGGATCTTCCCATAAATAATCATCAAATTTTATATTATATCTGAATGATGGTTTTTCATCCCATCCAAAACCAGGTAACATGCCATCTATATGCGCGATTATACTAGCACCGGATATGCCTAGTTTCGGGAATCTTTTATCTTTTATTGGCAAGTTTCTTATAGTTTTAATAAGAGAGGTGGTTTCTGTCATTTGTTCTATGATTCCGTGTATTCTGATTCTTTTTACCTCAAAAAATATTGCCTGTGTGCATAACGGGCTTATTCTGTCATCAATTTCTTTTACTGGTTTTCCCTCTGGTTTTTCTTCTTTTGGCTTATAATGGATGTATGTGAATATTCCTGCGCCGATTAACATTATTACTATTAGACCTGCGATGGCGGGTTTTATTATTTTGTATTTTTCCATCATTTTGGTTAAACACCTCTTCGTGCTTATAATAACATTTTATCACTCTTGATATATATACTTTGTGTTATTTTAGTAACATTATTTGTAAATATTGGATTTGACGTTTAGTTAAGTGTTATTATTATAATACAAAACCAGTTTTTGTTATAATAAAAACAAATAATTTCACAAATCCAAAAAATAATCGTTATAGAAATATACTTTCACTTAACCATCGAGAAGATATATAAATCCAAGAAACCTATAACATAAAACATTGAGGGAAACACAACTTAAAACAGGGAGACAAAAAAAGATTTTAAAAGATACAAAACAAAACTCACCTAGTCTATGTGCTCTATGCAGAGGAACCAAATTCCTATGTGGAAAAACACGATGCCCCATTATAGTCAAATTTCACTCAAGAAAAAAAATCAAACCACTAATAGACTCACTAAAAATCGGGGGATCATCACCACCAAGTGTTTTCATAGGCAGAATAGGCTACCCCAAAGTCTCAATAGGACCAATGATACCACCAATAATGGGAGACACATCAATAATTGACACACCAGAAATGTGGCTAGACCGAACCATAGATGACATCGTAGATTTCCGATCAATGCTCATACGTGGGAAACACACCGTGGACATACATGATGTTGAAAACTCTAACAAAATCGTAGAATACACCCGAGAACTCGCTCTTTCAAAAAACAGTATATTCTCAGAGGCAATATTTAACAAAAAACCCGCCGGGAACATAAAATTCTATGATGAGGCACAACCACATGGTCCATCAGCAGAACTAAGACGTTTTGACATCTCTAATCCGAAATACGAGCAGCACATAGAAAAAACCTACTATGACACAGATCTGAAATCAAGAGAAGCAGTCTTCAACCTGTACAGCGATGGCGTAAGCATCACAAAAATACAAAGAGCATTCAGCGTCGGAGCGTTTGGAATAAACAAACACAGGCGTTTTGTCCCCACACGATGGAGCATAACCGCAGTAGACTCCACCATCGGCGAAACACTAATGAAAAAAACCAAGACAAACCCCTGGATCAACGAATACCGGGTCTATTATCATAACCAGTTTGACAACAGATGGATAATACTCATGACACCATCAGAATGGATGTATGAACTCATAGAAGCATGGTACCCCAACACAACATGGAACCCCTACGGCAGGGGGATATCAATATTCAACAGCTACGAATTCTACAAAGGCCGGACCACCTACGCAGAAATAGGAGGATGCTACTACTCAGCCAGATTAGCAGTAAACGAAACACTGAATAAGGAAAGACGACAGGCAGGAGTCATCGTACTACGCGAAGCTCATCCCGGGTACATAATGCCCATCGGCGTCTGGAATGTAAGAGAAAGCGTAAGAAAAGCACTAACCAACAATTATGAAAAATATGACACACTCGAACAAGCACTAATAAATATCTCAAAAAAAATGGACATACCCATTCAACGCTGGATAAAAAACAGCGCAGTACTCAAAAACCAACTATATCAAAAAAGACTAGAGGACTTCAAATGAAAATAAACCATGTTAAATGCAAAACTGCACTATCAAAATCCAACCTACCCGGATTAGACTACTCGTTAAACCCCTACCGTGGTTGCCAACATAACTGTGCATACTGCTATGTGCCAAATGTTCTAAGAGTCAAAAGAAATGACTGGGGAAATTTTGTAGACGTAAAAACAAACATACCAAACATACTCTCTAAGGAGCTAAAAAACAAAAAAACTGGAACCATTGGAATTTCAACAGTGACAGATCCATATCAACCAGTTGAAAAAAAACACAAACTTACAAGATACTGTCTAGAACAACTACTAAAACATGACTTCCCTATCTGTATACAAACAAAATCAGACCTAATACTCCGTGATACAGACTTGATATCAAAATTCACACAAGCTGAAGTCATGGTAAGCATCGGAACAATCGATGACAAAGAGAGAAAAAAACTAGAACCACAATCCTCACCAATACCGAACCGATTAAAAATACTGGAAAACTTTTCAAATATGAACATAAAAACAAGCGTGTTCTTTGGACCAGTCTACCCAACAATAACAACAGAGGATTTACCAAACATTATTGATCTATTTACACAGTATGGTGCCACTGAAATAATGGTAGATAAATTCAACCTTAAACCAGGAATTCTAGAAAACCTAAAAAATTTTATTCCAGCACATCTAGATCAAATTAAAAACGAACCCAATTTCAAAACAATTTTTAATGAAATGTGCAAAATCTCAAAAAATAAAAATATAAAAGTCGTATCAGCATTTTAACTATTTTAAGAATATTTTATCATCAGCATATTTTAAGTATAAGGAGTGTATTACCCAAAAAATCAGATTAAAAATGTAAGTGATATATTATGGCAAAAGCAAGAAGTCGAACGGCAGCTAGAAAAGTAAAAGACCGATGGCGAGCAAAAAACTGGTATAATATACAAGCACCACCAGCATTTGATAACGTCACAGTAGCAGATACCCTATCAGACAAACCTGATAGTCTAATAAACAGAGTGACCGGGGTATCATTACAGGATTTAACAAATGACTTCCGTAAATCACATATAGTCCTATATTTTAAAATAAACAAAGTCGAAGATAACAATGCCCATACACAACTCGTAGGACATACATTAACAGCAGACTATCTTAGAAGAATGATAAGAAGACGCCGATCAAAAATAGATGGCGTATATGATGTAGGTACCAGGGACGGTGCGATAGTTAGAGTAAAACCGTTTGCTACAACCGATAAACGTATACAAAATTCTCAAAAAAGAGTTGTAAGGGAATCAATGAAAACAACGATAACTGAACAAGCAAAAACAAGCACCATGTACGAGTTCGTAAAGAGCATACTAGATGGAAAAATGGGTAGTGAAATTTACAAAAACTGTAAAAAACTTTATCCTGTAAAAAGAATAGAAATCTACAAAACCGAAGTAACACAGCAACCAACAGTTATGATATCGGAGAAGAAACCTAAGAAAAAAGAAGAAGAAAAAACCGAGGAAAAACCCGCTGAAAAGAAAGAGGAACCAAAGAAGAAAGAGAAAAAAACAGAAAAGGAAGTAAAAGAGAAACCTATGGATGAAAAGAAACCAGAGAAACCAACAGAGAAAAAACCGAAGAAGAAACCAGTAAAAAAGGAAACAAAGAAAACTGATAAAAAGAAACCTGTAGCGAAAAAACCTGCTGCTAAAAAGACTACTGCTAAGAAAACAACGAAATCTAAAACATCCGCAAAGAAAACTTCAGCTAAAAAGAAGACATCTAAAAAATAAAAAAAATTTTAGTAAATCATTTTTTTTATGATTTTTTCCTAAAGGTATTTACTAGATTTTAGGGGTATAAATATTCTGAATAATCACTGCCTTCTACGTAATCATTAATTGTGTTTACTGCTGTGATCGTCCCAGATTCATCTACGACGATGTCAAAGACTCTCCAGATGTCTGTACCCGTGGTTTGTCCTGATGGTGGTGTAAACCTGTATATTCCTACTCCTTGTATGATTACATTGATTTCTGCTCCTGAGGTTTCAATGTTACCTGTTCCTGCGTAATGTCTCACACAGTAACGGTATGTCCCAGGGTAGAAATAGAATATGGTTACTACTTCTGGTCCATAACTTGTGGTGTCATCGGTATCAAGATTCGCATTTGGATGACCTCCTGAGAAATCATATCCATCATCCATTGATTTTGGGTAATACAAATGGAATGTACTATTTGAACCATGGGCTGGTACTACTAGATGACTATCTAGATCTCTAGGATTAGCCCCCCATGTTAAGGTGATCTGCGCTGATGATACCGAGCCAAGGACGATGTCTCCGACGTTATATTCCTCGTCACAGGTTAAGGCGTGGTCTATTTCGTATGTTGCACTATCATATCCACCTTTGGATGCCTTGTATTTGAATATAACCGTACACTCTACGGGTATACGGGTGAATGTTCCATCTGAGGCTGTACATGTTTCTCCACTAGCCCAACGGCTGTATTTCCATCCAGGTCCCCAGCATTCAACAGTTGCACCAGGTACAGGGGTTCCTGCAGAGTTTACTACACGACCGCTTATGTATGCACGTGGGTAGGCTACATCAAAATTCCATGTTGAAAAATGAGTGATTGATCCTACAAAAGAATCTGTGACTGAATCATATGATCCTTGTCCTTCTTCCATCCAGTAACTACTATCAGTATCAAAATACCACATGGGACATGTACCCATAGAAGCCGCTTCTGATTGTAAACTTGATGGCACGGGTATCCTTATTATAGCGCTTTCACCATCTGCAAGTTGTAACTCATTACCACTACCATCTGTCAGGGTGATATCCATAAAACCATAGGATTTAATCGGGACATTGTTACCAGATGTATCCCTACCAAGATATTCACCAGGGAAACAACTAGCATCATTTTCATCTGTTGGATCAAAAACTGTCATAGAAACCTGCACAGTACCAGTATGCATGGTTCCTTGTGAATCCTCTAAATCATTCGCTCCAACAACTAATGAACCACCATTAGAGCTAGTAACAGTTCCACCACTGGATCCAGTAAAAGTACCTGTTTCATCCACCGAGTTCATGGTAGCATCTATGAAATTACTTTCCCCTGACTGTACATCTATAATCCTATGAGTCGTAGCATAACCATCTCTTTCAAAATCAACCATTACTCTATCACCCTCTGCAACATTTGAAATACTAAACCATCCTTGATCATTTGTGTCCACAGGTTGACCATTAGCAGTAACAGTCACATCACTTATAGCTGAACCACCAGTATCAGCAACCCGTCCCATTACAACACCGTAATCCTCAGTACCCTGAGGACCCCCTCCTGTTTGCTCCGAGCCCATCATAAAACCAACATAAAACATTACAACTATCAAAACAATTGCAATAATGATTACCCCTGCAAACATAAGAGTTTTTGACTTGGGTTTTGGCGTTGCAGGATAGATAGGCGGTGTAGGCGGCTGAGGTGGAGGTGTTGGAGGAACTTGTTCTACTGGTGCTTGTTGCACTGGCTGCTGCTGTGTTTGCTCCACAGGCATGTTTTCAACAATTTTAGTACCACATTGAGTACAAAAACCCGTTCCTTCAGGAATTATAGCTCCACAATTAGTACAAAATTTAACCATCTTTCTCCTCTCCTCAAATATCCATGGATATAAAACAGCAGTATTTTTTTTAAAAAGCTTTCGTTAAATAAAAACTCTATTAACAAAATCTTTATAATGAAAAGAATTAAAAAAACAAACTAGTTCTGAAACGTGGGGTTTTTACGTGAATACAGAAAAAAACATAGTAATAATCGGTTGCGGAGCCAGTGGAGGTACAGCTGCGCAATTCGCAAGGAAAACAGATAGAAAAACCAGTATCACAATTTTTGAAAAAAATGGCTACTCTCAGTATTCAAAATGTGGACTACCATATGCTATCTCAGGAATTATACCCCAGCTAGATAATCTAATTGAATTCAACGAGGAATGGTTCAAAAAACAAAACATTAACCTCCTGCTAAACACAATTGTTGAAAAAATAGACATTAAAAACAGAATTGTTACCGCAAAAAAAGCAAACACTGCAATTGAAAAATCATATGACTCGATCATTATCTGTACTGGTGCAAAACCCTTCATTCCACCAGTAAAAAACATAAACGTTGAAGGAGTCTATGTTTTACGCAGCATCGATGATGCAAAAAAAATCAAATCATTCATAAAAAAAGGCAAAAACGCGGTAATCATCGGCGCTGGCCTTATTGGTCTTGAAATGGCCGATAACCTATACAAAATGGGTATGAAAATCACCCTGATAGAAGCATTCCCTGAGATTCTACCTAACACCATTGATAAAGATATGTCTGAGATCATATACCGTGATATAACTAAAAAAATCACGGTTTTAACAAATCATCTCCTCACAAATGTTGAAAGCATAAATGGTAAAATAAGTAAAACAATTATGAAAAACAAGATAACTGGTAACGAAGAAAAAATACCAGCTGATCTTATGATCATTGCAGCTGGGACTAAACCCGAGGTGTTATTAGCTGAAGAAATTGGTTGTAAAATTGGAAACACCGGTGGTATAATAGTTGATGAAAAATGTCAAACTAGTATTCCAAATGTTTACGCGGTTGGGGACTGCACGGAATATAAAGATTTCGTCCTTGGTAAACCTATGCTTGTTGGCCTTGGTAGTATAGCTGTACGACAGGGTATCACTGCAGGTGTTAATGCTGCAGGTGGAAATCATAAATTATTAAAAGGATTCCTGCAGACTTCTACCTCAGAGTTTTTCGATTGGGAGATAGCCTCAGTTGGGCTACCATCTAAATACCTTGGTGATAAAAACATTCTCTCTGGGAAATTCAACGGGTCGTCTCTACCAGAGTATTTCCCAGGTGGAAAACCAATCACTATCAAGCTATTGGTAGATGAAAAAGATGGACTGATTCTTGGCGCTCAGGCTGTTGGTGACAAAGCCGCGCAGCGGATTAACACATTTGCTGCAGCAATACTAGGCGGCATTAATGTTGAAACTATGCGTAAGCTTGAAACCGCATATGCGCCACCAATAGCTCCAACACTTGACGCGGTTACATTGGTTTGTGATATTGTTTCTATGAAAATAGAACGTAAAAACAGGTAGTTATGAAAATTTTACATGTTTCTGATACACATCTTGGCTTTTCTGCCTACCGTAAGGCAACACAGGAGGGTATAAATCAACGGGAGATAGATGTTTATAACGCGTTTGAACAATTTGTGGATTATGCTGTAAAAGATAAACCAGACCTCATCATCCATGCAGGTGATCTTTTCGATTCGGTTCGCCCCAATAACCGGGCTATTACTTTTGCTTTGAAACAACTACTACGTTTATCAAAAGAAAAAATACCAACGGTTATTATCTCAGGGAATCATGAACATCCTAAACTACGAGAAACAGGACATATCTTCAGCATTTTTGATCATCTTGAAAATATTCATCCAGTATACAAAGCAAAATATGAAACTCTTGATTTCAAAATAAAAAATGAAAAAATCATTGTTCATGCTATCCCGCAGTGCAACAGTAAAAACGAATACAATGAAGAAATCAAAAAACTAAAACCACACAATGATGTCGATTACAATATTTTTGTGACACATGGAGCTGTCACAGGGATACAAGTTTTCAGTATGAACGAGTTCAACGAACTAATAATACCAGCAAAAACACTCAGTAAAAACTTTGACTACATAGCACTTGGTCACTATCATAAATACACCAAGCTCGCAAATAACACTTTTTACCCTGGTTCAACAGAATCATACACTTTCACAGATGCAGATGATAAAAAAGGATTCATAGAACTGCAGCTTGATAAACAAAAATTTAGACATAATTTTGTAGAAATCAGAACACGGCCAATGATAGATGCAAAACCCATTAAATGCACTGGTCTGAAGTTAGATCAGGTAATGAAAAAAATCAGACAAACAGTTCAGGAGATAAAACCCGAAAAAAAAACCTTCAGAATCACACTAGAAGACGTATCATCACAGATTTACCGCGGCCTGGATTTCAATGAAATACGGAAAATAAGTGGGGATGCGATACATTACGAGATCAAAGCAGATATAACCAAAACAGGGGAGACAAAAACACAGACTAGCTCAAAAATAGATGCTCTGGTAAACGAATTCAAAAAATTCATACAAGCAAACAACTACCAAGAAAAAGAAACACTACAAGACTTGGGAATAGGATACATCGAAAAAATAGAGGCAAGAGACGAAGGAAAATGATACTAAAAACACTGACGCTCAGGAATTTCAGGAAATTCAAAAACACAACCATCGAATTCCCCGATGGTGTAACAGGAGTCATAGGATTAAACGGCGTGGGAAAAAGCACAATTTTCGAGGCAATAGCCTGGACCCTATATGGGCCATTAGCAGCAAGAACCTCCGCAGAACAAATAAAAACACAAGGAACATCAACAAATGAACCCTGCCGGGTAGAACTAGAGTTCATCTTCGAAGATGAAAACTACCGAGTCGTCAGAGAGATGAAAGGAAAACATCAAACATCATCAGCCACCGCGACAATAAACGGAAAAATTGCAGCCACCAGCGCAGAAACAGTTACCCGATACATGCAGAAAAAAATTGGGATGGACTTCAAATCCTTCTACACAAGCATATTTGCGAAACAAAAAGAACTAAACACACTTAGCTCAATGAACGCCAGCGAAAGAAGACCACTAATCCTACGGATGTTAGGAATAGACTCTCTAGATGATATAATAAAAGAAATAAGAACTGATAAAAAAAACAAAGACCAACTTATAGAAAAACTAACACAAGACCTCGTTGATGAAAACGGAAAAAACAAAGGTCAAATCTTCAAACAGGAAATAAAAGAACTAGAGAAAAACAAAAAAGAAACAGAAAAAAACCTTCAAAAAACCAATGAACAAATCAAAAAACTAGACACAGAATTAAAAACATTAGAAAAAAACAACCAGATAAAAAAGAAAAACTATGAAAAACTCACCACAAGAAAAGAAAAACAAATAGAACAAAAAAACCTTTTCGAACAAAAACAAAAAATACAACTAGAAATACAAGAGCTTAAACAAAAAATCCAGAAAAGAAATCAAAACCTTCTAAAAGAAAAAAAGAAACTTGAAAGTTTCAAAAACCTGGAAAAAGATATACAAAAAACAGAAAAACGACATGATGAAATCAAAAAAACAGTTGAAGATTTTGTAAAAATCATTGAGCAGAAAAAAACACTCATCCAGCGTCTTAAAAAGGATATCGCTGAGATTGATTCTAAAAAAAACAGGATTGAGAAACTTGGCCCAGAGGCTGAATGCCCTACTTGCGAGCGAGAATTAAAGGATCAGTATAATGTTCTCCTGAAAAAATTTGAAAAAGAGAAAAAAACCTTGGAAAAAGAACTAGACTCTTATCAAAAGGAGATAAAAACAAGAGAAGAGGAAAAAGAAAGAGTTATTCGTGAGCAGAATGCTCTGAATAAAAAAAATGGTTACCTTCAAGGGCAGCTTCGTGAAATGGAACGTGTGAAAACTATAATTAGTCATATCCTTGATGAGGTTAAACGTGAAAAAACAGAATTAGAAAACAGAGAAATTCAGCTGAAAAAAATAGGTGCGGTTAAGTTTGATGAGAAAGAGTTCGAAAAATTTAAAAAACAAGTAGAAATATCATATGAAGAATACCAAGTTTCTGTTGATTTTTTCAATAAACGAAAGGATGAGTTTTCAGTTTTGAATCTTGATTTTGAGAAGAAACAAGGAGAGTTGCGGCTTGTTGATCAGAAAATTAAAAATCTGCAGGAAAAAATCCTGGAGTCGGAACGTTTTGAAACTCAGATTAAGGAGGAGAAGAACTCTGTTCGATATCTGGGTATGCTTTCTGATGTTATGGGTGATTTCCGTACTTTTTTGATTTCTCGTATACGTCCCACGCTTTCTAGTTATTCTAGTGATTTCTTCAGTCGTCTTACTGATGGTAAATACCCTGAAATGGAGCTTGATGAAAACTATGATTTGTTGGTTTATGATAATGGTGAAAGGTTTGGTATCGAGCGTTTCAGTGGCGGTGAGGAGGATTTAGCTAATTTGTGTCTTAGGTTGGCGATTTCTGAGGTTATTACTGAGCGTGCTGGTGGTGTTTTTAATTTTATTATTCTGGATGAGATTTTTGGTTCACAGGATATGAATCGTAGGAAAAATATTATGATGGCTCTTAATGGTCTTTCATCTAAGTTTCGTCAGATTTTTCTTATTACTCATGTTGATGAACTAAAGAATGATATGGAGAATGTGGTTCTTGTCAGAGAAAATGAGGATGGCTTTAGTTCTGTTAAAATAGAATAAAATAAGAGAAAAAAGTTATATTTTTATTTTTTTAATCTAAGTTTCTTCTTAGTTTTCTTAGGTTTCCTATTTTTATCCGGCTTATCTATATCTATTGGGTCCTCGGGATTGATAAATTCAGGCTCAGGTGGAGTTGGTGTTGTAGGTGCACATGGGGTTGTTGTCCCTATTGGTGGAGCGTTTGAAAAAAGCTTGTTGAATATTTCTTTGTTGGAGTTGTACCATTTCTGCCAGCCCTGATTTTCCTGTTTAAGCTTTTTACATTCGTTATCTGTTTCTTCATATAACTGATAAAGCTTGGTTAATCTTTCTTTTTCTTTTTCGTACTCAGCATTTACCTCTTCGTATTTCTCCTTGTATTCAGTTAGGTCTTCCATTTGTTTGAGTTCATTTATTTTGTTATTGAGCTCTGTCATAGTGTTTTCCTTGTTCGCATTTTCATCCTTAAGCTGGTGTATTTCCTCTTCTAATTGGTTTCGTATGTTGTCAAAATCCTCACAGCGTTGTTTGTAGTCATCATACTGTGTGGCTTTGCCTTCGTTTTCTTTTACCTTTGCTTCTAACGTGTTTATCCTAGCTGAGTAATCTTCTTCTATTTGTTTGCGGGAGGCTTCAGCGGTTCTTGCTTGTTCTTCATATTCTACTAGTTTCTTCTCAGTTTGTGATAGTTCTTCTTCTTGGTTTTTGTAGGCATCCCAGAGTTTGATAAGTCTTTCTTTCTCTTTTTCTAGTTCTTCACTGTATTTTTTTGCTCCGTCTGCAGCTTCCATTTTTTGTTTTTCAGCATCCGCAACACGACTTTCGAATTTTTCTAAAACCCCACTAATATCCTCTATGTGATCTACATTAAGCATATTCTGAAGTTTTTCAAGATCTGCTGTGCTTTTATTAAATGAGCTTTTTATTGCATCAATCTCGCTTGATACAGCCATGAGTTTCTCTCTAAGTGAATCTAAATTTCCATAATTCCTCTCAACTTTATTTTCTTCAGCCATAAACATTACGCCTCCCAAATTTAATTGCAGAGGATGATAAGAGATTTTTTATATTTAAGGATTTCCTAAATTTTCATCTTGGTCTCGTCATTATTTTTTGAAACTTAAAATATAATACCATAATACTAATAAACTATAATGCAGATACCAAAATAATTAGAAATCCTAGTTGCTAGGAGGGATGCATCGGATGGGATTATTTGGAAAAGTTAGTCTTTCTTCTATACTTCAACGTATTTTTGGAAAAAAACATGCAAAGATAGGTATTTATGGACCCCCAAATGTTGGAAAAACCACGCTTGCTAACCGAATTCTCCGTGATTGGACTGGGGACATCATGGGCAGCGTTTCTGATATTCCTCATGAGACACGACGTGCTAAATGGAAAAAAGATGTAAGACTTGATAACGGTGGGTCATCTCTTCATATGGACATTGTGGATACACCTGGTATTTCAACTAAGGTTGATTACAAGGAGTTCATGAACACATGGGGTCTCACCCGGGATGAGGCAAAACGAAGGGCAAAAGAAGCAACCGAGGGTGTTATTGAGTCAATTAAATGGCTTGAGGACATAGATGGTGTACTACTAGTCATGGATTCAACTCAGGATCCATTCACGCAGGTAAATGTTACAATCCTTGGTAACCTGGAAGCACGTAACCTACCAGTGCTTATCGCTGCAAACAAAATAGACATGGAAGAATCCAGCCCTGCGACGTTGAAATCAGCATTCCCCCAACATCCAGTTGTCCCAATCAGCGCTTTAACTGGGTATAACTCTGATAATCTTTACAGCAATATGGTTAAACATTTCAGAAAAAAAAGGAAGAAAAAACGGAGGTAGAACATTTTGACAAAAAAAATTAATGGGATAGCTTTCAATCTTGTATCCCGGCAAAAACTAGGAGGATTTTCTTCTGATGAAAAACTTAAGTTCATCCTTAAAGAAGTAAAAAATGGGAAAATACTTGTCTTGGAACATGGTCTTACTCCATCTGAACAAGCAGGTCTCATTGAAAGAACAATGAGAGAAATAGAGCATGACACTTTCATAGGTGTTGAGATGGAAGGTTACGGCCCAGATCAACCCGGTTTCATACAAAAAATACTTGGGATGACGAAGAAACCTAGGATGACCCTTATAGGCCCCGCGCATCTTCTAAAAATGATAAAAAAAGACAATGATATGATTCAAACAAAGATAATACCAGGTAGCGGAGCAAAATAAAAAATGCCTCATCAATGTCTCAAATGTGGAAAGGTTTTTGAGGAAGGCTCCTCTCAGCTACTTAAAGGATGCCCTGAGTGCGGTGGAAACCGTTTCTTTTTCACCAAAGAGCCACTTGATGAAAAGCAAAGACTTAAGATAACAGAAAAAGTTGGGAAAGATATTAACAGCGCGATCATAGATCTCATGGGGCCAGAGGTATCAGATGTTGTTGATTCATCTGGTAACTGGATGAAAATTAAACCAAAAGATGTACGTAAAGCAATGGAGAAGCATCTCTCTGAAAAAAATATAAAAATTAAACCTGAGAAAAAAGAAGATATTGAAATAATCACAGATGAGCGATACAGGAAAGAAAACATTGAAAAAATAGAATCAGAGATAGAAAAAACAGATAAGCCTGAGACTATTAATATCGAACGACCTGGTAGCTACAAAATTGACATAAAAGGATTACTCGAAGAGGAACCAATTATTATTCAGAAAGATGGTAGTTATACTATTCACCTTCCATCTGTTTTTAAAATGTTAGATAAAGAGAATAAAGACTAAAATTCTAGGTATTTTATAATCTTAGTCTTCTATGAAGTTTTACCACTGCTTCCACAGCTGATTTAGCCCGGTCTATTCTATCCTGTGCCTGTAATCTTGTCATTCCTGGTCCAGAGATTCCAAGCCCTACAGGTTTACCATATTGCACGGAGAGATCAGCGATTTTACGAGATGCATGTTGAATCACTATGTCATCATGCTCAGTTTCTCCCTCAATTACTGCGCCGAGAGCTACAACGCCATCGATGTCTTTTCTTTCAAGAAGTTTTTTTATTGGTAGTCCCATGTCGAAAACCCCGGGTACCTTCACTGTTTTTGTTATTTCAGCTCCTAAAAAGTTTGCGTGTTCTTTTGCTCGTTCAAGCATCATCATTGTAATGTCGTAGTTGAACTCTGAGACAACAGCTCCAATTTTTATTTTTTCATTTTTTACCATATACTATCACATCCTAACAGGTCCTGCATCCTCATATCCCTCACGTAAACCTTTACCTGCTTTTTTAGTCAGGTTTTCAGGTTTGAAAAGTAAATCAATACAGTTAATGGCATGTTCACGTGATCGTTGTTCAGCGAGCCATGCGAGTTCTTTTTCATCCTGTGCTTCATCTTCATGGACAAAAACCTCGAGAATGTGTTTGTTACATAAAAGCTGTGTCTGGATTAGTGCAGTGCTTGCTTCATGAGCACATTGTTTATCGATCGGTTTGGATCCTGGCATGCCTAGTGCCATTACAATGTCACAGTTTTGTTCTTCGAAAAGTTTTTTACATGCAACAGGTAAATCTTTGACACCTGGGACGGTGTATCGTATTATTTTGAATCCTGTGTGTTTTGATTTTAGTTCATCTATTGCTGCTCCGCCCATGTCGTATCTGGCAAATGTTGTATCTGCTATTCCGATTTTTTTCATTTTCCTTCGATCCTTTCCATGTTTTTTTGGAATTCATATGCTGCGATTATTTTTCCAATAATTCGACGTGTTCCTTCAAGGTCGCTACCACCTTTGAGCTCAGAAAGACGAACTACTTTTGCGCGGATATTGCGTTTATTCAGTTCAGATTGTATCTTTTTTTCATCATGAATTTGGTCAAAACCCAGGGCGATGACATCGGGTTGGATTTCTTTCACGATTTCATATATGTCATCTTCGTGACCCAGGTATGTTTCGTCAACAACTTTGAGTTCTTTGATAAGGTTAAGGCGGATTTCTTCAGGGTTAACTGGTTCATGTTTAAGCTTTCTAACTGTTAAGTCAGTGGCGACAACAACTGCTAGTTTGTCACCGAGTTTTTTTGCTTCTTTCAGAAAATAAATATGACCAAGATGAAGTATATCAAAAGTGCCGGTTGCCATTACTTTGACCATTTCTTCCACGCTTGAATTATTTCTTTTCCCTCTAGGAATGCCAGGTTGTGTTTTTTTGCATATTGAATTGCTTTATTCTTAGAAAGTGCTTTTCCATTGTCTCCCATTATTTCACAACCGCTACCAGCTGGGCTGAGTCCTGCCATTTCCATCATAGATATTACTAACTCTGTGTGTCCTTTTCGTTCATCAAGTAGTTTTTCTGCTGCTACACAGATTGGGATGTGTCCTGGTGATCGGAATTCTTTTCCAAACATTGTTGTTGCAAAACCATCGTCCAATGTTTCAATTTTTTTAGTGAATAATGCAAACTGTTTCATGGTAAGACTTCGATCGATGTCAGTTATTCCTGTAAATGTTTTCCGGTGGTTGATATATAATGAAAAAGAAGATTTTGCATCATATGGTATATCATTTGGTACTAGTGCTTTAAGCACTGGATATTTATCATTTATATCTGTGTACATATCCGCTAAAAATGGTAGTTTGAGTTTATCTGCGACTCTTTTTGATGTCATCAAAAAAATTAATCCACCGCCGTCTTTTCTCATGGTCTTGATTGATTCTGGTGTGGCGAATTCTGATGCTATTACCAGATCTGTTTCTCCTTCGCGTTTTTCATCATCGAATATAAGGATGAATTTACCATGTCTAAGATTATTGCTAGCTTCCTCTATCTTGTTTATATTTTCACCCATGGGGTTTATTCACCTCCCTTAAAATAAATTTTGGGTTGTTACTCAGAAATAGGTGGACTTGTTTTTCCTTTGCTTTGAGAAGCAAGATAACGAGTAATATAACCAGCTATACGATTACGTAAAAGTTTGCTTTTTACATCACAAAGCTCAGTAACCTTACTTTTATTATGCTGAAAATCATCATGCTTAAACTGCTTAGGATAACGCTTTGTAAGATCAATCGCAATATTTTTTATAAACGTCTGACGAATGTTTCCCAGTATATCACCTTTCAGTTGGTAAACTGTCGGAATAAACTACTCTTATATAAAACATATGGTCGTTAAGATTACTTCTTTAATTATTAAAAATTAAATAAAGGAAAACAGTTAATTACCTGAAACACTTTTACATTTTATATTGGAGGCCGTATATATGCCCGCAGAAATAGAGGAATATAATGGAAACCCTGTAATAGTTCTAAAAAGAGATGAAAATGATTCTTATCCTTTCAGATTTGGCTTGAGGAAAGCGCAACTCATTCTTGATAATATAGAAGAAATCAAGAAATTTGTAAAAAACAAAAAATAAATAAAAAACTCTATCTCAACATAAAATACTCTATCTTTTTAACCTATTGAAAACTTAATATATAAATAACTCACTATAGAACCTGCAAGAAACAATGGGGGTAAAATAAAAATTACTACAAAAAAACCAACACTCAAGGACCTAGCAGGGAAAAAAATCGATCGGTTAGAAGATTACGCCCTGCATAGCAATGTAGCAAAAAAACTTGGTACAATGATCTATGACTCTGACGTTTTTAATTATTTTACAAAAAAAATCAATGAGTTCAGAGATTACAAACTTATCGAGGAGACAAAAAAATATCCTATGCCGGAACATGTAGCTATCATCATGGATGGGAATAGAAGATTCGCAAAAGGCCTTGGTTTAACACCTGCTGAGGGGCATAAATTCGGACGAGATAAACTCGAAGAGGTACTTGGATGGTGCTTCGACCTTGGGATAAGAAACCTAACCGTTTACGCTTTTTCAACTGAGAACTTCCAAAGAAACACTGAAGAGGTTAGAACACTCATGAACCTATGTAAAAAAGAACTGGAAAAAGCAGCAAAGGACTCCCGTCTTCATAAAAACCAGGTTAAAGTAAGGATCCTTGGGCACCTGGAATCTTTGCCAAAGGAAATATCAGATTCAGCTCAAAATATAATGGAACAAACAAAAAAATATGATAAATACTCTTTTAACATCGCCTTAGCATATGGTGGACGAGAGGAAATAATACATGCTATACAAAAAATCGCATCTGATGTAAAAAAAGATAAAATAAAAATAGATGATATCAAAGAACCTATAGTATCCAAATATCTTTACACCAATGGCATACCAGATCCTGATCTAATATTAAGAACCAGTGGAGAGGAACGAATATCAAACTTTTTACTTTGGCAGCTTGCATACTCGGAGCTTTATTTCTCAGATGTCTACTGGCCAGCATTCCAAAAAAGAGATTTTTTAAAAGCCATTAGAACAGTACAGCAAAGACATCGAAGATACGGAAAATAAAAAAATATTTTTTTATTCTAACTCTTCCATCTCTTCGCTGTTCTCAACATCCTCAGCGATCTCAGCGAGTTTTTTAAACTGTGTATAAAAGAAATAAGCAATTAAACTAAAAGCTACGAAAAGAACTGCAAGTGCAAGAAGTGATTCTGGGATATTTGAAACATTATAACTAAAATAAATCGACAATAATTTTACTATTACTGAAGATATTAGAAAAATAATCCCTAGTATCATCAATAATTTGTTTAGAAAGCCTGTTCTGAAGTCATAGTATGCTGAGACAAATCTTTTTTTAAACATATCCATCAAATTTTTCTAAATTTTATTATTCGGAGTTGCCTGATATATTTAACGCGTTCTGCACCTTACTTTGAAGCTCGTTTAACTTCTCCTTGGTTCGCCCCTCTTGTTGTTCAAGAGTGGTTCTACGGAGTTCAAGACTTTCCTTGTTTGATTTCAGCTCTTTCGTGATCTCGCTTTTTCCCTTAGCTTTTATTAAGATTGCTCCTACGCTTTTGTAAACCGGGGTTTTATCATCTGTTTTGGCTATTTCACCAAGTGCGTCTTCTACTTCTTTTAATCTTAAGTCTATTTGTTGTCTTTGTTGCATTATCATTTGAAGTTGCATTCTCATTTGTTGTAACCTGTTGATTTGATCTTGTAATTGCTTTGACATTTCTTCCTCTGACATATTTTTGATACTCCTTTTGAGGCGGGTAATATTTGTGATGCTTATTAAAACTATTGACCAAAAGATACTTTAAGTATTTATTTATCGGGGTTAAATAAAATTTAGAGATAAATAGAAACCATTATATAGAAAGATAGAAATATACTAAATAACAATATAATATTTATAACGGGGGATAAAAACATGAAGAAGAATGATAAGCTAATCGTTATTTTTGGAGTAGTAATATTAATATTAGCAGGAATGGGAATATATTATTGGACGCCTGAAGTATCTGGAGTTAAAACAGCAGAAATCGAAGATTTTTTCAGCGTTACAAGCAGTTATAAAACAATACCATCATCAATAGAAATATCAGATAACAACCATTTCCACGCACTAGTTGCCACACCAGTAGCAGTTCATTACGATGCAGAGGGAATGCAACATGTAATCCCACTGTATGTAAAAAACACAAATGAACCATCAGATGCAGTAACAAGACTTGAAAACCAGTTTGAACAAATGGGGAACGTCGCAGCTAACGAAATCAAAGATATGTCCTGTAAAGAATTCTCACTATATTTCGCTGAAAAATACTGGGAAAACAGCGACGCTGTTCTTCTCATTGAAAGCAATGAAACCGGGTACAACCTAGGAGTAGCCGCAACACCAATAGCATCATATCTAGGAATACCTGTTATCGTAACAGATGAAATAGACCCAGAGGTAATGGATGTTCTTGAAAACCTTGGAGTAAAAAAATCAATGGTCTGCGGAGACCTAGAAGGATACGGCCATGTTAAAAAATTTGAAACAATAGATGATGTCCTCGACTCATCCATTGAAATTGTAAGGGAAAAATTCAAACATGATATAGAATATATAACACTCACAAACCCAAAAGATGCATATCCACCTGAGGTTTTAGACACTGCAACACCATTCCATAAAGAAGGCACATTAACAGCTGGAAACGCACTACCATCTCACATTCTCGATGCTATGAAATTTGAATCACCTGTAATCTCATTCAAAATACCTGAGGATTATGAATACTGCCTTGTAAAATTCGATTTTAAAAACCTTGGAGACCCAGAAAACATTGAAAAATTCGGAGATGGTTTCTTAGTCCAAGGAAGTCTAATAGGCATTGGGGAGACTTGTGCTTATCCAGCTGAAAGAGACATCACTGGTAAAATAACAGATGATCACCTCTATTATGAAACAGTATATTATAACATGGGTGGCGAAGAATTAACTGTCAAACCATCACCTAAATATATGACTGAAAAGCAGGCTAAATATGAGATTACAGTGAATTTCGAAGAACTAAGTGATCCATATTACCCGCTCATGCCGCAACTTTCATCAATAGCACCATATCTCACAGCGTATCATCAGGGTATTGTTTTTGCTAAACCAGAGTTTGCATTCGCAGCAAATAATAAAACTTTACTTGATGGTCAAACCCTGCCAGGTAACACCCAGGTTTGGAAAAACGCTGAACTGATACCCATTGTTAATAAGCATATCTATGACAACATACATAAACCACTGAATGAGCTTATAGCAAAAATCGTTGACATTGATATCTCTGATGATGTTGAGGCTTTAACAAGATACTGCCGTCAGACTCCATTTTACGTGGCAGTTGTTGGTGATACAACGATGATGCCACAGTACTATTATCGCAGCCCACATAATGACCCATTTAAACATCCTGATAAAATGTATGGAACAGGTTGCCCATCTGATTTCATCTATGGGAATATTGACCCTGAGACTTATTTCATGCAGGCCCATGTTGGAGCTGAGGACACCGAGGATGATCTTTATTCAACAAATGAATACCCACAAATGGAAAACATAGTAGGCCGAATCACTGGATATGATGTCCAGGATGCTAGCGCGCTTCTTGTTCGAACATTTTTCTATGACAATGTTATTGATGATCTAGGAGATTGGAAAGAAAACGCTGTTGTTATGAGTGGTGCGGGAGCAGAGGTTCAAAAACTTCCAATACTTTACAGAATTCATGAGATGCTTGGTCATAGTGACCCGATGAAATTCCCAACTGGTGAAAAACAGTTTGAGGTTCAGAGAATTGCACAAGGACTACAAGAAGGAGGTTTTAAAACTGTAACCGCTGAAAGAGGGCAGGCGCAGAGAGAAGGCCTTAGCGATGAGGCACTATGGGAGATAAAAACAGATGGAATACTAAATCTGTTGTTCTTCCCGAGAATTCTTGTAAAACATGCTCAAGGTTTTGAAAACATTAAATCACTATTTGATCTCAACTGGTGGATTGAATCATTCAGCGATGGATCAGGAATAAAAGGAGAAGAATTACAGGAAAGCAGCAACATCATAATCTCTGATTCACATGCTATCTGGTACTCAATGGTACACGGGGACTCTCTTATGCATACCCTTGGTGGTCCACCGATTTTATATCAGATCCTTGGTAGATTCCTACCAATTATCCCCGGGTTTAAAACACCACTTCAGAACCTTGGATCATATGATGTCAGATCAGTATCTAACATGGAAATGGGACCATCAGTCATGCTCATCGAAGGATGTGGATCAGGTAAAATAGACAGCATTCCACCAAAGAACACCATAGCAAATACCTATCTGCATGCAGGTGTAAACGCGTATGTTTCACCAACGACATATTCAGCATTTGCAGGATACCTTGAACCACGGCATAAATCTGGAGTAGGATTTGGAATAATAGGCTACCTCAAAACCGCTTTTGATGCAATGTTCAAAAACACATACCCCGAACCACATTTCTGTGTTAACATCTTTGAAAAAACATACAACTACTTGATAGATGAAGACATGGACATTGGAACAGCATTAATGAAAGCCAAGAATGATTTCTTACCAGACCAAGCAGACAGATCATATCTCTGGTCACCACCACTTGATGAAGACACTGTGGAAACAAGTACTGGTGGCGGTGGAGGCACTGTGATACTTGAAAAGTATTGTGCTGTCTATCAGCTTAACCTACTAGGTGATCCAGCGTTCAATCCATACGAGCCATGTAATGAAGGATAAACAAATAAGATGTATTCTTTCCTTCAATATTTTTTCTTATTTTTTCTAGAAATATTTAAATACCAATAAAAATAATATAATTATTATAAAAATATATGGATACATAATATGAAAAACAAAATAATATGTTTGGCAGTTATAATCATGTTTTTACTAACAGTATTCACAAATGTTACAGCAATTAAAACAAACTCAGAATTGTTAAAAAATACGGAATTAAAGAGGAGTAATTATAGTTCAGTTCAAAATTTTTTAGAAAATGATTTTCAACCTGACAATCATAATCGTATTGATTATGATAAATTTCCAAAATATGACGAGCATAGTATTATAGTTAAACTAAAGGACGAAATAGATATTGACTACGGATTAAATATATTGCAAAGTTTTTCTGATGAATCTGATAATGATCTAAGTCTTTCGATTCTATATTCTGATTACACTAATACTTTTTTAGGCACAAATAACAATTTAAAAAACATAAATAAACAACGTAAAGAATTAGATCGATGGATAAAGATACAAACAAATGACAAGCGAAATATTATAAGTGAATTAAAGCAACATGATTCTCTTGATGAAATAATTGAGTATACTGAGCACAATTTGGTTTATAGGTGTTTTAATACACCTAATGATCCATTTTATAGCAAGCAGTGGTATCTACATCAATCAGAGGATCATGATATTGATGCACCTGAATCCTGGGATATAACAACTGGAGATTCTGAGATAATTGTTGCAGTGATTGATACAGGTATTGATTATAGTCATCCTGATCTCGCTGATAATATATGGATTAATACAGATGAAATACCGGATAATGATATAGATGATGATTACAATGGTTATATAGATGATTATTATGGTTGGAACTATTCTAAATCAAATAATGATCCAAAGGATAATTATGGCCATGGAACTCATTGTGCAGGAATTATAGCTGCTTCTGGGAACAATAATATTGGAATAACTGGTGTTTCTTGGAATAGCAAAATAATGTGTATTAAAGCAGGTGAATATTATTTTTATACTGAAGATATTGCAAGAGCAATTATTTATTCTGTGGATAATGGAGCAAAAGTAATTAGCATGAGCTTTGGTTCCGAAGATTCGTCAAAGCTTATTGAAGATGCTTTAAATTATGCCAGTGCAAATGGGGTTGTTCTTGTTGCAGCTGCTGGAAATGATGCACTTATTTACAAAAATTATCCTGCAGCATATGATAATGTAATAGCGGTTGCTGCAACTAATGAAAAGGATCAAAAGGCATCTTTTTCAAGTTATGGGAGTTGGGTTGATGTTGCAGCTCCAGGGACAAATATTTATTCTACAATGCCAACGTACAAGGTCGAATTAAATGATCGGGATTATCAGAAAAATTACGACTTTTTAAATGGGACCTCTATGGCCTGTCCAGTTGTTGCTGGTTTATCTGCTTTGTTACTATCAAATAATGATTCTATGAGCCCAGATATGATAAAAACGATCATATGTGGAACCTGTGATAAGATATTAACAGAAAAGAAGAGTAAAGGTGATATAAGATTAAAAATTGCAGATGATGATGGCAATTATATTGTTAATAATATGGGTAACGGTAGGGTAAACGCATTTGAAGCATTAAAAAGAAAATCTTCACTAGCAATACTTGACAGTAATCTGCTATATGAAGATATAAAAGGCGTTATTGATATCAGCGGATCAGCCTGTGGGGAGACATTTTTAAGTTATAAATTGAGCATTGGTAAAGGTTTAAAACCTGATGAATGGATTGAATTAGAAAACTCAACTGCATCAATAATTAAAAACACTTTGTCTATATTTGATACAGCAGCTTTTGAAGATGGGTGCTATACAATTAAATTATTTGTTGAGTGCATTGATGGAGTATATGTTGATACACTTCATATTATTGTTAATAATAATCTTGAGGTAATTGAAGTCGATGACGATGGTAATAAAAAATATTCAAGTATTCTTGATGCTTTTTTAGATGCTGGTAATGGCGATGAAATATTTATTTATAACGGGATTTATGAAGTAAATAATATCTGTTTTATAGAAAAATCGATAGATATTGCTGGTGAGGACAAAGAAAAAACTATAATTCAAGGATTTGACAGTTATTTTAATGTTTTTTATATCACTTCTGATTTCGTAAATATTTCAAATTTAACCTTTAAATATAACGAAAATATTGAACCAGAACTGCCATTCATGTACGGTATTTGGTATAGAGCTAGAAGTATGATATTTATTTGCTCTGATGATAATAAAGTAAGTAATTGTATTTTTAATGATGAGGGCATAAAGGTTGAACTAGGTTCAAATACTGTTATACAAAATTGTAATTTTGATAAAACTGAAACTTTTGGCATTTGGCTAGATTGGGGCACTAATAATACCAAGATTTTAAATTGTTGCTACGATGGAGAGCAAGAAATTAGATTACAACGAAGTTCAAATATTACTATACTAAATTGTGGAACCGAAAATTCAAAAGTTGCTTTGAATATTATTTCCGAAACATGTACTCTAAGAAACAATACTCTTGACCATTTGTGGGTAGCATGTGATCATATATATGAGGCTTATCATGATATAGATGCCTCTAATTTAGTAAAAGGTAAACCTGTATATTATTTAATAAATAAAAATGACTTGATTTTTGATGATACAATAGATATTGGTTATTTAGGTCTTGTTTCTTGTGATAATATTACCATCAAAAATCTTTATTCCAACAGGATTACTTTATGTTTAATTAATCTAACTAACTCGATTATTTACAACTGTAGCTATGAGAATTGCTTTCATGGGTTCTATTTATTTTATTGTTATAATTGTATTTTTGGAGATTGTTATATGTTTAAAAATGAATGTTATGGAATATATGCAAACAATTGTTATTATAATAAATTTGAAAATTGTATATTTTTAGCTAACGGGAAAGGAATCGGTCTAACTTTATCAGATAATAATACAATAAAGAACTCCACGTTTAATAATAATATGGCGGTTGGGATGAATATTTATAAGAAGTCCGATGGTAATAAAATATTTAATTCTACTATTAGCAATAATGGCATATATGGAATTTATATCGGGAGATATTCCAATGATAATATAATTTTTTATAACAACTTTGTTGGTAATAAAGAATCAAATGCATATCTTTACAAAGCAGAGATGAATTATTGGAATAATAATTCAGTTGGTAACCATTGGGATGATTACAAAGGTTTAGATGAGGATGATAATGGAATTGGCGATATATCTTATGTGATTCAAGAAGAAAAAAATCAGGATAATTATCCACTAATGAATAAAATCGGAGATAAAACTAGTCCATCAATCTCAATTAATCATCCAAAAAAAGGTTTGTATATTAATGATAAAAAAATCATCAGGTTACCATTTAAAACAATTATTTTTGGAGATACGATAATTAAAGTAACTGCATCCCAGGATACTGTAGTAGTTGAATTTTATATCGATGATGATCTTGAAAAAATCTTATATGGGGAACCATTTATTTATTCATGGGAAGAAACTGAATATCATAATTCTTTATTTCATCATGAACATAAGATAAAAGTTGTTTCTTATAATATACTTGGAAATTCAAATACTGAAGAAATTATCATTAGGAACTATAAACAATTTTGGTCAAAAACATAATCATCTACAATGATATTTTTTAAAAAAATAGAGATAGGTTGTTTTATTTTCTGTATCCACCTATCTTAAGACTTGGATCACCAAACAGCTGCCATTCCTGTACCATCTTTGTATCCATCTCATCATTGTCGCCAAGGAAACGATGCAGATAATCAGTGACAGCCTGACCATAGTTATCACCAAGTATATCCTCATCCTCCATACCATATAGTTCAAAGAATCGTAACTCAAGCCAACCATCTAAAACCTCAATGTAATCACTTACACCATTGTTATCCCCATCCTCAACAGCATGGGTACCAAGACCCGTGTTCGCGATAGTAGCAATAGACCCACCATTATGTTTACTAGTAAGCCACCATGCCCAACAGTTACCAACCCAACCAGCGTACCAGAATCTACCAGTAAGGCCAAAGTATTTCAAACCGTTTTTCTGCAGGCCTTTTGTCAAAGATTTCAGGACTGATATGTCAAACTGTCCATTGTTACATCCGCCAACAACTGTTACAGGGAGCTTCTCCTGATTCCTTAAAAAAATCATGTTTCCCACAGTGTAACCAGTGCAAAGCTGTTTTCCATCTGGTGGAATACGTGCACTCCAGGCTTTCACACCGCCATGGCCACAGAAATATGCAAAACCTGCTCCATTTTTCAATGCATCATTTACCCGTTTACCATTGATGTCACCATCAGAGGCATAAACCTTCACCGGGTCGAAATCTGGTAGAACTTGTATTGCTTCCTCAGCTATTAGCTCCCCTTCAGCGAGATTCTGTGAATCTATCCAGTGGTCACCAACGACAAGAAATAGTTTATCAAACCAGTCCTTGTTATACGTGGTTTTCTCATATTTTATGATTTTATTCACCATGATGTAAACTTCTAGAACATTCCTGCATGCAAGACGACCAATGTAAACATCTGGATACAAGTCCATGTCATCCTTCACATCGTCTATCCATTCACCAAAAATACCATTGGAGTTGGAATCCCAGCTAGAAAACTCTCCCTCTGAGTCATAAATATCCGCATAGTATAAATCCGAGAGGAATTCTGGCTCAGGGATTTCTTGAACGTCCTCAGGGATTAAAACATGGCTATACCTGGCGGGTAGATTCCAAGTAAGGCTCTGTCTCTTTATACCTCCTACTAGTAGTACATGTTTAACACCCCAGTTTTCAACAGCCTCTTTTATGTAATATTTTATTTTCTCCTGATTGTCACGACCTTTCCAGCCTTTGTCATAAACCTCATTTAAAGATGCAAGTCTGGTTTTAACACCCATATTGTTTTTATGATCCACAAGTTTCTGCAGGGTTTTAGTAAACTGATTCGGGGCGATTATTAGAAGATCATAAACCTTAGTATCATCTAAAACCGGTGTTTCAGGTTCTTTATACTGGATCGTTACCTCAACATGGTCAACAAATTCAACCTTGTCATCCAAAGGATAATAACGTATAGGATACGTTCTAACAACTAGGAAAGTCTTATGCTCGCCATCGGACAACCCGCCGCCTGTATGATATGTACCAAAATCCAATGGATAGGGATCCTTACTGAGATAAATATCATCAGCAGTCTCAGTTAATCCTGAACATGAACCATAGGACAATATTTTATCAATCATATAAACTTGTGGAGTAGAATATTCATAATTTACATCAATTATTCTGGTTCCAAATGGGAACTCAAAATATGTGGTGTTAACTGGTATAACTGGCCGACCATCACCTATACTGTAAAAATCAGACTCGTTAACTTTTACTAATGCACGGTTTCGATACTCACTGAACATTGGCTCAGAGAAATCAAACTCCAAATTTATAGATTTATAGCCAAGTTGTGATTGTAAAGATGCTTCCAGTTTTCTGATATCTTCATCCATTTCATCAGTTTCTGCACCAAACCAGTCGAAGTAGAAACTTGATACAATCAAACAGATTACTATTAATACACTGATAACTCCAATACCAATTTTTTTTGATACCATCTAATAATACACTCCCTTATATCTTTATTAATATATTACAAATTATAAAAACTTTCTGATTTACACATGGAGGTGCCTATCTTAACTAAGATTCTTCTAAATAACAAAAATACAACAATACGTTATCATGACAACATAATATTTAAATATTTAACAAGTTATTTTATAATATAGGGGATTTAATTTATGAAGACAAAACAAAAAATGATAATATCCATACTAAGCATGGTTTTATTCATCGCAAGCAACATTAGTGTAACCGCAGTAGTAATAAAAACCGAGGAAGCCGGAATCGATAACGAAACATTGTTTTATGATACTCCAAACGCCATAGCCGTAAGTGATTCAAATCCTTTTTATGCTCTTATAGCAACACCACTCGCCTGTCATTATGAAGAAGGAGAACAAAACATTATACCGTTATATGTGAAAGATTTTGACAACCCGTCCAAAGCTGTTGTCAGAGCAGAACAAGAACAAATAGGTATCACAGCTGATTTTGTAATAAGTGATGTATTCACTCCAAAAGAAGCATCACTAATCACCGCACAATTCTGGGACAATGCCCCAGGAGCACTAATCATAAAAGATGATCAAAATGGTTACAACCTTGGAATGGTGGCAACACCACTTGCATCCTACCTTAACATCCCGGTCATTGTCACAGATGAAATCGACACAGATGTAAAAACAGTTCTTAACAATCTAGAAGTAAGTTATCTTTACATATGCGGTGAACTTGATGGTACAGGCTATGATTCTATTTATCTTGAAAACCCTGATGAAATAACAGACCTGGTTTGGAGAACGGTTTACAAGGGCTTTGGAGAAAACACAACCTATATCGCCATGACAAACCCGTTAGACATCACAAATCCAGAGGTACTTGACTCTGCATCCTATGAATTCTCAGGAACATTAACACCAAACATAATGCTTCCAACACCCGCGGTTAATTCATTAATTGGTCCTTCAACTACTGAAATGCATACATTTGAGGTACCCACTGGTTACAAATATGCACAGATAAAAGTTGATCTGAAAAACCTAAACTATGAAAACTCTGACTCACTAGGCGACAATGTTCATTTCATGCTTAGAAGCCCCCAGGGCCCATACTATGTTTTTGGTGGAACCCAGGGCGGAATACCCATAAGGGATGACGATGAAAACATGGTTGAGGATTCGACTCAATATGAGGTGACCGTCTACAACAACTCAGGTGAATACTCAATAATGATCATAGGCGAATGGTTTGCATCAAAAACTGGAGAATATGATTTAACCGTTACAGTGGAAAAACTAGACAACCCAGTTGTTCCACTGATGAAACAACTATCCTCACTCGCGCCGTATCTTACGGCATATCACAAAGGTGTCATTTTTGCTAAACCCGAGTTTGCTTTCGCAGCAGATGACCATATACTATTTAATGGTTCAACCTGTCCTGGTGTAACACAACCTGGGTCCAACCCGCAGCTTCTAGAACCATCAAACCTGCATACGATGAAAATACATGATGAACTCAACGTGCTACTAGCAAACATCTCAGACATATCTGTGGAAAACCTTGAACAACTCAGAGAATACTATGATGAAAACCCAATGCATATAGCGATCATGGCTGACCCAACAATGATCCCCATGTATTTCTATGTCAACCCAGATGGTGAACCAACAGATAAAGCCTACATGACTGGTTTTGGAACACCAAGTGATTTCATCTACGGCGACATAGATGTCAACAAATCCGACCCCGAAAATGATATGCTCAGTTACTGGCCTTATCAGGAAAACATCGTAGGACGTGTAACTGGTAGAAACGCCCAGGATTGCAGTGCCTTGATCGCTCGAACAGTTTTCTACGACCTAATCATTGAAAACATGGACGATGAAAACTGGAAAGATAGCGCTCTTGTTCAAACAGGATGCGGCCTTGAATTCCAAAACCTCCCGATTATCACAAAACTAAGTGACATGCTTGCATCTGGTGGACATGGTGAACCAACCAAGTTTCCAACCGGCGAGGCAGAATTCATAAACATGCGACTAACAAAACAAATGGACGAAGGATACAGCAATGTAAAAAACACATTCTGGTTACAGTCACAAAGAGAAGGATTCACCCAGCAGGATCTTGACAAAATCAAAAAAACAGGGCTTATGAACATGTTGCTTTTCCCAAAAAGAATAATCAGCTTTTTTAACTCTGATACAAAAGTAACAGGTGGAACAGATCATCTTAACAGCAACCTGATCTTTAGTTTCGCACATGGAAACTACAATCTATATGAACATGGAGATGTCTTCATTGACTCTTTTGGTTTCCCTGGATTAACGATATTTGACAGGATGATATCTAAATTTAGAAGCAGTCTATCCACCAAAGGTGCCTACTCCGTGAGAGATGTAGACAACATGAGATATGGTCCATCAGTGGTATACATTGAAAGTTGTATAACCGGACGAACAGATGGACTGATACCAGAGAACTGCCTATCGCAAACATATATTCATGCTGGTGCCAACACCTACATCGGTGCCACTCGTTTCACAGCAGATCCAGGATACCTGCCACCAAGACCATTACCGAATGGTTGGGGAATCGGCATCCTTGGACTGATGAAAGCCATACTTGACCTTGCGATAAAAAAGGAATACCCCGATGCACATTTTGGAGCAGTAATAGCAGAAGATTTCATAATAGACCTCATAGAGAACGATGCCACAGTTGGTATGGCACTAAGAAACGCTAAAAACATGTACCTTGAAAAAGATGCAAATAATACATTCCTATGGACACCACCACTACTATTTACTTCAGGATGTAGCTTTATTGATGAGGAACTATCAGAATTTACACAACCAAAAATTATAGGTCAAACTGAAGGATCAAAAGTAATACGAAAGAAATACACAGCTCTTCACGAGTTTGTACTATACGGAGACCCAGCATTCAACCCATACCAGTCTGTTAACGAAGGGGAACAATAAAACAAAACAATTTTTTTTTATTCTCCTTCACCTGGTTGACATTCACATGACTCGTTTTCTTCTTCATCTTTTTCCATTATTTTTGCAACGCTGACAACCTTGTCACCCTCATTAAGACGCATGATGCGAACACCCATAGTGTTACGACCCTGAATACGGATATCCCTCACGGGTATTCTAACGATCATGCCCTCTTTACTAGTAAGCATGATTTCATCCTCATCCACTACCTCTTTAACCCAGATAACCCGGCCATTACGCTCATTAGTAACAATAGTACGAACACCCTTACTACCACGATGAGTTTTACGATAATCCTGGATAGGTGAACGTTTACCAAAACCATTCTCAGTAATAGTTAACAGGTTGCCCTCCTCGCCAACAACAGCCATTGAAACAACCTTATCATCCTTTCCAAGACGGGTGCCGATAACACCACGTGTTACACGTCCCATGGGTCGCACCTCGGATTCATTGAAACGACAGGCTTGACCATTCGCAGTCGCAAGCATTATTGTCTGCTTTCCATCAGAAAGCTTCGTGCTAATAAGCTCATCATCCTCATCAAGCTTTACCGCTCGGATACCATTAACACGAACATTACCATACGCGGAAAGAACAGTTTTCTTAATGATCCCCTTCCGGGTAGAAAAAACTAGGAAATGTTCATCATCAAACTCATGAATAGGAATCGCTGTCTCAACATATTCACCTTCCTCCAACCTTGGAAGCAGATTAATAATCGCTTTACCCTTTGCATGACGACCACCCTCAGGAATACGATAGCCCTTAAGCCAGAATGCCTTACCATGATTCGTGAAAAACATGATGTAATCATGAGTACTAGTAACGAAACAATCAACGACGACATCCTCCTCTTTAGTCTGCATACCAACCAGGCCTTTGCCACCACGATGCTGAGTACGATAAGTCTCACAGGGCAATCGTTTGATATAACCACTATCAGTAATGGTTACAACAACATCCTCCACAGGTATAAGATCCTCAATCTCTATGTCAATTTCCCCCTCAACGATCTCTGTCCGTCGTTCATCACCAAATTTTTCCTTGATCTCAATTAGTTCTTTCTTTATTTCATCAAGAATATGCTGCTTATCAGAAAGAAGCCATTCAAGCTGCTCAATTAGTTTCTTTGTCTCGTCATAATCATTTTGCACACCCTCAATTTCCATACCTGTTAGTTTCTGCAGACGCATATCAAGTATAGCTTTCACCTGCAAATCTGAGAAATCAAAACGCTTCATCAAACCAGATTTAGCTTCATCAACAGTCTTACTTCCACGGATGATTTTGATTACTTCATCAATGTTTTTAAGAGCAATCATGAAGCCCTCAAGGATATGCATTTTTTCTTTGGCTTTTTTAAGATCGTAACTGGTACGACGGATTATTACACCTACACGGTATTCAATGTAATACTGAATGATCTCCTTCAGTTTCAGAACCCTTGGTTCACCCTCTACAATAGCAAGATTTAGAATACCAAAAGTCGTCTGCATCTCAGTATGCTTAAAAAGCTGACTGAGAACGACATCCTCAATAGCATCACGTTTAAGCTCAATAACCATGCGCATACCCTTACGGTCACTTTCATCACGAAGATCACTGATCCCCTCGATTTTTTTATCTTTAACAAGCTCAACGATATGCTTCAAAAGATTAGACTTATTAACCTGGTAAGGTAGCTCCGTGACAATAATTTTTTTCCTATCTTCTCCTTCAACATGAGTCTTCGCACGAACCCTTACAAGACCCTTCCCCTCAGAATACGCCTGAAGAATGCCACCCTTGCCATAAATAATTCCACCAGTGGGAAAATCAGGACCATGAATGATACCCATCAGATCAGCAGTGGAGACCTCAGGGTCATCAATAACCCGGATGGTACCGTCAATAACCTCAGAAAGATTATGAGGCGCCATATTGGTAGCCATACCCACAGCTATGCCAGAGGCACCATTAATCAACAAATTCGGGATTTTAGCTGGGAGCATCACAGGTTCCTTAAGACTACCATCGAAATTATCAGACCAGTCAACTGTGTCTTTGCCAATATCCTCAAGCATAAGTTTAGCAAGTTTTGCCATACGAGTCTCAGTATATCGCATTGCCGCCGCGGAATCACCATCAACACTGCCATAGTTTCCCTGACCGTCCACCAGTGGATACCTAAGTGAGAAATCCTGGGCCATACGAACCATGCTATCATACACAGCTTGATCACCATGAGGATGATATTTACCCAACACCTCCCCAACGACACGAGCTGATTTTTTATAAGCACGATCATGACTAAGGCCCATATCATTCATAGCATACAAAATACGACGATGAACTGGTTTAAGCCCATCACGGACATCAGGTAAAGCCCTACTCATAATAACACTCATAGAATAATCTATGAATGCACGTTTCATCTCGGATTCAATAGCACGAATATGCTCCTCTTTTGGTTGTTCATCATCAGTCATAAAAAACCCCTCCTTAGATGTCTAAATTAGTCACCTCTTTCGCATGAGTCTCGATGAACTCACGACGTGGTTCAACCTTCTCGCCCATAAGAATAGTAAATAATTCATCAGCCTCAACAGCATCATCCACAGTAACCTTTAACGTCATACGGTTCTCAGGGTCCATTGTTGTTTCCCAAAGCTGATTAGGGTTCATCTCACCAAGACCCTTATAACGCTGAACACCAACGCCAGTTCCCCCTAGCTCGTTTATCTTTTCCTGTTTCTCGCGCTCTGTATACGCATAAACCATCTGTTTACCCTTACTAAGCTTATAAAGCGGCGGTTGAGCGATATATAAATAACCTGCTTCGATAAGAGGTCTCATGTAACGGAAGAAAAATGTCAGTAGTAGTGTGCGTATGTGTTCCCCGTCTACATCTGCATCTGTCATGATTATTATTTTATGATATCGAGCATTTTCTATATTGAACTCTTCATCGATACCAGTACCAACCGCGGTAATTAACGCGAGAATCTCATTATTTTTAAGGATTTTATCCATACGTGCTTTTTCAACATTAAGTATTTTCCCACGAAGTGGAAGGATTGCTTGAAATTCGCGATCACGACCTTGTTTTGCACTGTTATGTACAAAAACTCCACTTGATAGTGCAAAATTATGTGTATTTGGTATTTCGATGTCGTATACATCTATTTTTTTATCTAACTTGATAATATCAACAATTTTGTGATTATAATTTGATATCGCTTCTGTTGCAGCTTCGAGATCTCCTGAGAAAAATCTATCAGCAAAGGTATCAAATTTTAGAAGAGTTTTATCATTCCTTTGTTTTCTAAGTTTATTATATTCTTCTACATCAACTTTTTTATTTTTTTCATAAACATCATGCAATGCTTGTACTGTTTTTCTATGATATGTTTTATTGTATGCTATTTTTCTTTTTTTTCTAAATTCAGGAGTCCATTGCTCCTTTGTTTTCTTGCTTCTCCAGTTTAACAACTCTGGATTTTGCCATTGTTTTTTTGCAATTTTTGATAGCCAAATTTTTAATTCAGGATTTTTCTCAAAAAACTTTCTTATTTTTTGGGATTGTTTTTTTCTGTTTTCGTTGTTATCCCAATATTCTTTTTGTTCATTATACAGTCTTTTTAATACTTTTTTTCTATAATCGTTGTTGTTATAGTAAAATTCTAAGTATTTATTTTTCATATATTTTTTATAATCGGGGTTTCTCCATTGTGTTTTTGCTTGTTCGCTTAAGATTTTCCTAGTTTCTGGTTCTTTCATACGTTTACTCATTTTTTCTCTGAATTTTTTAGTTTGCTTAGTTTTTCTACATTTTTCTTTGATTTTTGCGGTATGTAAATTTATACTTGCTAACTCTCTGTGATATTGCATATGTTCTTCTTTTTCCATCCTAGTAAGATTCGTTGGATTATTGTTTAGTTTGTTGAAATCAATATGATGTCTATCAGGTCCAAGTTCAGTTGAATAAATACCATTTTTTATATTCCAGTTATCGGCTAGCATATGTGTAAATATCCATCGGTGTTCTTTATTGTCAAAAATCAGTTCATAACCTTTGATTGTTATTCTTTTTCCTAGTTTTGACAGTTGTTTTTTTAGAGGCATGAGTGAATCTCTGCATGTTAAATCTCTTGCTTTTTTGTAGTTGCCATCTCTTGTCATAAAAAGATGATCTGGTGTACAAACTATTTCTTCCTTATTGTCCAGAATGACTTTAATTACTTCAGCGTTTCTTTTTGTGATTCTTGGTTCTTCAATTTCCTCAATATCTATTTCCCCATCTTTTTTTATTGTGTAGCAGAAATTTCTTTTTCCCTGTTTATGTTCTCTTTCTAGTTGTTTGAAGGTTATATTTCTTCCATCAAGAAGCGCAATTTTTGTATCACCAGAAAAACAACCGCCTGCGCTATCTCCCTCAACGATATACAGTTCTGTTTTACTTGGATCTCGGCTGGAGCAATCAGCTAGCTTACCTGGTAGAGCCGTTGATTCAAGTAATCCTTTACGCCTGGTTAACTCCCGTGCCTTTCGTGCAGCCTCCCGGGCACGACTGGCTGTTAACGATTTCTCTAGTACTATTCTTGCAACATTTGGGTTTTCCTCGAAGAACTCAGATAGTTTTTCGTTAGTCATACTTTCTACAATTCCTCGTACTTCTGAGTTTCCAAGTTTTGTCTTGGTTTGTCCTTCAAACTGAGGATTACGGATCTTAATTGAGATAACAGTGGTGATACCTTCACGGCAGTCTTCACCGCTTAGGCTGAAATTTTCATTATCAAAAATCTTGTTTTTACGCCCATAGTCATTGAGGACACGCGTTAGTGCTCCTTTGAAACCTGAGAGATGTGTCCCTCCCTCATGAGTGTTAATGTTATTTGCAAATGTATGAATATTTTCTGTGTATCCATCTGTGTATTGTATCGCTATTTCCACTTCGAAATCTTCTTTTTCGGCGTATAGGTAAATTGGTTCTGGATGTAATGGTGTTTTATTACGATTAATGTATTGAACAAACTCTCGGATTCCTCCATTGTATTTGAACGTTTCATTTTGGTTGGTTCTCTGATCATTTATTTCGATTTCAAGACCTGCATTAAGAAAAGCTAGTTCTCTAAGTCTTGTTGTTATAGTATCATATTTGATGTCTGTTGTTTCGAAGATTTCAGGATCTGGCATGAATGTTACAGTGGTACCATTTTTACTTGATTCACCTATTTCTTTCAATGGTTCTGTGGGTGCTCCATGGTCGTATTTCTGGTAGTATTCTTTTCCATCTCGTCGAATTTTTGCTTCAAGCCAGGATGAAAGGGCGTTTACAACTGATACTCCAACTCCGTGTAATCCTCCAGAGACTTTGTAAGCTTGGCTGTCGAATTTTCCACCGGCATGCAGGGTGGTCATAATTAGTTCCACACCGGTTTTTTTGTATTTTTTATGCATTGTTACTGGTATTCCTCGTCCGTCATCGTTTACTGTTACAGATCCATCTTCATTAAGTGAAATGGTTATTTTTGTACAGAAACCTGCGAGTGCTTCATCAATGCTGTTGTCAACAACCTCGTATACCAGATGATGTAGTCCTCTTTCATCTGTGCTTCCAATGTACATTGCAGGGTTTTTCTTTACAGCTGCTAGGCCTTCTAGTACCTGTATTGAGTCTGTATCGTAGCTTCCATTTGTACGTTTTTTTTCTTCATCCATAAGTCTTCACTTTGTTTTTATTATTTACACTAAACCAGGTAGTTTTTTCAAGGAATTTTTTCATCCCATCGCCGATACTGTTTTTTACCAGTTTTCACATGGAGTAGAGGCTAATAAATGTTACTATTAAAAAGGGTGTTTTTTTAACGTTTTTTGATTTTGATAAAATGTTAAAAATACGGCCTTTATTACATTGATTAGGTTTTTGGGGAGACGAAGATATGAAAAAATCATATATTGTTGGTCGAGGAATATTATTTGTGGTTGTATTGTTGTTTTTGTTATCGCTTTTTGGCATGTCTTGTTCAGCTCAGGATTATCAGGATTATGCTCCTATTTTGTATTTTGAAGGGGAGGGTTCTTTTTTTCCTGTGGATGCCGATTATCATATTGATAATTCTGATTTGTATCAGTTTTCTGTGACTGGTGTTAATTTGGTTGATTCTACGCCTTCTGGTTCTGAGCTTTCTGATTATTCGTCATCTAATATTGATTCTTTGTTTTCTTATCTTGATAATACTGAGGGTTATGTTGATGATGTTGATGCTATTGTTGATGATTATGTTTCTGAGGTTGATGCTGGTTATTATTCTCCCACGGTTTATTACCGTGAATATACTGATGGTTCTAGCACGGTAATTCAGTATTGGATGTTTTATGCGTTTAACAATGGGGAGATGAATCGGCATGAGGGTGACTGGGAGATGGTTCAGGTTGTTATACCTGCTGGTAGTGATAAATGGGTTGCTTATAGTCAGCATTATAGTGGTCAGCAGGCAACTTGGGAGCAGGTTGAACGTGAGGGTGATCATATCAAGGTGTATGTGGCTCGTGGTTCACATGCGAATTATCTCCGCTCGTTTTCTGGTAAACTTGGTATGGCTAGTGATATTGTTGGTGATAATGGTAATGTTCTGAATCCTAGTGATTATCAGCTTGTTGATCTTGAAAGTCAGGATTGGGTTGATTATGATGGACGTTGGGGTGAGTTTGGTGGCATCGAGGATGTACCCCTTGGTCGTGTTGGTCCAGAGGGTCCAAAGTTCCGTACAGATATGAATGGGAACAGCATGTGGGATGGTGTTTCATGGGGTGGAAGTCTTCCCATGGCTAATGATCTTCTTTTTATGGGTGAATGGTTTATTTATAATTTTGTTACAATTTTTATAGCTTTAACAGTGCTTTCACTTGTGATTATAATATTTTTAATTTATCGTCGTCATAAGAAGCATGGTCTTGGTCCACGTAAACTCTCGATGCTTTACATTGATGGTTTTAACACTTGGAGTATTGGTAACATACTATGTTTCGTTGGGATAATAATCGCAATCATTGGTTTGTTATTTCCATGGTATGTTGTCTCAGCTGATATAGGTGTTTCAGGTGTCTCAGTTAGTGGGCAGGCAGACATTATCAGCATCGATGGAATCAATGGTGTCCAAATAACTATCCCTGGGTTGACCGGTTCTATTCCAATGGGTACTATTCTTATACCTTTTAGTGTGATCATTGGCATAAGCCTGGTTTTCCTGTTCCTAGCATGTATAGGTGTTCATCGTAGCCGTAGCCTCGGGTTTAAATATATAGGGCGTGGGATAAGGCTCCTTATACCTATGATACTTCTCATTGTTGTTATTGCATTTATTTTCTCTATGATCCCTTCTAATATTGTAAATGCTAGTGCGGGTGCAGGTAGTAGTTATGTTGAAGAAATACTCAGTGATTTATCTAGTTCGCCGTTTGGTGGTCAAAGCACTGTTGCTGTTTCCGAGTCAGGTTTCACGGGTCAGATTGGGATGCAATGGGGTCTTGGATCTGGAGTGTTCCTTCTTATTATAGGTAGCATTATCATCATGGTTGCTGGTGTTTTAGAACTCATGGGTAATAGGATGTTTTTTATTCCAAGAGGCTCCGTGATGAAACAACCCGCGGGTTATCAGCCTCTGCAGGCGCCACAAGTTCCACCGCCACAACCTCCACGGCAACCACCGCCTAAAACACCTAGTGGTGGGAGTTTTTGTCCTAAATGTGGAACAAAACTAGAATCCGGTGCAAAGTTTTGTGGTAAATGCGGGAATAAAATGTGAACAAAATTTTATCGGTAAATTCTAATACCATGAAATTGTATTTCGTTTGTGGGGTTCCGGGTTGATCATTAACGCTGATTTACATATTCATTCTCGTTTTTCAGGTGCAACTAGTGAAAAAATGAACATAAAAACCATTAGCCTTGAGGCTCCTCGTAAAGGTGTTAACCTTGTCGGAACTGGTGACTGCCTGCACAAAGGCTGGCTAAAGGAAATCAGCAATTGTGAAGTTGTTGATGAAGGCACCTTTGAGCTTAATGGTACTCGTTTTATCCTGAGTACTGAGGTCGAGGCTGATCGCAGGGTTCATCATCTTCTTTATTTCCCCAGTGTTTCATCAGTTTGGGATTTCAAGGATAAAATTAAAAATAAATCTAAGAACCTTGAGACTGATGGCCGTCCAAATGTTAATCTTACTGGTGAGGAACTCGCTCAGCTAGCACGTGATGTTGATGCGTTGATCGGCCCAGCACATTGTTTTACTCCTTGGACTGCTATGTATGCTTATTTTGATACATTGGATGCATGCTACGGAGATATGGCGGATTATGTTAAATTCATTGAACTTGGTCTTAGCGCGGATAGTTTTTTTGCTGATAAAATAGGTGAACTTCATCGTATGACTTTTCTGACTAATTCTGATTGTCATAGTCCCCATCCAGTACGTTTAGCCAGGGAGTTTAACCGTTTTGAGGTACAGGATGCTACATACATTGAGGTTAAAAAAGCGATACTGCGTGAGGGTGGTAACAAACCTGTTCTAAATGTGGGTTTGCCTCCACAGGAGGGCAAGTATCATGAGTCCGCGTGTACTAGTTGTTATACTCATTACACGTTGCAGGAGGCGATGCGTCGTCGTTGGAAATGTAGTTGTGGTAAACGTATTAAGAAGGGTGTGAGGGATCGTATTGATGAACGTGCTGATGTCCCTGGTGGTGGTCATCCTGATCATCGACCGCGTTATGTTCATCTTATCCCATTGGCTGAGATTATTGCTAAGGCTGTGGGTCAGCAGACGCCTTTTACTCAGACGGTTCATAAGCGCTGGAGTGAACTAGTTGACACTTTTGGTAGTGAGATTAGCGTGCTTATTGATGTTGACATTGGTGAAATTTCTCGTGTTACTGCTCCTGCGATTACTGAGGCTATACAGGCATTTCGTGAGAACAAGGTCATCATTAGACCTGGTGGCGGGGGGCAGTATGGTAGCATTGAGCTTCCTGTGAATGAACAAGAGATAGCTACGATTAGTTATGGTCCGGTTGATACTCAGACGAGTCTAGTGGACTACTAAACAAATAGGTGGTTGTTTTTGGATTATAATAGAGCAGAAGATAGAATCAAGGAGATATTGCTTGAGGAAAGTAATCTTCTTCAATGTGTTGTTGATTTTCTCTACAAAAGTTTTGATCATTACAGCTGGGTGGGAATATACATAATACGAGATAACTTGTTGGTTCTTGGCCCCTGGAGGGGTGAACAAGCCACAGAGCATACGCATATTCCAATTGGGAAAGGTGTTTGTGGCTCGGCGGCTAGATCTGGGAAAACCGAGGTTGTTGATGATGTCAACATGGATGATCGTTACCTTGCATGTTTTACTTCTACGAAATCCGAGATCGTAGTCCCAATAACAAAAAACGATAAAATAGTTGGTGAGATAGATATTGATTCTGATCAACCAGCTGCTTTTACTGATAATGACATTGTTTTTTTAGAAAAAATAAGCGATATGCTCAAGGAGCATATCTAAATTCAGTACTCAAGATCTTCATCATAGACTAATGTCTCAGAAAGGGTTCGTTCATCACAAAAAAATGTAAACTAGCAAGAGGTTGTTTAAGATTTCTATCCCATCATGTTCCATATACTGTTTTTCCAGATATCTCTAAGATTTTCGATTTTTTGATCAACCAAAGTTTTACCATTGTCTTTGATGACAATTTTTTTACCAGTAACCTTTCCTAGCAGATGGTATGGTGTTTTATTTTTCCTCAGCAGGTTTTCAAAGCTTTTCTGTTTATCTTTTTTAATTTCAACAATCCATCGTGTGTTAGATTCGGAGAATAGTTTAAAATCAGAACGTAAATCATCTCCGATTTTCGTGATATCTATTTCTACACCGAGGTCTCCACCTATGCACATCTCAGACAGGCAGACTCCGAGTCCTCCTTCGCTGATGTCATGACACGCTGCGATGTGTTCCTGATCTATCGCTTTTAGTATGCTTTTCATGCAGTTTTTCAATGTTTTTGTATCTGTTTTCGGTACATTCCCTGTATCGTTTTTTATGGTTTTGTAATATTCTGATCCACCCATCTCTCGTTCAGTCTGTTTCCCAACCAGGAAGACTGGGTTGTCATTTTGTTTAAGATCAGATGTTACACATCTCCTTATATCTGGTACTATTCCCACGCCCACAATGGTAGTTGTGGGTGGCACCGCGGTTTTCACTGATTCATTGTAGAAACTCACGTTCCCGGACATGAATGGTAGTTTCATATCCCGTGCTGTGTCCCCGAGCCCCCGACATGCTTCGTAGAACTCTCCCATTTTCTCTGGTTTCTCAGGGTTCCCAAAATTCAAACAATCCAAAACAGAATCAGGAACTGCTCCAACACTTACAAGGTTACGGCAGTTTTCATCAATAGCACTACATGCACCATTGTATGGGTCTTTTTCCATGAACCTGGGGTTTATGTTTGATGTCACCGCTAGACCTCTGTAACTGTTTTCCAATGGTTTAAGTACGGTTGCATCCCCATGTCCCTCATAGTTAATTCTGCCCTGTAATGGTTTTATCACTGTGTTCCCGCGTACCTCATGATCATACTGTCTTATCACCCATTCCTTAGAGGCTATATTGTGACTACCGAGTAGTTTTTTCAAAACAGTGTTCAGATCAGGCATTGAAAAATCAGTTTCTTTCACTTTTTGTTTTTTCGGAATCACAAATGGCCGTTGACAGGTATCATAAACTGGTCCACCAGTGTAGAAGTCCATGTCCATCTCAAGGATTTTCACACCCTTGTAAAAAACACGGGTGATCTTCTCAGGTATAACTTTTCCAACTACCGCAGCGGTTACATCCCATTGTTTACATATATGAAGAACCTTATCAACATTACTGGGGTCGACTAGGAACATCATCCGCTCCTGAGACTCGGAGATCCATATCTCCCAAGGCGTTAATCCTTCTTCCTTTAATGGTATATCATCCAGATGAATCTCAGCGCCAAAACCAGCAGCATA
>Ga0272441_10000974_pt1 | contig 61985 bp, 55 predicted proteins | sample SSMProp6N_FD_193582 | JGI IMG/M metagenome (GOLD analysis project Ga0272441, IMG submission 193582) | Marine sediment archaeal communities from Little Sippewissett salt marsh, Falmouth, MA, United States - SSM-Prop-6N | ecosystem: Environmental > Aquatic > Marine > Wetlands > Sediment ... | reverse complement strand
AACCTACCTACAAACAAACTTATTTCCTACTATCCGAAATTGGATCTGGCCTCAAAGCCGCTCACGGAATGGAGTTCTTGCTTCAACGGCATAGTAACTGGTGGAGAGCCGGATGAGGTGAAAGTCTCAAGTCCGGTTTGGAGAGCAGCAGGGGGGAAAGACTCACCCCGAGCCCGCACCCCCTGTTGACTCTACGAACCATTTTCCTCGCTCTTTCATATTACCTCTTAACGTCCTAAATACAATTTCATCCTTGTTTCAACAATTCCTTTCCAAATCCCAATATATGGTATCAGAATGATATATAATATTCTCGTTTGAATATCCAATGACAAAGAATTCGAAATCCGATGAATTCCCTTTGTCATAATCATATATACATTTTGAATAGTGGCCGTTTCCATTATCTGTTAGTGATCCTGATCCACCAGAATAATACATACCTTCTTTGTGGTGATGAACAATTAAAAGATCTATAAAATCAATAGAATCAGGAATATTGAAAGTAATTGTAAGATCATTCGTTTCGGGGTGATCGAGAGCGAATTTCACATCATTTATTGTTAGGTTCCTCTTTTCATAGAAATCTCTCTTCTGATGTATCACAAAGAACTCTGATCTTGCTTCCTTAAAATTAAATGAAGAGATATCACCTGGGATTTCCAAATATGGTGCACCATATGCCACAATATATGAATCCAAGAAAGTATCTTTCTTGATCGGTCCGATGATTGCCGAATAATTATTACCACCTATCCATCTCATGTTCATCTTATTTTCAGATATACCGTCCGGAGAGAATATGTAAGAATGAAAAATAGGTCCGAACACTCCGATTTCCACCGAATCCGGAGCAACTGGAAGGTTCCAATGGTGGCAGTCTTTTGCTTGAACAGTAATATTTACCATCTGTCCATATTCCGGGTAAGGAGGATCAACACTGATCGATATTATCTCCGGAGTTAAGGATGGGTCATTCTGATCATCATTAACGTTATCTATCCCATGCGTTACAACCAAGGCAATAAAAAATATAATTAAAATTAGAATGCTTATTGAAAAAATGGATATTATTGGTATGAGATATTTACTTTTCAAATTCATATCTTACCCTCTTGATAAAACTCCGTTTTCTTCCTATTTTCATCCTTCTATCTTATAATATCATATCTATTTTCCATTTCACACCTTCCACGATCTCTAATTACATTCCTAATCCATCTCTCTTTCCCTATCCCCAATCTTTCCGGTTTCGGCGACTCTCGGCAACAATCTCATAACTCTTCTCCCTTTCCGTTCTCGTCCATTCTCGGCAACGTTCTTTTCGCTGTTCTCCTCGATCTTTCCTCCAAGCTTACATTATCTTTTTGCCTTATGAATTTTGCCGGTTCCGGCGACAAGGGGATAATAGTTTCAGATTTCGATATAGTCTCTGTTTCAAAATTAAAAGAGTAATTGAGAATAGAAGTCATTGGAGGATAATATGGCCGAACCAAAAATTAGCACAGCCTTTTTAACATTTCAAAAGGAAGCGCCTCAGCATTCAGCAGCTTGGGGAAAATTGATCCAAGAACTTTCGGGAGCAAATACCCTGGATCCAAAAACTACTTCATTAGTATATCTTGGGATTATGGCTGCTGTTGGATTGGAGAGTGGAATCCCATTTCACGTTCACCAATCATTAGCCTTGGGGGCAACAAAGGATGAGATAAAGAGTGCAATATTAATCGGATTACCATTGGTTGGAAATCGAGTTACGAAGGGATTGGAAGCTGCATTTGAAGTAATTAATCAGTAATGTGATAGTTCCATTTTCGGCGAAAGTAAGCAATTCCTTTTTCCACCCTGCAACGAGCGCTGGATGGAGTCCGTTTTCTCTCGCTACCTGAGCAACTGGAACACCCGCTTCGACCTGTGACAGTATCGCCAGCTTGAATTCGCGAGTGTAAAAAGTTTCTCTGCTTTGTCATGCTACACCTCCAATGCAATAATAACTAAACCAAGTGTCCGCTCCCGGGGGTGCAGTCAATTATCAGTCGCTAATATAATATGGATGATGCTCCTGTAAAGGAACTGATTTACCATTTATAGTGAAGCCCCTTCCGACGCATTGAAAGGGGCTTCTTTTATCTCAGTCCGGACCGTTTCCATCCGTCATCCGCTCGGAAATCTTTTCTTGAAAAGGGGTTTTTCGGGGCATTTTCCAGATAATTTAGCTTTTCTAGTTAAAAAGTTTGAATGTGACATTGCTCGGGATCGGTTTATATATTCTAGAACTTTGTTCGGGATGGTGTTATGAAAGGGTGAAAGTGGTTTTCGGGTGTCTGAAATTGGGATGCTGGCTTGTTATAAATGTGACGTTTATTAATACTGAATAAAGTTTGTTTTTGATCATTTGCTTTTTCCTTTCGGTAACATCATCGTAACAGATCTTGATAAGGGCCTTTCTTGCCGCAATGTTCACATGGAAGGGTTACTCCATATGTGCATTTATTACAGTTATCGCAGTGCCATTCCCTCCAATCCCTGCATTCGCCGCAGATCTGACAGTGCCATGTGCAATCATCCTGAACAACATCATCCCAGCAGAAAGAATACCAGTAAGTAGTTCCGCATTTACTGCATTCGTATTCTCCGAGAAGATCCTTGAGCCTTACCTTCTCACACTCACACGGCAGATCGTGGTATCTTTCAAGGTCCCTTTTTTTCAGTTTTTTTACCTTTCCGATGTTTTCTCTGGCACATACGGACAATTCTTTCAAATCCATATCGTTGAACGGGTTCTTGCAACTCCTGCAATTGCAATTCTCATCACATGGTTCATGGTTTTTTAGGCAAACACATCTTCTGGTATTGCATCCGGAACTGCAGTTGCAATGATGTTCTTTCTTCATTGGTATCACCTGCCGATCCGCTGTCACCTTATCCATATTCAGGATGCTGATCAGATCTCCTTTTCTGAACCCACAAGTTCCATGTTTTTGCAATTTGTTCAGGAAAGGACAACCGCATTTTCGAAGTGGTAAAGAGCTATCTTTTTGGATCTGCTTTTGATGCATCTGAATTCGAATATTGGGGCACAATCCTTTATCCTTCCAACATCAAATCCTTCAGAATCGGCAAGTTCCTTTATCCTCTCGGCGATCCGTAACATCAAGAACCGTGCATTCTGATATTCCTCATCAATTGGCAGCTCTATAACTTTTTTTTCGGGTTTGCTTCTTTTTGTATTCCTTCTTCAGCTCATCTTGATCACGGATCCTATCTCTGCAAGTGTGTTTGATGACCTCTCCTTGTTTCCTTTCCAAAAAGGTATTGCATGATCGACATATCAGGGTCAGGCTTCAAGGATCTCGAAGAATGCATGCTGGTTGAAGACCCCCATCCTTATGTTCACTCTGGGTATCGATGTCCTTTTATGGAGTGCTTCCCTGTACAACAGCAACTGGCTCGAATATTTTTCTGGATCGTTCAGGTTGGGTTTGTAATCCAGTATCCACACATTGTTGTACCTCACCTGAACCATGTCTATATGACCCGTCATGGTATTTTCAATGGGAATATCCGTTTCATCGGGCCTGAGGAAGACCGGAAGCTCGATCGCAACGGTCGAGGAATCGTTGATGAGAAAGAACTCTTCCACCATCTCATGTGCGGTCATGGATGAATTTTTCGGTTGGGAGTTGAGCGCCAATCGTGTCAAACCGGTTATGGGGCTCCCTGTTGGTCTGATCTTTGCATCATTTTCGATCCTGGTGCTCGAGGCCCTTGGACCTTTCAGGAACATTTCGTCATCCAGCGATCTCTCGACCCAGTTGATGTAGCGCCGTATCCCGGGAATGTTCTTCGAGTGGATGTTCAGCTTCAGGTTGTGATATGTGAAAGAATAGACCTGACCGTGATCGAGCCTTCTTCTTGTCAGCAGATCGTCAGGATCGAGATCATATTTCTTTCTCATTTTTATGAATGTGAGTAACGGTTCGTATCTCTTCATCCAGGAATAGATGGTGGGGACGGGAGGAGAATACTGGTACCTCGTTCCGGTCATCTTCTTGGCGATCCCCACGGGATATCCCCTGTTGTACAGTTCCAGGGTGTAGAGTATCACGTTCTCCGGGTAGTGTGCGCGGGATGATCGGGGATCGGTGAAGGTTCTGTTGCAGTTGCGGCACATATATCTCTGGACGATCCCTTTTCTGGTATCCCTCTTCCCGCTCTTTACGATATTCTTATCGGATCCACAGCCTGGGCATTTCATCTGGTATCTCCTAATTTTGCTATGAAGATCGATCATCCAGTGAATTAATATTTCTTCATACCCCCAGCGCAACGGTGGCGTATGATCGACGATCTAGTTGTGCAAAGGTCCTGCTAATCCCATTAGCAGGTTCAGTGAAAAACGCATTTTTTTTTCGAGAATTCGAAGTCCCGTTCCTTTGGACCATCGACGAGAGGGACTTACGAAAAAAACCGTCAACGATCTTCATGTTATGTTGTGAGCTTTTGCTCATGAGGGTTTTTTTGAGTATAGACCGAACTCAAGTGAGAGGGCGAAGAAGATGAAATATGCTTGTGGGAGGATCTCTCTTCTGGAAAAGAGAGGTTGGGGATAGAGATGGATGTGGATATGGATCCTACATATAGAAGTGTTATGAAAAACGATTGATCGTTATTATAGAATACGGTTGAAATTGATCGAGTTTCGTATATGATGCATCAACCGGGTTTCATAAAGAATGGGGGGGTATCAACCGAATTTCATAGAGGTTTTTTTGAAGAGTCATTGGATGAAATCGAATCAGATTTTATATGGAATATTAAGATTCATATCCTTTACAAGATCGATCATTTTTTCTATTTTATCATCTTCAAACATTGGTTTTACCTCTTTGACTGATCTAAAGAGATCATCTTTCTCCGGATAGTCCTTGAACAAATAAAGGATCGTTGAAAGCAGTTCCAATGATTTTGCATTTTTATTTCCATGTTCCTCGAGAACATTTTCTAAGATATCAAAGGATAGATCTTCATCGATCTTGATATCATTGTTGATGATCTCATATCCCTCGAACCTGTCATTCCATTCCATCGAGACCTCTCCCATCAATTCCATATCATCAAGATCATCCATTATCTCTCTTGAATATGGCCCATATGTATACAAGGAATAATCATAAGGAACATTCTCTCCCAGAACCTTTGAAATGAACAGTATCTTCTGGACATACATCTTTCCGGGGTGGATTCCGTATTTTTCGTATCTGTATTTGATTATTCTTCTTATCATCTCTTTTCCGGTGTTTTCCTTTTCAACCATTTTACCACCTCATCTTTTCTACTCTTTTCAACATACAACCTCTTGAATTTCATCTTAAACTCTTTCAATCCACCATAGCTATACGATAGGGGTTTCCTACTTTTCAAGTTTTTATTGTATATGAATATCTCATCTTTTCCTTTGTTATTTGGTTTCATGTAGGAAGGCTTTTCCTGATAATCGATGTAATGACTGATATTTTCATCAGTAAGATATTCTTTCAGGTCTCCGATATCATCATAATCATTCAGGTCACATACCAGCCTCAGATGATCCCTGTCCAGAATTGAACTTGATACATCTCTCCTTGATTTCATGAATGAAAGAACATCAATATCATCAATGGAAAGATATTCATCAATATCCAGTGGAAAGATGTCTTGATCGAATCTTTCTTGAAGGAATCTTTTCATTATGAAAGTGTGATGATAATCAAATATTCTCCTGGTTTTATGAAAATACACTTGAGAAAACATCATGTGGCGAGCAATTATCAATGAGGCAGCACAATCCTTTCCCATCTCATCTATATGGATCATCGACTGGTTCTCGGTTTCCTCATCTTCGGATACGTACAGAACCATTGTATTGATCAGTCTTTCCAGATCGAAGATTCCATATCTTACACCAAGATGCAATGAATCCCTAATAAGGTAATCACATCTATCCGCGTCGACAGGGCCATCCAATAATTCCTTCAGAAAAACCCATTTTGGATTATCTCCGGAATAAGCCTCGGCAACTTCTGAAGATTTTATTTCGTTGGGGTTTATTCCTTTGTCAATAGCATTTTCTAATATTGGCCCCATCTTTTCACGAATGATCATGTCTGTATAATCCTCATGTGTAATCTTATTTCCTGCTCGATAACCCATAAGTTCTTCTGAAGCATGTGAGAATGGAGCATGACCAATATCATGAAGAAGTCCAGCAAGTCTGAAAACTTCCTTCATTCTTTTGAATTGATCCGCATCTGGAAAATATGATCTTATGATATCCTTCGTATGTGAATTATCAGGATAAGATGTAAATCTGTCTATGAACCGGGTAACATTCTCCATAACACCGATCGAATGTTCGAATCTTTTGTGATTTGCTCCAGGATAAACATAATGTGTCCATGATAATTGATTGATGTTTTTCAATCTTTGAAAAGGTTGGCTGTCAATGACCATCTTTTCAAGTTCATTGAAAGAAACCAATCCATGAACTGGATCCCTGATCTCATACATTCTTATCGGTCCTTGGAGTGTTAATGATGTTTGATAGATAAGAATGATATCAGAAGAGAGGGGACCGAATGAAATATTGTAACATCGATATTTGATCATAACTTATTTGAGATGGATTATTTTTCGGGGTGATCGCGAGAGAAGAATTGATATGGGAGGTAACCTAGGAAGGAGTAGGGTGAGAGGTGTCAACAGGTATCAAGAATCGATGGAAGATATAGGGTGGGAATTTTCAGCAGATATCAAGGATCGAGGAAAGGTCCTTCTTTCATAGGGGGAATGTCATGAAAGTGGAGGAAAGGAGTTATGAAAAACGATTGATCGGTATTATAGAATACGGTTGAAATTGATCGAGTTTCGTATGTGATGGATAAACCGGGTTTCGTATATGATGCATCAACCGGGTTTCATAAAGAATGGGGGGGTATCAACCGAATTTCATAGAAGTTTTTTTTAAAGAGTCATACTTTATGTTTTGTATGACTGGCTCACATGAATATCAACCGAATATTATATTATAAAATACTGTTGACTGGATATATTCAGGACCAATAACCGGAGCCTAACCGGATCCATTCCGATCAGCATTCATCTAACTTTCAAACCCTTCCTCCCAATCCCTTTTAACTGGTCTTTGACCAACCTAAAAATCTTCTTATAAAATCCTCTATCATGGACGTTTATAATTATTTTTATGGCATATTATTAAATGTATCCAACATAGGATCCCGCCGCATATCCCTGAATGCGATCCCCGATATATTCATTCATAAGGCAGCTCATACCAGACATTGTTTCCTCCGCCCTTTTTAACTATCTTATTTTGTCTGATCAAATTGTTCAAATCGTTCACGGCTGTATCTTTATGTATAGAAAAATGTGATATAACTTCCTTTGATTCTATCTTTTTGTTTTTCCTTAGGTATTCCAATATCCACTCGCCCCTGTCTTCGTCGGATTTGCGTCGGATTTGCGTCGGATCCGCCAGGTACGTTCCGATGGAATACAGTGCTGAAAAAAGAACCGACCTCAAAATCAATATCCAAACCGTATTCCTCCATAGATTTTTTCATCCGTTTTATGCCGGAACCAGCCTTTTCCACAAGACCGAGCCCGTGTACCATATCCATCAGAAGAGGATTACGGTGAGCCATTCTTTTCCCAAGATCCTCCCGGGGAAATAACAATCCACCAGGATTCACTATCTCCACACGATCAGGACCTATTTGTACATATTTGGAGACTTTTTCTTACTCTCAGGGTCCTCCAGAAGTCCCAATGATCTGTTATCTGTCAATATCTTCATCTGTTGGATGGCGATAATATTCAATCGCTTCAACAGTTCCCTTTGACCCATATCATCATTGATGAAAACAGAATTCAGATTTTCCAGATTAGATAGACAAACTAGCTGGGAAATATTTGCATAGTCACGTATGTTCCCTTTTTTTTCGGGATTTTCCTCTCTCCATTGTGCAGCCGTTTTCCCGAATAATGCCATATTTAGAATATCGGCTTCTGAAGCATAAAAAAGGTTGATCTGATGTTTGGTCAGAGTGGACGGAATCAGGTTTTCTTTGATAGCATTCGTATGAATTCTGTAATTTATCTTGGCAAGATTACGCTTCATATCCCAACCAAGATGATTTTGTTCTTCTTCCTTTAAACGCTGAACTTCCTTGATCAGATAAAGTTTGAATTCCACAGATATCCATGTTGCAAATTCAAGTGCAATATCTTAGTGAGCATATGTGCCTCCATAACGTCCAGCCTTCGAGATGATCCCAATTGCATTGGTTCTTTCGATCCATTGCTTGGGAGTTAATGTGAAACTGTTCAATCCTGATCGATTTCTAAACCCATCGAATTCGATGGGATTGAAATCCGGATTATTGAGTTTTTCCCAGATGCCAAGGAACTCGATCGTATTTCTGTTCCTCATCCAATTTTGAATTATGTAATCAGTTCTGGAATCCTTGTGTCTTGCAATATCGGTAATACTGATGTATTCTTCCCTTTTGTGGGAGAAGATCGTGATCTCCGTTCCTTTGACTTCGATCTTCTTACTATTTTTAATCATATCCATTCACCTTATCAAAATAAGGACTCATGCTTTTCACCGAAGGATATTGCTTATAATTCATTCCTTCATGGTTAAATTATCCGTTACAGAGAGGTGAATGAAAGTATTCGGATCTAAAACGTGTTCCATCTTGTTTTGATAGTAGGGAAATATTGATCCCAAAAAAAGGTTCGGATAGATGATTGTAACAGTAATTCATATCATTGTATCATTTGTACAAGTATTGAGAAACCAAGGATACGGATGTCCACTCATTTTCGGGTGGACCTGCCGAAGAAGAAGATCCCACCAGCCCTCCCTGCAAAACAAAGAATAGAAAATTCTCCTCTTTCACAGTGCCGAACAGGCCCACGGTTCGAATCGATGAGGGTAGGAACCTTTTCTCCTATTATCGAGGTGAGGGACTTTCTTGATGGTGTTTGTGATGGATATTTTCAAGTGGTTGTGATGAAGGAAGGGATCGATCAAGATGGATGGACTATACCCCCTGGCAGGAAAGAGACGCCTCCTATTCGTTTATAGGAGTGGATCCCCCACTCAATCGGGAGAGGGTGGTGAAGGAAAAGAAGCCTCCCTTTAATGAGAAGTGGGCCCCTCCCCACAAGGAGAGGGTATGGGATGACAATTAAAGGATACCCTCGTTATCTACCGGAACGAGAAAGCTTGAAGTTATTCGATATCCTTCATTCGATCCCGTAGTGATGATACTGGTTGAAGAGTTCGATCGCTATATCTTCTTCGGGGATCGATGTTCTCCTCTGAAGCGCTTCTTTGTATAATATCAGTTGATCCACGTACTTTTTCGGATCGTTCAGGTTCGGTTTGTAGTCTAGTATGTGGACCTTTCCGAACCTCACCTGGACCAGGTCGATATGTCCCGTCAGTGTATCCTCAAGGGGAATATCCGTCTCATCGGGCCTCAGAAAGACAGGGAGCTCGGTGGCGACCGTCGAGGAGTCATTGATCAGGAAGAAATTTTCTACAACTGTATGAGGATCGAATTTCTCCGATATAGGTCTCGAAGCAAGGGCCATTCGGGTCATTTCCGGGATCCTCGATCCGATCTCGATGATCTTTGGACTTTTTTGGATCTTTGTCGAGGAGGCCCTGGGTCCTTTCAGGAACATGGTATGGTCCATGGACCTCTCGATCCAGTTGATATAGCGTCGAAGCTCGGGACGGTCCTTGGAGTGTATGTTCAACTTGAGATCGTGATACCTGAAGGGATAGATGATGCCGTGGTCCAGTCTGATCTCTGTGACCAGAGTTTCCGGATCTATTTCGTATCTCTTCCTGAGCTTGATGAAGGTCAGCGTGTCCTCATATCTCTTCAGCCAGGAATAGATGGTGGGTATAGGCGGGGAGTACTGGTACTTCGTTCCGGTCATCTTCTTTGCTATAGCTACGGGTAATCCCCTGTTGTACTGTTCGATCGTATAAAGTATCACGTTCTCGGGGTAGTGGGCGCGAGATGAGCTGGGATAGATGAAGGTTCTCTTGCAGTTGCGGCAGAGATATCTCTGGAAGATCCCTTTTCTGGAATTTCTTTTTCCGCTTTTCACGATGTTCTTTTCGGAGGCGCAGTCGGGACATTTCATTTGATGATCTCCATTATTATTCTCGATGTTATATTCAAGATCTGAAGGGCTACAACCCTCTTTGGGAAGCAGGAGCATATCCTTGGATCGAAGGTGGGATCCCTCTCCGGATGGAGAAGGGAGAGACGAAATATAGATCGGTCCTATTATGAGAAACGGTTGATGGAGTTATGAAATAGGGTTGATATCAACACGATTTCATATATGATGTATCAACACGGTTTCATAGATAATGGGGAAAAATCTACACGATCTCATAATGGTTTTTGAAAGGAGTCATTATATATATTTTATATGTCTGGCTCACATGAATATCAACATGGTTTCATATTATGAAATACTGTTGATGGAGTTTACAACATGGTCAATTCATCACATTGACCAGTAACGTATCCTTTCTCTTTCGCACGGCCTTTATATATTATCAAACCATGGTTGCATTGGAAATAGAACGTGTTCTGCATTTCCGAATAGAACTCCCTCTGCAATGCGATATGATGTTTTCTGCAAAATGTGCTTTTGATAAAACAATAATTTTTTAATATTTATTTGGATAAATTGGCTTTTTTTTAAATTTTTTACGATTGCATCGGGAACATATATTCGCATACCAACCGGGACCACCATGAACCTATTTCTTCAGAACCTTTATGGTTTTTATTTGTAATTATCAATTATCTCTATCAACAGATATACAAGTGTTAACGGAGTGGAATCCCTGCTGATAAGCTCAACCCGACACTTCTGATGTATCTTCAGTATATCCTTTGCATTTTTTATTGCGATATTGATATTATTCTTTGTTCTGTCATACAATTTGTGTTCCTTTTTTGGATCGAATCCCATTTTTTTCAGAACCAATTCGTAGACATCCTTTTGATCAAGTGAAGAAGAATTATAGTATCCCGCATGACAAAGTATCCAATACTCAAAAGAAGGATTCGAATACACTAAAATTATATCATCAATTGTTTCTTTTCTTATACTATCAAATATATCCTTTGTATTATTGTCATCCTTATCGAAAACACATGCGATACGATCTCTATTTATGTCGAATCTATCTTCATTGATCATGAATTCATTTTTATAAAATCTCTTTGCTTTATCCAATATTTGATCGGCTCTCGACACTCCCGCAACTTTGGGTATGATCTGTATCTTCACCCTTTCTATCACCCTGAGATCGTTGAAGTACCTTTTTTCAGTGGAGCCTTCACAAAAGATCCATAATTTGCCCGTCTTCTTCAATTCCGACGGGATCCTTCGCGTCATTTCATTCCTCGAAAAAGGATTCGTCTATGAAAGGCAATCCGCCGACCCTTCCATTCAAATAAGCATTTTCAAAATTAATCGATTCTCTCAGATCGAATTCTGCCAGTGATGATAACTTTGTCGAAAGATTTGGCTCTTTCGTGCAGATGTATACCTGATCCCTGCGAAATATATCGTTCTTCTTCAAAAGGGTCGTATCATGGGTGGTAATTATCAGCTGTCCATTTTTCCTGTTGTGCTTGCTGTGGAAGAGCCTGATTATGAACTCGGTGATGTTCGGATGCAGGTTCAATTCGAACTCATCTATGAAAAGTGTCTTTCCACTTTCCAGAATGTCGTATATCGGTCCCAGCATGTTAAAGGTCTTATTCGTACCTGTTGATTCAAGGTTCTCCTTGAAGATGATCTCTTGTTGTTCTTCGTTCCTGTGTACATAGTTCAGATCGTAGAATTCCTCTTCCCTGCTTGGCATGGTTCCGGACAGGAATGATCCTTCCTCGAATTTGAATTGAATACCGGTGACGTTCCTCTTTTCCTTCTTGACCCTGATATCTTCAATGCCTCCGAAATCAGCCTTCTTCATTATGTTGAGGACCCACTCCCTGAATTTTGGATCGTTCATCATCCTCTCCCGGGTTACAGCTCCCCATAATGGGTTGAATACCTGCAGCACTATTATCAGATCATTTACAAGATAATCGTATACCTCGACCAATCTTTCGTAGTTGTGATCGTTCACGGCCTTCGGAAGGTAAAGTCTCTGTCTTATTGTCTCCTGCCCCCATTTCTTCTGTTCCTTCGGGTCCACGTAGAATTTGAACCTTTCTCCTTTTTTTTGCGGTCTTTCTTCTCTTATGAAAAAGGTTTTCTTATTTTCTCCTTCTGGTTTGTAATGAAGATATTCATCAATGAAACCGTTTTCATTGCATGAGAAACCGTAGATGTATTTTGTATGGTTCTTTATGAAACTGAACTCGAATCTGCATGGTTCATTTTTAGATGATCTATCCAGCAGGAATGGAACGGTAAGGAACTTTGTATCAACTTTGTATTGCTGCGAATTCCTTACAAGTTCATCTGCAAAATGGATCGCCTTGATGATATTGGATTTTCCGGATGCGTTAGGTCCATATATTGCTGCGGATCTCAACAATCTGAGATCCAGTTCCTTGAAATAGTTATTTTCAAGGTTCCTGCTTGCAGTGGAATCCAGACTCAATATCACTTCGTCCTTTATCGAGAGGAAGTTTGATACCTTGAATTCGATGAACATTTTTTTTTCTCCGATGACGCTTATACTAAAAGTGGTTAATATATTTTTCTTTTTTGTTGTTAATTTGCATAATCTTGAAAAATGTTTTGTTTTTTTAGAGAATTTTCTATATTAATGTCATCAGCACGTACATGTTGTGAGCGAGAAAATTTTTTTCATGCACCCTGTTTGGTCAAATATCCACCATTGATCATTATATTATCATCAGAATGGACCTGAACCTACAGGGCTTTCGAATTGTTTAAAGACCCACTCGCCCTCCCTTCCTGCATAAAAACGGATAGAAAATTCTCCTCTTTCACAATGCCGAGCGGGCCTTCCGGAAAGGACCTTAAATCTCTATATGATCTCTGATCGATGTGATATTGGATGGAAAAGTTGAGAGATGGGGGAAGGATCTTGTAATGATCATATTGAGAAAATGTTGATGGAGGTGAGAGGGAGAAAGATGATGGTGATGATGACCTATGATAATGAAAGAGATCGGGGAGAATTATCATGGGAGATTATTGGTGGTGATTATGAAATGAGGTCGATGGGGTTATGATATTCGGTTGATGGAGTTATGAAAAAGGATTGATATTGATTATAAAATAGGGTCGATATCTACACGGTTTCATATATGATGTATCAACACGGTTTCATAGATATTGGGGTGAAATCAACACGATCTCATAATGGTTTTTGAAAGGAGTCATTATATATATTTTATATGTCTGGCTCACATGAATATCAACATGATTTCATATTATGAAATACTGTTGATGGAGGGTAAAAAGCATCAGGGAGCAAATCATATTATAAAAACCTCTATCATCAATAATTGAATCGCTTCTCATATTCCTTATGCGGAAACCATTCGAGAACAATGGTGATTATGACCACTTCGTCCCTGGCAACCGAATAGATCAAACGCCATGCCCTTGGAAGGTCGTATTTCCAGAGGTTATCTATCCCGAATTTCTTCACATAGATATCCGGGATCTGTTTCTTCGGTATCTGGATTCCGCAGAACGGGTTCTCCGAGAGATCTCGAAAGCCCTGTTAAGCCATCGGTAGAGGTCCTTTTCCTCGGTCCTTGAATCCTTCAGGCTTTCAAAGTCCTTTTTCAACCTCTCCTCTGCAAAGACCACTCTGGATACCATGATAACATCCCTATCTGATCGTCAAGGCCTCTTCGGATAGATATCTTCTGACGAGTTCCGGATTCCATATCCAGGCGATCTTCCCGTTCTTGTCGAAGGCGATCTTTCCGGAATCGGAGAGATAGTCCAATATGATGTTGAAGGTCTGGTACATGACCTTCCTTGGAAGATGCTCCCAGAGAGCTTTCTTCCTGTATTCCCCGCTGTTGTTCCTTATGAACTCCTCTACCATCAGGACCGTATCCAGATTCGGATAGTGCAGGACCTTGATATCGGATGTCACAGCCATGATGAGATAACAAGTTATATACATATATATAACTATTGATGCTTCCCGATCGGATCGACGAGTTGTTGATGAACACTTTTTAACCCTTTTCAAAAATCGCAAATTGTTGGTATCAATATAAATGAAGCGAAAGGATCGATGAATGATTACAGGAGATCATAACTACAATCTCCTTCTGGAAGGAGAAGCTTCCATCCTGGGATCGAATATGGTGATGGTCATCGGGAAGTGGTGTGGGTTAGGGAAGGGATCGATGAAAAAGGCAGGTGGAGAGATCTATTGATGGTGAGGGTGGAGGGATAGTCATTGGCGGGGTAGGGTCTATGAAATAAGGACGATGGGGGTTATGAAATGAGGTCGATATGAATTATGAAATAGGGTCGATATCAACACGGTTTCATATATGATGCATCAACACGGTTTCATAGATAATAGGGGAAAATCAACACGATCTCATAATGGTTTTTGAAAGGAGCCATTACATATATTTTATATGTCTGGCTCACATGAATATCAACATGATTTCATATTATGAAATACGGTTGAAGGAGTTCATATCATGAGGCAGTTTTGGCCATCTCATTGACTAGTAGTGTATCCATTCACTCTCATACACCTTTCTATTGAAGACTTACTTCACATCCATGAATACTCCGTTGTTGTTCCGGAAAAGTCTCTTTATCTCTTCCCAGTAAAGATCGACGCTCCAAAGAAATATCTCAACTAGAGAATATATGTGATAATCGTCAAGTACTAAGCGTTATTCTTTGACTCCATGCAACCCAATGGGAAAGCTATAAATAATATTCCAGAGATATAAGTAACGCTGGTGTTGTCCTATACCAAGGATAACACCTATTGCGACCACGTTTAGATTTATATTAAGTATGGTTTTTTATTCTAACTCCAATCTCTCGACATTGCAACCAGTTCTTTTGATGAGTTCATAATATTCTTCTGCCCTGGGTGACATAGGTATAAAGTAATCTAATTCCTTGTATTTCCCTATCAATTTTGCATCAATGGATGGGTCAAAAAATCGAACACTTGCATTCAACCCGATTGCCGTTTTTAAAAGTTTTTCATAAACTGGTGATTCTTCAAAAATCTGTTTTTGTCCTTTGAGGTCACCCAATCCAACAAAAATTATTGGACGTTGAATGTAATCTTGAATATCATTGAAATCCATTCGATAATTTTCACTTGGTTTGATATGGTCAAGATCCGGATTGCCAATATACTTGATGAATATATTATCCATATTCACTTTGCCATCATAAGATAGAACTTTTTCTATACGTGACTCGTTGAGGGGAGAGTAACGTTCTTTGAGAAATTGTTCAAGAAACTTTATCAAAATATCGGATGTTGATAGAAGAGGATTTATCTGGTCCCCTTTGTAATGGATTTTTACATGATTGGATCTTATCAATTCATCCCAGGCTTTTGAAGGATAGAGAGCATCAATCCCATCAACCATGAATATTGCATTTCTGATTGAAGTGATCTGATGGATCTTCCATGCACAAATAACTTCATAATATCCTGAGATCAAGTTCATGAATTTTTCAACGCCAACTTCTATTGTTGGACCACCATATTTTCCAAAGATATTGATCTTGCCATCTTCAATATGTTTTACATTGATCTCTGTAAAAAAGAAAGTAAATTTAACAGAATCAAGATTGAGAACATTGCGTGAAAAACCGATTAGAAATGATTTATATTTTCTTTCAAAATCTTTCTTGAAAAGTTTTGCAATATCATACGACTTGTAAACCATGCGATCTCTTGATAGATTATATTGAGTGAAAAGGTCATTTATTATGGAATCATAGGAAGTTTCAAATTTATCAATATCAATAGGATTGACACAAACACCCAAAAGGCCCATGAATTTATGGACCCCTTCATCATCTATTCTCTCTCGAAAATGCCTTTTTGTATCAATGGCAAATAATGGGTTATCCATATACACATGAACCTTTCCGTTTATCATAAATTTTTCTATGGAATCTGACATTCAAAGATATCGTAATTGGAAAAACACTGGATAGAAAATCTTCTGTAGAGCCTAACAAAATTTAATTCATGCCGGGATAAGATCTGTAATATCCAGCCTATTGAACAGATCTGCAGTGTCCCTGCTCATTTCTTCAACAACATAATCCATATGGTCCATCTCGTCCATTGCTATGGACAAACGTATCTTATCCAGGTCTTGAGATAGACTAGGTAGACCAAATCAGTGTATGTTTACCTTCAGCTTAATGCGATTATACAGAAGCATACCCATCATGCAAAAGAATACATGAGCTCCTATCTTACTGTCCTTACAAACATACATCGGTTTCAAAGGTATCAAAAGCTTATTCTTCAGCCATTTGTAATCCTCTTCGATATCAAATCTCTTTTCCATTTAATTTACCATTTTCTTTGGATGGTCCTCCTCCATATCTTAGTGCCGAAAAGGCCCTAAGTTCGAATCAAAGAGGGAGAACCCTTTTTATGATCGAGATGAGGGCCCTTTTTGATGGTGTTGGTGATGGATATTTGTAAGAGTGGTGTTGGTGAAAAAAGAGATAGATAAAAAGAAGGTGAATAGATCGTTTGATGGTGAGGGCGGAGGGATAGTCATTGGCGGTGAATAGGCTATGAAATAAGGACGATGGGGGTTATGAAAAAGGGTTGATATGAATTATGAAATAGGGTCGATATCGACACGGTTTCATATATGATGCATCAACACGGTTTCATAGATAATGGGGGAAAATCAACACGATTTCATAATGGTTTTTGAAAGGAGCCATTACATATATTTTATATGTCTGGCTCACATGAATATCAACATGATTTCATATTATGAAATACGGTTGATGGAGGGTTCCCATAACATCATTTACCCCTAATTCACCAACAATACTTTTTCGAAGGTCCTTTAAACTGGCTCCCATCCGAAATAATCTCCCATGCCTCTGCACGATGCACCCCATGAAATATATGTTAGCGTAAATATCAATAGCTTTCTACCGTGTCAGGAACCAACCCACGAAGTAGTACCAAAAGAGAAGGATATCGAAATTGAAAGCTACGCTAATCTAAGGGGCGAATGCAGTAAAAGAGCTGCTGAAAGAGATATCCTTGAAACGGGGTCTCCCTCATGTTCGAACACGATCTTCTCTCCCATTGTATCCACCATTTCCCTTGAATGGCACTCATCCTTTTTGAAAAAAAATAAAAATCTCTCTTCTCCCCATCACAGTACCGAACAGGCCCTAAGTTCGAATGGAAGAGGGAGGACCCTTTTTTCCTATGATCAAGATGAGAGCCCTTTTTGATCGTGTTGGTGAGGGAGGGGATCGAGTGAGGGTGAGAGTGAAGGGATAGTCATTGGTGGTGAATAGGCTATGAAATAAGGACGATGGGGGTTATGAAAAAGGGTTGATATGGATTATGAAATAGGGTCGATATCTACACGGTTTCATATATGATGCATCAACCGGGTTTCATAAAGAATGGGTGGGTATCAACCGAATTTCATAGAAGTTTTTTTGAAGAGTCTTACTTTATGTTTTGTATGACTGGCTCACATGAATATCAACCGAATATTATATTATGAAATACGGTTGACTGGATATATTCAGGACCAATAACCGGAGCCAGAACCGGATCCATTCCGATCAGCATTCATCGAACTTCTTTCGCAGACCCTTTATATACTATCTGACGACACTTGCACAGCGGATAATACTTCTTTTGCAATCATAAAAGTTATTATTTTATTGCTTTATTGCATTTTCCCATGCTTTTTCGAAATAAGCAATGTCATGAGATGTTCCTTTCCCAGCTTCCACATAACACCATAAAACCCTCGATCATACACATGGATCATCACAAGAATAATTACATAATACGTGATCATCCCCACAACACTCCCCACAACATAACCCATCCCCATATTTCCCTCGAAATATCTCCCCACCAGATAGCTCATATAAAAGGTCATAATATATCCAGCAATGAGCAGGTATTCCCGGAGATCGATCCTGAGGAATTTCTTGTAGAAAGAAGAGAACACATACCAAACAAAGAACGTCACAGTCGTCGCTATCGCGATCGCTTCCATCGTATGGAACAATACCAGGGCGATCCCGTTGGTAACCACACTAACAACCAACATCAAAAAAACCGTGTAAAAATAGATCCTTTCTTTCTTGAAAGCCTTGTATATATTTATGTAGATCGAGTTAATCACACTAACCAAAGGCAAACTAGCGAAAAGAATTATCACGATCTCAAGGGATCTTTTATAATCAGGCAGATACCATTCTACGATCCCTTTGAGAATAAAATAAGAACCTATTCCAATGATTCCAATGATCAAAACGATCTTCTTCAAGAGATTGAACCATAAAAAATTCTTTTTATTTTTTGCAAAATATGGATAAAAGGTCATTGAAACTGAAGTCATTAATAATGTTATCATTGAAAGAATACTTACTGCAAATGAATACATAGCAAACTCAGAATTTAAAAAAAATAGTTTTATAAACCATCGATCCATAGAATAAATGAGAATAGAAACGAAATTTCCAATTAAAATAAATATTCCTACTTTCATTAATATTATTTTTGATTTATTAAACATTTTTTTTACTTTAAAATATCTTAAATATCGATAATTACTTAAAAACATTATTATTATTATTGAATAAAACATTGCTAATTGTACTATTATGAGAAAATAAACGTTATTATTAGCAAAAAATATAAATAACAATATCATAGGAATAAAATTAAATATGGTTCGTGTTAAATGTAAAAAGCTATATTTTGAAAATAATCCAGTTGATTGATATAAATATGAATAAAAGGTAAATACATTAATTGGGATAATAGTTATTATTACTAAATAATATAATAAATTTAGTTTAAATATAGTAAATAATGCTATAAACATTATTGTTATTGTAATTTGTTGAAATAAAAGAAAATAAAATTCGCTAGAAAGAGTTTTTTTACTTAAATTTTCTATATTTTTTCCTCCATATTTTATATAAATACCATCTAATAGTCCTAAATTTGTAATATTTATTATTGAAATTAGCAACATATAAGTTTTTTGAATTGAATAATCATTTATTGAAAGATATTTTGGTAATAAAAAACCACTTCCAATTCCTACTATCAATAAAACAAAATTTGTAATAAATACTTTTATTACATCATATAAAATATTTTTCAAAAGAATTCATCTCCTTGTATTAATATACATAAAATATAATAGAGTCTGCATTTGAATATATTTTATTCTCTTCCTTGATTATCAAATCTATATCAATATAATCATAATGTGATATTGAATCTATTTTTATTATTGAATACAATTTAAAACTATTTACATTTGAATGTCTTAAGTATATCAATGTCCCATTTTGAATATTACCAAAATTATTGTTTACAGTATCAGATCCATTCCAATAATATGGAAAATTTTCATGTATTAAATATTTTGAATAAATATCTGAATTAAATGTTTGATTATCTGCTGAGTAATAATATAAAAATAATGATCCGAATTGGTCTCCTTCTGTATATATTGGAAAATCTATATTATCATCTAAAGCTATTGAATTTGGATTATCATTAGTATAATGATAAATAAATCCACTATTTAAAAGAAGAAATAAAATTAGATATATTGAAGTGATGTTATATTTGTACTTTCTTAAATGTATTTTATCTATTATAAATTCTAAACCGATTAGAAATAATGGTGATAATACAATTAAAGAAATATGATATATTCTTGTAATATTTATGGAACTTGCGAAAAAAGGTAAAGTTAATGACATAACCAATATTAGAAACATAGAAAGTGATAGATATAAGAAATTTAGATTATATTCTTTGTATTTTTTTTTGAATAATACAATTAATATACCAATAAAAATCAAAAGTTGAGAAAACAATATCATATATTTATTAATTGAGTGGAAAAATGTTGGATTATATGTTATTAATAATGCTCCTTGGGTTTTTGTATTAAAAATATCGTTTGTAATTTCGTAAATTATCGCTGATCCAATTGTAGTAATATTTTTTAGTAAATTAGAATTTGAAGTAGTTGAATACCATAAAAATATAAATATTACAAAAATGGCTACTAAATACTTTGATAAATTAATATTATTACATGATTGTAAAGGCTTTTCAAATATTTTTTTTATAATTATATATGATATAAAAATTATTATTAGTAAATATGAAAGACCATAATGTGAAACGACAATAGAAATAATAAAAATAATCATTAATAATGAGCTTTTATTTTTTGATAAAACGTTACCACCTAATATTACTAATATTAAGACTAAGAAAAATTCTGCTATTTGTTGTCGAGGAAGTTGAGACATTTCATTATAAAATGAAGATATAAAAATAAAATATATAATTGAATAAAATATTAATTTATCTGAAAAATATTTTATAAATAATTTATAAAGATTTATAGGTACTAATGCAAATATCATTGGATATATTATTTTAAATACATATATAATTGATATTTTAGAAAATATTGAGATATATACAGGAAGAATTACAATACTTAACATTGAATTTAAATTTGAAGGTATGTTTACATTCCAATATCCATTTTCTAGAGACAATTTAGCATAATAATATTCATAATGAACATCAGCTCCAGTAAGATATGAACTTATAAGACTCCAATGCCATAAAAGGCATAATGACAGAACATATAGTGTCAATATATTATTATGATCATTTCGTATAAAATTAAATATTATAGGATATATTCCAATTAATATTAAAGTAATAGCTATAAAATAATTGATATCATACTCGTTTAATAAATATGTTCCAAATATTGTAGAACATAATACTATGATTAAATATATATAATTTAATTTTTTTGTATTATTTATCTTTATTAAAATAATTTTAACACTATAGTTTGGTCTTGTTATGATAAATATTAATAATAAAAACAAGATATATACTGAAAATTCTATAAAGAGTAAAGCAATATTAACTTTTTTTAATAATGAGGTAATATAAAGAATATGATTGAGTAAACCAAACATCATAATATTTATTAATCCTAGTCCCAAAATAATTGAAAATGAAAAAATTATTTGTTTTGTTTTTATTTTAAAAATTAAGAATAAAAGCAATCCGGGAACAAAAATAGAAAATATTACTCCGAAAAAAGTGTTTATTCTTAAAAAGTTACAATAATCATTATTATATGTTAACATAAATAAAATAATTGATAGTATAGATAATACACAAATATGCTTATTACTAATAATTTTTTTCATTATTTATTCACCATTAAATAATAATATTTTTATTAGTTCATATTATTTAATAATTTTATATATTTTTCAGCTACTTTATTGAAGGTAAAATATTCAATAACAGTTTTATATGCATTTTCCTTTATTTCATTTAATTTAGAATTTTCAGTAGTTACTTTTTTTAATATTCGATACAAACTTGAAATATCCCCTTTATTAAATAAAAATCCATTGTATCCGTTTTTAATCACAGTTTTTGGACCAGAAACATTACTTGCAATTACAATCTTTTTTAAGGCCATAGCTTCTATTAATACAATCCCGAATGTTTCATATAAAGAAGGCAATACAAATATTTCACAAGATTTAATCTGTTCTATAAATGCATCTGAATCCAACCAACCTTTTATTTCAATGTGTTTTTCAAGTGAGAGTTGTTTTACAAGGGAAATTATTTTATTTTTATATTCTCCTTCACCAACTAACAACAATTTATATTCATTTTTTTTTTCTTCTGATAATTTATTGTATGCATGAATTAAATATTGTATACCTTTATTTTCAACAAACCTTCCTCCATACATTATCTTCTTTTCTTTAGAAACTATAATAGTATTTTTATATTTATTTAATTCAATTCCATTAGGTATAAACATACAATTATATTTTTGACTTAAATTTGCATACATTTCTTTATTTAAAGTAATAATATAATTAGATCGACCAAAAAAATATTTTTGTAAAAAATAATTTAAAATAAATGATGGTAATAAATCATTTACGGTTTTAGACAATTTCAAAGGAATTTGATTATGAATAATAATTACCTTTTTTATTTTTAGAAAGGTAAGAAAAAATGTTGAATATGGATCTACTAAAAATAAATAATCAATATATTTTCTTTTATTCCAAATATATATTAAACATTTTAAAGAAAAAACTAATTTACATATCATAAGTATAATTCCTGGTTTTTCATATTTAAACGATTTTATGTTTTGTACTTTTACTTTTCCATAAAATTCTTTATTCCAATTTATCCATCTACGATATATAGTTATATCATTTCCCAATTCAGAAAGCGATTTCGACAATCCATAAATTTGGTTTTCAGTTCCTTTTAATTGATTTTTAGAAAAATTTTCATACTTAACTGTACTACCAGTTGAGATATATGCTATATTCAATTTATCACCTATATCCAAAATTCTATTATAAATATTGTAATGTTCTTTTTTTTATTAATTTTGCAGGAACACCTCCAATTATTGAATATGGAGGAAATGATTTTGAAACAACTGCACCAGCTGCTATTATTGATCCTCTACCAATTTGTACACCAGGCAAAATAATAGACCTGTAACCAATCCATACATCATCCTCAATAACGACTTTAGAACCTTCAGATCCTTGTAAATTAATTGGAATATCAATTCTATCAAATTTATGATTGATAGTCAATATTACAACTTCTGGAGCCATCATTACATCTTTTCCAATAACTAAACTTCCTAAATTACTAACTCCGCCAATATATGCATTTAAACCAATATCAGAATTATTTCCTATCTCAATATTTTTACCAGTTCCAAAAGAAGCTCCTTTTTTTACATTAACATTTGTGCCACAATTTTTAAAAAAATATTTACAAATCCAACTTCTTATATTTCTATATTCAACACCAGTAAGAGAATATTGGGGTAAATTTTTAAAAATATAATAATATAATACTATTGCAATATATCTTTTAATGTTCATTATAATCACCCAAATATCAAAATATTCTTAAATATTTTTTAAAAATAATTCTAGTTCATCAGCAATATTTTTCCAATTATAATTATCAATATCAGATAAATTATTTCTTTTTATCTTTTCATATAAGTCAATATCTTTTAATAATAAAAGAATTTTACTTTTTAAATCATCTATATTTCCACTTGAAAAAAGTAATCCATTTCTATTATCTTTAACAATATCTGGTATACCTCCAATATTTGAAGCAATAATAGGTATTCCTAATGCCATTGCTTCAAGATTTACAATTCCAAAACTTTCTGTATTTTTTTTTGATGGTAAGCAAAATATTTTACTTTTTGATAAAATATTTAATTTTTTTTCCTCTGATACATAACCAAAAAAGTGAATATATTTATTCTGTTTATATTTCTGTTTATAATTCTTTAATAATGTTCCTTTTCCAATAATATTTAATTCAATTATTATATTATTCTGTATTAATTGATCAACAGCTTTTAATAATATATCCACACCTTTATAAACTTCAATATTCCCAATAAAGCAAATACTATCTACTTTTTCTTTTTTACATCTATATTTTATAATATTATCTAATTCAATTCCATTTCTTAATACAAATATCTTATTAGAATAGCGTGATAAATATTTTGAATTATTAATATATATTTTCGTAGGAACAATAATATTAGATGAAAGTTTTAAATATAATCTTGTAAATATTATATTCGAAATAAAAATGAATATTCTCCTAAAAATACTTCCATAATCACTAACCCAATCACCATGATAATGTAATACCATTTTTATTGACGGATGTAAAATTTTAATTATTAATGCTTCAATAGAACCTGGAGCTGAATCAAAATTTAGATATAATAAATTATGTTTTTGTAAGATTGGATGATATAATTTTTTTAAAGAAATATTTTGTGAAAGAAACCTGATATTAGTCCCATACCTATATATTTTTAAATTTTTATGTGTTTCTATTATTGTATTTTTATTAATATTTGTAGAATAAATTGATATATTGTTATTATTTTTTAATATATTAACTAAATGTTTTATTACTAATATTGAACCTCCACAAAGATAATTTTTATAATGAACTTTATAGGGATATTTTGATGTAAAAATCGATATATTCATTTTTAATCACCGTTAATATAAATGATTTAAACAATTTTGATATAATTTATACAAAATATCTTGTGCAAGCTCCCTTAAGAATAAGTCCTTCAAAATTATTAATGAAACTATAAGCTGTACTATATTTCATTAATAAGGATGGTTTCAAGAATTTAATCATTTGTATCAATGGAAAATGTAAATGGAATAAACTAATATTCTTATCACTTTCTATTATTATCTTATTCAATATAAAAAACATGAGCTTCCATTCCGAAATAAATATATTTTTTTTAGGTATTTGACACTATAAAATTAAATTCATCTATGTTTTCTGATGAATATATCTCAGTCCTTCTTTTAAAAACATGTTTTATTTCTAATTTTAGAAAGGTCGAATTAAATAACTCTACAAGTCTTAAATATTTTTAGAATAAAGTAATCAAGATCTCAGAAATCGTATGCTTTTCTTCTGACAACATTTATCTTTGTATTATATTCTTACATTCCATCATTGATCACTTTGTAACTGAAATAGTTGTGTATTCTATAGGAATAATTTTGAATGGTCCCGACAACCTTTTTTAAAGGTTCAAAATCAGACTCATGGACATTCTTGATTTATTCAGATAATCTCCTTAAAGCTTCTTCATGATTTTCTTCATCAAAGATCTCATTGATCTGTTCCTTCAGATGATATGATTTGAACAAAGTATCATTGTTCTTCATCAATTCATCCAGTTTCTCTTTCTGTTTCTCATTCTGGTTTTTATTTCTCTTCAAGATGATAAATCTCTTCCTCTTCATATTCGATTTCTCTTTCGCTGGAGCGTCAGCGAATTCTTTCTTCCTTATCTCATCCAGTGCTTCATTCACTTTTTTGATCACATAGAATTTATCAAAAAAAAATTTTACCTTTGGACAATGTTCTTTGATGGATGCAATAAATAGATCCCACATATCGAGAACTGCATGTTTAATACGATGTGATTTCTCCTTACCTATCTTTTCGAAGAATTGATCAAGTGTCTCTTTTTTCTTTTCCGTCCAACCCATATAACACAATTCGACTCCAGATCCCTTACAACAGTCAAATATTTATGACATTTTTAGTATGCGACTTCATCAATTACGATCCTTTTAAAATTTATTTCCTTCAAACTCCTTAACTGTTCTTTTATGTAATGTTTGTCAATGTATCTTATAGTCTTTCAATCTAATTCTGTTACCTCGTTAACATACTTTATGGTCATCTTTTCGCATAATATGGATACATATTTTTCAAAATGAATGATGCATTTTGGGTATGGCCTTACAAAGTGGATTTCTTCATACCCTCTTGAACCACAGACGTTTCAGTTTCTCTTCGAAGAAGGTTATGATACATTTTTTCGTGCCCAGATCAAGATCTCTGATGGTCCGTTTGTATGTTTCTAATTCTATTGGGTTCTTTTTTCACAATTTTTAAAGGTAGCTGTTTTTCTGGTTTTTCTCAGAAAAACATGAACCACATCATCTTTGATAATTATCTGGTTGTAGTTATAGCCTCTAAATTTATATATATACCTGAACAGCTTGCTGTAGTTGTACCGTTTGCGTTTCATTGTTTCTACCAAATCAACGAATACACAGGCGGTACATACCTTCACCTACTGAGCTTTGTACTTATTGTACAACATTGCTTTTGATTTCTCATCCCAGGGTAGCTCCGCATGAAGAAGAAATGATATTATCAGATCCTTCCTTTTCTGAAGTCGGTGAAGTGCCAATTTCACCTTCTTTTTCAACTCACCTGCAGATCTTATCGAAAGGTTCGGAAGCATCCTTGTCTTGATATATGACCAGACCCCCTCATCTGGATTCATATCCGGACTATATGATGGCAATCTTTGAACCTCCAACCTTTCATATTTAGACAGGAATTTTTTCACCTTCTTACTTCTGTGCTGTGGAAGACCATCCAGATACAGTATGATCCTGCCCTTGATCTGTTTCAGAATCTGTCGCAGGAAATTGACGATATCGACATCTTTGACAGATTTCTTTTGATGTATCCTGAAGAACATCTGACCCTTGCTGGTCACAGCGCTAATCACACTCAACTTGTGCCAGGTAAATGGATGTCTGAACGAAGGCGTACATCCGATGGGAGCCCAGGTTCTTGCAACATGTGGTGTGGTATTAAACCCGGATTCGTCCAGGAACACCAAAGTAACATGTCCTTCCATCATTTTTTTTTGTCATTCTCCCAGACATCTTTCAGCCACATCTGTCGTTCTTTTTCATTCCTGTTGATAGCTATTCTGGTCGGTTTCTGACAAGTGTATCCAAGCATTCTCAAAGTTCGACTGAGAGATGCTGGATGATAGTAGATGCCAAATTCCTTCATGATTACATCAGCTATTCTTTTCAGTGTCCAGAGGTCAGTATCATATCTGTATTCCGTTGCACCGGATTTGAGGATATGCTCAAGTTTCTTGATCTGTTTCTTGTTCAATTTCTTTCTGGATACAACTCCTTTCTGGATCTTTAATGCATTATTGCCTTCTTCTTTCCAGCGTTTGTACCATCTGCAAGTGGAGCACCTGTTTACGCCGAGGATAATTGCAGTTTGGTTCTGGTTGTGTCCGTTTTCGAAGAGTTCTGTTGCTTTCAATCGTCTTTCTTCCAGCTGTTTCTTTGTGAGTCTTGGAGACCATTTTTGTTGCATTACCCCTCCCTAAGGGGTAATGTGCTTATGTACTATAAATGTTGCGGTTTATGTACAAGCTTCAATAAATTTGGAGAATAGCCAAAAACATATACTTTATTTCTTTTTTCCATAATTTATTTTTGAAAGATGTAAGATACTTTAACTAGCTCAATTTGACAAAGAAAAAAACTCGTCAACAATCATTTCAATTCGTAAAATAATCGACTTTCCTCTTTAACAATTAATTTTTATGTTTGTTTAAAAAATAATTTAAGAAATTGATGCTCTCAATCAATATAATATTATTATTTTTATCATATTGTTTTTTATTTTTATCATAACTTTCAAGAGATTCTTCCCCTGAAAGAACCATCATACCCATGATATCAGAATTAATTGCAATCATCATATCTGTTGAAAATCTATCACCAATATAAGCAATTCTTTTTTGTGTGATATTATACTTCTTTAAAATATAGTCTATAAATTCCCGGTTGGGTTTTCCACCAATGAACTTTGGTTTTGTATTTGTGGTTAATTCTAATGCCTTAACGATACTACCAGCATCAGGAATAAAACCATTCTCTGTAGGACATCTAAGATCCTTATGGACAAGGTAATAGTCAAGACCATTTTGAATGAAAATCGACGCTTTTTCCAGTTTTTCATATGTTAATTCTTTATCGAATCCAGCCACAACAATATCTGGATCTATCTCTTCATTCAATATACCATTTTGTTCATATTCATCTATAACATCTTTTGGCAAAAGAAAATAGCATTTCTTGATACCATCTTCTTTCAGCTTATCAATCATTTGATCATTTGAACTTATTATTTCATTAAAAAGTGATTGATCCTCAAATATATTCTTCACTCTATTTTGATGTCCAGATTTGGAATATGAAGAATTATTTGATAAAATTATATTATTTATTCCATTTATTTTATTAATTCTTAGAAAATCCTCAACACCTTCAATAGGCAACATACCATTGTTTATTGTTCCATCCATATCATATACAAATGTATTAATTTCTTTAATTTTATTAATATTTTTCAACAAATTAAGTCTATTTTCAGCTCTGATGATATCATTTTTGTCATCGATCTCCCACCAGATAGTTCCAGTGGCCTCAATTGGATAGAAATTGATCTTGTTATTTTCAATCATATTCTGAAGAGCTACTTCTGTCCATTGATTCATCTCTCCTGATTGTATAATCCCCTGTATTGTTTCATGAAAAGTTTTTATATCATCTATAGTAAACTTATACATATCCATTGAAATTCCATAATAGTCTTCTTCAGATATCTTCTTGGATATCGATTTTACTTTTTCATAGGCAATTATTATCTTCATTGATTCCTCAAAATATTGAGATTTATCCACATAAATTCCGCTAATTGTAGAATCATTGTTCTCTGACAAATTGAATGATTCATAAATCACATCACCATTGGAGATCCAGGTCTGATGATATCCATAGGTATTGTTTAGATGTTCCAATCCAATATTTAAAGAATACATGTTATTTGTTGTTTTATAAACCTCATTCACAACAATATCAATATCATTAAATTTACTGTATTCATTCTCAATCATCTTTGATAAATACCCAGTAACAATGATTATCTTATTGAAGCCATTATTTCGGTATAACTCTATTTGATAATCCAATATTGGTTTGTCATTAATCTTTATAAGCGTTTTAGGTGAATTATCAGTTAACTCTTTTAATCTTGAACCAACTCCAGCTGTCAATATTATCGCATATTTTTCAGACATATTACCACCATTATATTTTATGCAATTCTTCAACATTAGTCAATATTGTATATCTACTGCGAATTGTCTTTGCTTTATCTAAAATCAATTTTAATTCATTATTATCATAATCACAGTCCTTTTTAATAATTTCAAATAATCCAATATCATGAATATATTCGTTTAAGAAATTCATATCTCTATTCCTATATTCATTTAATAACAAACAACCATAAGCGACTTGGATTCCATGTAAAGTAGATCTTTCAGGGTATAGTTCATCAATTGCATGACTTATTTGATGCTCTCCACCACTTGCAGGCCTAGAATCGCCAGATATCTCCATTGCAAGACCAGATATCACAAGCCCATAAGCTAATTTCTTTAAGAATGATCCTTCAAGAACATCTTTTTCTTTAAATGGTAGAATTGAACTTGCAGAAAGATATGAAAGTGTATATGAGAAATCATTTATTTCCTCATTATCATTAATATAGGAGAGTTTCCAATCTTCTAATGCTGAATAATTAGATATTAAATCTCCAGTACCTGAAAGAATGTTTTTTCTAGGTGAATTTATTATTACTTCTTGATCCATTATTATGCCAATTGGAGTTTTGACACCGAAACTTGATTTCTTTCCCTTCCAGTCTATTCGTGCAATCGGAGAATAAATTCCATCATGTGAAAGGGTTGAAGGAATGATAAAGTATTTATGATTATTATTTGAAGAAAACATTTTCACGACATCAATTACTTTTCCACCACCAAAAGCTACTATTAATGATTTTTTTATGATATTCTCATTTTCAAGTTGCTTTACTGTAGCATAATCAGCATTTTGGATAAAAATCACTCTTTCAAATATACCAATAGGTAAACTCGGTTTATATTTATTGAATAAAAATTCTTCTGTTATCAGATATATTTTTTCAAAATATATATTATAATTTTTTAATATATCTTGAAAATTTTGAATAATGTTCGATCCATATTTCATAATAGTAGGTATAGATATTGTATTTAACAATCTTTCACCCCATTTATAATTTATTTCTTATAAAAACGATTATTAATATAAAAATAATGATATATACAATATATATTATTGAAAATACAATTACAATATAATATATAATATTAAAAATAATACCAATTAATATGAATAAAAATGTTCTGAAAGCAAGCTTCCTCAATCCCATAAAAAACATATAACCATTTTTTTTCTCTTTTTTAAAATCATATTCAATAAGGTTGACATCTATATTAAAAACTTCTTTGAAACTCTTTTCTATAACAGCAATTACATTCATGGTTAAAATAAGAAGCATTCCCCAAATCCATGAATAATCCCCATAATTTCTGAAAATCCCTATTGTAATTCCAAGTACTAGAACATTTATAGATAATCTATCATAAGTATGCTCTAACCAACCACCAATTCTCGAAGGTCTATTAGTAAATCTTGCTACCATACCATCAGAGAAATCAAAAGCCAATCCACTTATCATAAATACAATTGCTGCTAAATTGACATAATAATTACCAAATGAAAAAAGTGCACCAGCAATTAACATTGACACCAAGCTACAAAAAGAAACTAAATTTGGATTGAATCTTAAAAAAAATAATACAGGCAACATAGTGTTCAGCATAATCATTCTAATGATTAAAGTCAATTTATCTTCATAAATATCTGTATTTTTATTCAATCCATAATAAACTTTAAACTTTGCCTCTTTCATTGTTTTCTTTGAATTAATAAAGATCATTTCATTGAATTCCAATTTTTCTTTATAATATTCTTTATTCACCTTATTGAATCCATTTTTACTAATTTCATGAATATTCATTATTGAAGAATTAATTGTAATGGGAATATCATTTTTCATTGATATAAAAGATTTATCTTGACTAGTCACTTCTTTTATATATTTATCAGTCAACAAAGTTGAGCAATTAAAAAAAAGATAATTTCCTGTTTTTTCTTCCCCAATTTCAGATGTTATCTGAACATCGTATTTTTTTTTAATATGCTCGATAAACTTAGATTTTACCTTCATACCAGAGATTATAAAATTTGAGAATCCAGATTTCTTCAAAGTTCCAATATTTCTTTCTAATGTGGTTATTCCGAGAATTACCTTCAAGGAATAATCTGTTACAAACAAGTATACTTGGTTGTTCATTATTACATCACTTCCAGCATCATTTCCTAATGAAATTTAAAAAATCAATCAATCCTTTACTCATTGTTTTTATATGGTGGATTCCGCCTCCATTTTTCATACTTCTGAAAAATGTAAATATATATTTAGGACTAAAATAATATGACTTTAGAATATGACCAAGGTAGAACTCGATGTCTTCTTTGGTAAAATCGGGATAGGAAATTATACATTTCTGGAAACCGTCTGCATCAATTGATTTACTCATGTCATCAATGAGAAGAAAACCATTTTCTTTCACATAATTATAGAATGCAGTTCCAGGGATTGGAGAAGCAATCGCCACTTGAAGAAGATCCGGTTTCATCTTCTTTATCAGATCTAATGTTTGTTGGGCGGTTTCCTGGGTCTCACCAGGAAGCCCAACGATGAAATCAGCATGGACAAGAAGACCGGCCTTTATTGCATTCTTGGAGAATTCAATCGATTGTTTGGTGGTTATTCCTTTTTTTATACCCTTCAATATTTCATCAGATCCGGATTCAAATCCAGTGATTAACAATCTACATCCTGCTTTCTTCATTTTCTTCAGAGTATCATAATCTAGATCAGCTCTGGAATTACATGACCATGTTATCTTCAGATTACTATCAATTAATTTTTGACAAAATTCAGCTATGTACTTTTTATTAGTTGTAAAAGTATCATCTTCAATAAATATGTCATTAACCTCAGGAAGATTTTCTTTTATCCATTTGAACTCTTCAAGGAGATTATCAACAGACCTGATCCTGAATCCTCTTCCTGTTAGGTTCTCTGGCCATTGACAAAATGTGCATAACTGTGGGCAACCTCTTCCAGCAAATATTTGAACTTCAGGATATAATGATTGACTGAGATAGTAATTTCTTATGTTGAGATGCTTCTTATACACTTTGGAAACAAAAGGAAGAGTGTCCAAATCGTCAGAAGTTGAAAAGCAAACATTTGTATTTTTTATTACTTTTCCATTCTTTTTATATGTAACATTCTCAATATCATCAATAGGTTTTCCTTTATTTAAACGCTTAATAACCTTGAGGAGTTGAAAGTCATATTCCTTACGAATAACTATATCAATATGTCCATTGCTCATTATTCGATCTTCATAAACAGCTACAGGTGGACCCACAAATATAACTTTAGTGTGATATTTTTCTCTCATTACCTTTGCTACCTGAATATCATTTACTAATGATGAAAAATTTGTTTCTAAAACTATAATATCAGGTTTATACTCATAATGCTCATTAATTACTTCATCTAAGGATTTATTATCAGCTGGAGCATCTATCAGTTTAACATCAAATCCATGTTCCTCTAATAACCCAGTAGAATAAGCCAACCATTTTGGATAATCCATCCCTCCACTCCTAGCCGAAGCTCCCTGCCAACGTCCGGATCTTACGAAATGTGGTTTAAATGGCGGATTTAGCAACAATACCTTCATTTATTCACCTACAAGATGTGTCATAATATTTTCAAGATTTTTACAGATCTTTTTCCATTCAAAATTTTTTACAACAAATTCTCGATTTCCAGTTTTACGTTCATATTTCCCATCGATTCCGGATATTATATCGATATAATCCTGGATCTCACTCGAATAGAACACTCGGTCACCAATAGTATCTTTGATCCCGGTAATATTGGAAGATATCACAATTTTATCGCAGGCTAAATATTCAAATAATTTTAATGGTAACGAGTTATCAGATACCAAATTATCTTTGAAGGGTATCAAACAAATATCCATAAGGTTGATATAATCAGGAATTAAAGGATATGGAATGGTCCCTATCATTTTCACTCCCAGTATCTTGTTATCTTTGATAAAATTGCACCAATAGTCATATTCTGGACCTCCACCAACAACAAGAAATTCGATATTATCATCTATTTCTCTAATCTTTTTAAAAGCTAATAAAGGCTTAGAAAGGTCCACCCATTCCCTTAACACTCCCACGAATCCAACTACCATGGATTCCTTTTTTAAACCATATGTTTCTCTATCCACTTTGATCGGTTTAAAACGATTTGTATCGACTCCATTTGATAGGAATGACAGTTTAGTATCAGGAACATTCAAAGACTTTGCTAGGGATTTGGTAGTGTAAGTTATAATATTCGATCTCTTCAGATTATCATTGAAGAAAAACTTACTGTATCGATAACCAATTGGTTTCAAAATATTTGGTATCTGAGGAGATGTTCTAACCATTTCTGTTAGATCATCTGCAACATCGAAGATTGTCGGTTTTTTCCTTTTTATCATTGATCTGGTTACAGAATTTCCAAGTACCATTGAATTGTAATTGAAATGAATGTCGATCTCATTATAATCGATCTTTTCTGCTAAGAAAAAGGAAGATAGAGCTTCTTGGATGATAGGGCTAATTTGTCTCTTTGTTGTATAGACATATTCGATATTTTTAAGAATTTCATCTGCAAATTCTCTGTAATCATTGGCTTTATTATCTTTTTTACCTTTCCATGTATCGTTGATACTGGTTACAACCACTTCATGTTTTTCTACCATATATTCAACAAATTTATGTAATCTGCTATAATGAGGGGATTTGTAAAGATCTACAATTGAAGAAAAAAGAATTTTCATGATTATGCTTCCAAATAACCTTAAATATAATAATATTGATTTCTAAAACCTATCTATATTTTGTTCACATCAATACGTTATGATATGCATTTTAGACATTGACCCAAGTGTGGCCCCACCGCGAGACCTGAAAAATTTACATGAGAGATAAGACAAATAATTTACTTTCTTATTTATGATGTTTTAAATCGATCTCTTGAACAATTTTAATTAATGTATCAATAATATATTCTAATAATATCATACCTGAAGAATTTATATTCATTCCACTTACTGGTGAGTTAAATATATCCTCTTCAATATCCTTTTTACTTTTATGAATGCCTTGGCTTTTTAATGTGAATATCACATCTTGATTTCTGTTGGCATCCGTTTTTACATATACTATACTTCGAAATATTTCGAAAATATTTGAGTGTTCAGTATTTTCTACAATATCAGATAATATTTCTGAATTTTTTATAATTTGATGTTTTTTATAAGGATGAACACAGTAATCTCTTAAATCTTTTAATAATGAAAATATAGTGTATGCTTTTGATCCTTGGTAAATTTGGATTTTATGTTGTTCTATTATGTCTTTATTATCATCTTCTAATTTCTTTATTGGGGATTTATCATATATTGACTTAGCATATTCTTCTAAAGAAATTTTTGATTGAATAGAAAAACTCAACAATATATTTTTTAAAAGATTATTTACTCTACTATCATATATTTTTTCTATCTCATCTTTATCATAATATTTTTCAATTTCTTGAGTTGAAGATTTATTTTCTCTAAAATACCTTATACTTACTAGAAGATCTCTCAGCGAAAAAATGTTGGCCTTGAAATTAAAATAATTCAAAGAATTATTAGCTTCATAATCAAAAAATTCTCCATGAACTGGACAATGTTTTTCGTTGAAAATATCAAAAATTGTTGATATTAATTCTCTTTTACAAATAGGGCATTTATTCATTTTATCAACTTCCATCAATCAATGAGGAAACCCAATCCGAAGCACCGATAGGCAAAATCTGAATTGTATCTTCTTTTATACCTCTAAATATATTCATCAATTTTTCTTTTTCTGTTTTAATTATTTCTACTGATTTTTCTGAAGGACATTTTCGTGTAATATAAATTATTTCGCATTCTGGTTTCACATTTTCTTGAAATAATGATCTTATTGTATAATCCGTTGCTGGAAACGAATATCCTACAAAAAATATCTTATCTGCATTGCTAATAATTCTTGATGAAGACTTCCATATTGTATAAAATATTGTTTGTGACATGAAGTCCTTTTTTGACAATAATGGAGGAACCACAATTCTATCTTTATTCAAATGATCTTCTATGAAATTATCATCATTTCTAACACCTTCTTTTTCTTCTGTAACAAACCAATCTTCATAATGTCGTATTTGTTCGATATCATTACTACAGTGAGAACTTCTATAAGTTCTCCAATTAATTGAACCATGCAGTTTTAAATATTTTATTCCATCAATATTGATGGACATTGCTTTATTTGGAATTATTTGTGGACAAAAAAATCCATAACCTATATCTGGATGCCAATCTCCATTAGTTTTATATAAAATTTCATCAAATATTGTATCAATATTCAATGTTATACAGTTAATTTTATTTTCTTTACAATATAATGCTAATTTATATATTAATTTTTGTTTATCATTCAATTTCTCTAAATTATTATTATATATCTTTTTAATATCTTTTATATTATTCCAATAAATATCTGAAACATCTTTTATTTTGTTGATATAGATTTCTAAAATTTCACTATAAAGCTCTTTAATTTTTATTTCATTTATTTCATTATATGAAGGTGTATCAATATTAAGCCGGGTTAACATAGATTCAATATTATATCCTCTTTCCTCTTGAAAATATTTGATTATTTTATATTTAAAAAGATCTTTTTTTTCTCCTTTTCTATTATAATCGGCTTCTAATAAACCCAAACCCCAATCAGATATTAATAAGGGAATATTACCATCAGTAAAATCATAGGTAAATCCAGCTCCGAAAACAAATAAAATATTTTCTTCCATTCAAATCATACCTAATCCTATAAATATGGAATTTTATTTTTAAACTTTACCATACGACCATGAATGTGGGCATCACCATTGATGCCAAATACCCCTGAGAAAAGAGATCGGTAAGATAGAGTATGTAATGTACATGTTATCATTTTGTAACTGTTTATATTGAGTTGTATGAACCCCTGTCCCGAAAAGGTTGGTGAACAACGAAAACGGGACATTTCATGACACTGTTTCTTATGTCCCATAAACGTTGTTTTCCCCTGTGCCCAGTAATTTCCTGAAAGAGATTTTCTTCTGTCCCGTTTTCGTTGTTTTCCGGATTTAGAAAATATTACCGATCCGATTTTCTTCCGTCCCGCAACGGTTGGCATTCTGTCCCGTATCGGTTGTTGGAATTTTGTCCCGTAAAGGTTGTTTTCATCTCCTGAGAATTCCTTGATCCCGGGCTTTTCCATTCCCTTTCGGGGAGCCTGTTCGGCTCTGCGATATTGAGAGATAAGATCCATCAGGATCTCAACAGCTCTAGCGACGGGGGTTTGAACGAATAATGATCCTTTCTCTTCAGTTTCAATATTATCTGTTCGATCCCATCAGGTGTGATCCTATTTCTTTTCTTCAGAGCACATAAAATATCACATAGATCGAAGGTCTTCACATTGTATTCCATTTCTGCTGCATTGATCAACCTGGTATCATCGGAAAATAGTATTGCTCCGTTATCTTTGCATCCAATGATCAATTCACAGTCAACAAAACTGAGTTTGATGTTATTTTTTTGAAGTTCATGAACACATGAATAATCATTGCATGACACTAAGAATAACCATTTCTGCAAACTTGACGAGACAGGAGAGATTATCTCATCCATCTCGGACCTGAAAATCTCCTGTATGACCCCATTTGTGGTCCTTACATCTTTGAAATGTTTCAGCAATTCAAGATGATCTATCTTGGACAGGGAGCTCAGGATGCAGTTATCGACAATTATCAAGATACCATCTCTTCGAGTCCAGAGGAGCGTTCACTTCCACTTCTTCCACGTTCGATGATACCCTCATCGATCAGGATGCTCTTTATCTCATCATAGGAAAGACCGGCAATCTCCGCAGCTCTTGATATGGTTATCTTCTCATCCCTGTATAACTTCAACGCAGCGACAAGTCTTATCTCCGGTTTCTGGGAAAGAAAGGATCTCAGAGCCTCCCTTATTATCTCGGACCGGTTGTCATAATAACCCAGGGATATCAGAGCGTCAAGCTCTTCACTCATCTTTTGCGGGAGCACAATGGAAACCATCTTGATGACCTCGACAATATATCATCAAATAACATTAAATACTTTTTGTTAACGGATATTACCATTGTATCCACATATACGTTCATACGATCCAAGGAACCAAAAGGTTGACCGTCAGTATTATGGATATCAATTGACTTCTTCAACCCCTGTCCCATATTCGTTGGTCACCAACGAAAGCGGAATATTTCATCACCTTGTTTCTTATGTCCCATAAAAGTTGTTTTGGACCTTGTCCAGTAATTCTATTAAATGGTTTTTCTTCTGTCCCATTATCGTTGTTTTCCGGATTCTGAAAATTTTACCGATCCGATTTTCTTCCGTCCCGCAACGGTTGACATTTTGTCCCGTATCGGTTGGTGGAATTCTGTCCCGTAATGGTTGTTATTCTGTCCCGTTCCGGTTAGTAAATAAATGTACCGAAAACGTTGTGTTCAAGGACCCGGAGATCTCCTGTGGGTCCTTAACCCCCATAATGATCGTAGATCAAAAACCATCAAAGAGAGGGACCTTGCCTCTGTTCAATGATCAAGAGTTCCCTTCACAGCTCGATCCAATTCTATCGATCCCTTCTCGGTGATCCTGTACTTCGGATTACGACTTCGAGGTTTTTCGGGGATCATGTATTCTATCATTTCCTTCTCAAGAAGGTCCTTCAAGGTCCTCTTGAATGATCCATTTCTTTTCTTCAATCCAAGCCTTTCCATGATCTCCTGCCTGGACAATGACCCTTCCTTCAATGACAAAAGGATTCTCAAATGATTGTCATCTGACATGGGCCCCTTTTCATTTTCTACCGTTTGAACTTCGGGATTTACTTTGAACTTGATATAATAATAGGTCCGATCCTCGTCAGTTTTAAATTCAGGCGGAGGCGAATTATTCTCTTTAAGGGACCTGAGGACCTTCCTTAAGACCCTCATATAACATCCATTAATTTAAAAATAAAGATCAACAAAATCATTCTATCCAATCATAAGCCCTATCCCTTGGTAGTATCTTTGCAACTTTCACGTTGTACTCCTCTATGATATAGATGGCTCTATAATTACCCGCCCTCAATCTGTAATAATCTTTTTTGGGACCTTTTAATTTCTTGATATCTGCGTTAGGTCTTGATCTGAACGGGTCCTCATGCAGTTCAGACAATTTACCCCTCACAATGGACCTGAGATCGGGGGGTATTCCATTCAGTTGACGCCTCGCTGTCTCAGAGAGAAGGACCTCATACCTCTTCAAGGGAAACGAACTCCTCGGTCTCAAGTATTTTATCAATATCATCGAAGAACTCCATCTTTCGAGCTACTTCGATCAATCTGTGGATCAACTGGTCGTAGGTTTCCCCCTTTTTACCTAATTCCCGCAACTCCTCTCGAGTTTCCTTGTTGATCTGAATTGTCGTCGCATAGGTCATATTGTCAACCTCTATGTAGTATTATATGCAGTTATACACTATATATAATTTATTGGTTTTAAAGAAAGATACAACTCGACATATCGAATTCAAACTTACAAATAACTAGATCATCTCATTATCATCTTTCATCCCCGGGTTGTGATGATCGGTTGCAACAGTTTATATTTGAGTTCTTAAACCCCTGTCCCATGTCGGTTGGTAACCCACTTTCATGGGACATAATTAATTGGTTTATAAATGTCCCGTGATCGTTGTTATCCCCACTGTCCAGTAATATGATTGGAAAAATTTTACCCTGTCCCATGATCGTTGTTTTTTGATCTCAGAAAATTTTATCGATCCGATTTTCTTCTGTCCCGCAACGGTTGGCATTCTGTCCCGTATCGGTTGGTGGAATTCTGTCCCGAAAACGTTGTTATTAAGGTCGTATGTTTCCTCTTTCATTCTTTATCTGATGGTTGAACACAGATCATTAAAGGTTTAATTCCCCTTTTTCTCTTATATAGTTCCCCGGACCAGTTGTACTGAATGTGGCAGTAATTAATAATTCCAGGGGTTCCTGTATATTCTCTTCTTTTTCAAGACGTTCTGCCAGAATTTTCAATCCTTCGCAGATCTTTTCGAAATGAATATTATCCACCTGTATCGTATTATCACCATTTTTTATTCTATTTACCCTATCAACAAGCAGATTGTAACATGTCTGAAGTACAAAATCGGCCAGCAACACATCTCTGGAGAAGCTGTATCTGAATGTTCTGCTGGTAGCTCCGTATGCTGCAGAGAAATAGTAAATCTTTTTCTCCACTGAGCTCTCTTTTTTCATCAGTGATTCAACGCGATTCAATTCCTTCGCTAATTCCTTCCTAAAGAACCTATCCTGCGACATTTGAGCCACCTCCGTAAGATTGATTACCACTCAAAATTGGGACATCCACCTCCCCATATTCTCTATTTGAGGGACGTGGCCAGGACAACTCGGTTGACACAATCATTTCCGAAACATTGGTAAGTATTTTCGGTTTCTTCTTAACAGCCCTTGAGGTATTGTTATCGCTTTGCCAAAGGTCGTGTATCTGGTACAGTGTTTCTTCGTCGAGTATCTGCTCGATAATGAGGTTATTCAGGTCCTCGAATAGCGTTACAAATGGAGAATCGCCGTTGAGATCGTAATAGGTCGTCCCGCTCTGTATTCTCGATATCTTCATTACGTTGTACTCGACGAACTTGTTTACAACTTTTGTTGCAGTGGGCCTTGAAATGCCAACTTCTTCCGCCAATTCGGAAATGTTGAAATCCAGATCCTTAAGTGGAAGAAGGAATTCCATCACTCTCAGCTCAGCGGTATTGCCGAAAACTCCCTCAAACGGTCTGGTCATACAATTACCTCTATGCATCTTAACGTCTATTTACATATAAACTTTTTTTCCCTATTCTGTAAAAAAGATTTTACAATGAATGTTCCCTTCCACGAGTAACCCTGTAATCATGGTTCCTCAATGCCTGAGCAGCTCGGGGAATATCACAGATATAATATTTTTCAGGGCTTTTTCCCACAGAGGCGATATACCCTAGGTTCCTGAGACTTTTTACTGTATCTTTGGATTTTGCATTGAATTTTTTCTTGAAGAGCCGATCAAGTTTATTGGAATGAAAACCCCGACTCCTGCTCAAACAACGATTTGTGTATAGAATATTCAAGATGAATAGCTCTTTTTCTTTCAAGCCACAGGTCAATTTTCTTCCGCTCCCATCCGTGCTCTTCAAACATTGTTATTTATTATATCCAGCAATTCGATGCTTTTTTTTGTTCTGTCCCGTTATCGTTGTTTTCCGGATTTAGAAAATTTTATCGATCCGATTTTCTTCCGTCCCGTAAAGGTTGTTATTCTGTCCCGAAAACGTTGTTATTCTGTCCCGTTCCGGTTGGTAGAATTATGTCCCGAAAAGGTTGTCTTCATCTCCTGCGAAGATCCTTGATCCCGGGCTTTTCATTCCCTTTCGGGGAGCCTGTTCGGCTCTGTGATACGGAATAACAACCCCTAACTTCTTCCCGTTATAACCTGATATCATATCATGTGTAGCATCGATAAGATCCATCATTATCCGTGCGATAACCTCAGGAGGCAATTCCTGATCCACCTGACCGTCCATTCTGAAACCTTCTCTCTTCGGATTGATATCAAACATCTCTCCTTTATGAAACTTCAGGGGTATCTCTGAGTGGTTGGTTTATCTAATTCACTTGATCGTTTTTCTTTTTTAACATTTTATTTGCTTTTTTTAGAGCTTTCAGACTTTCCTTTAAGTTACCCAATTTAACCATCGCATCTTCGAATGATAACCATTTGATTTTTCTTTTTTCGGATGATTCCCCATCTCCATTATATTCCAGTAAGAAAAAATCTTCGATAACATCTTCCCAATTGGAACGATATTTGCCCCTTAAGATGAAAACATTTTTTTTAGTCTTTATCTTCACACCACTTTCTTCAAGGACCTCACGTTTGGCGGTTTCAATAGGCGTCTCAGCTTTTTCAAGGTGTCCCTTCGGGAAGACCCATCGATCCTCGTCTTCCTTCGCGGTGATCAGCAGATATTTTATCCCGTCTTTTTCCTCTCTGAAGACCACGCCTCCGGCATGTGTCGGTCTCTTGTATCGCTCTTCTCTATACTCGATATACAAGTACTGAATAATAAAAGCCAGGATCAAGAACGCGATCACGTTGGCGTACAGCCACCAATAATCATGAAACTGATTGGTATCTCCCCCGATCCAATACAGGAAGGATCCGGCGAGTGCCGCAATGACAATGCTATTCAATGCCGAAATAAGATGGGTCAATCCTCCAAACTTCCTCGTTTCTTTGTCCTTTCTTCTTTTTGTTATTGGATTGTAGTCATCGAAGGTATCTTTTGGAGCGAACTTCTTTTTGAACTTTTCGCGTATATGATCGAGCCCGTCCTTGTAATCGTCCGATACTTCGTTCCTCTTTATCAGTCTGAGCAATGTCAGGATCCCTAATATTAACAGTATGCTCAAAGATAGGATGTAGATGACGAGGAGGTATTTCCCTTCGATCTTCGCCTTTTCAGTGATCGTGATCAATGCTCCGAACACTATCGTGAGCAGGCCTGTGTATATATTGACCCTGGTTTCGCCGGACTGTTCGTTCTTCCAGAACGATTCGGTCAGATACTTATAGTCCTCCAGAAGCAGATCTTTCATGAAACCCTTTTTATTTTCTTCATCCACATCTTCGTTCACGATTTGTTCATCACTTAATCCCATACAATTTCCCCCTTCTTCATTGAGGAACGTGAAAGGGATCGTTCGCCGAGCAGGCCGGAAGGGCAGTGGTGAAGGCCAGCGCAGGCGAAGAGGGCGGGAAAATTAAACCGTGAAACTAATTTCGTTTCCGGTTCCTGACTATTTCCGGTTTCCTTCCCGGGCCCCGTATATCATAAATCATCTCCACTTCCAGACAGCCTTCGAAGGATCGAAAGAGTAACAATCCTTCCCGTCGAACCAGGCACATTCCATATCCTTGAGGGAAACCTTCGTTCGATATGAGAGAGCCCTTGCGTAATTGAGTATCTGTCCCTCGGGATGTTCTCTTGATGCATTCGGCTTGTAATCGAGTATCCGGACCTTTCCGTTCTTGACCTGAAGAACATCTATGTGACCGGTGACGGACCCTATCTTCTTGTCCCAGAAATAAACCGGGACCTCCGTCGCAACCGTGACATCGTCATTGGTGAGTAGGAACCTCTCGACCAGTTCATGTCTCTTCCTGTTCTCCATCGATGGATCTAAGCAGAATGAAACCATGTCACATGCCAGGTCTTTCCTCTTCACAACAGGGACATCGACCCCCGCTTTCAGTGAAGAGCATCGGTTCCCATCCTGGAACTCGGGTCTATCCTGAAATCCAAGAAGATATTCCGATAGACCTTCCATCCCGGATCGCTCGAGTTTGAACCTGTGTATCGAGAACCGAAACAGAAGACCGCTGTGGAGAAGATCTTTCACAAGGATCGGATCATTCAACCTTCCAATATCCCGCCTGTACCCCAATATCGGTGTCAATCCCTTCGCATCGCTTATCCATCGATGTACAGTGCTTTTTGATATTTTTTTTCTGTATGTTCTTCTCAGCTTCAGGGTCACATCTTCCAGGGTATCACCAAGAGAATGAAAACATATAGCGTCGACCATTATCTGTCTGGAATATCTTCCTTTAGGATCCGATATGAACTTCCTTCTGCATTCCCTGCATCTGTAGATCTGTCGAGAATATTTCTTTCCGTATTTTATAACGATACCAGATCCGCATTCCGGACAGATCAAATTACGCACCCATCATTTTGATGATGTGCTTTTACATTAATTCTCCTGCGTCTTTATCAGGATTCATTCTTTTTCCGGTTTCACTGTAAATGACCAAGAGGAAATCTCGGTACCCACTTTTATTTGGATGCCAATCAACGGTCTTTCCCGGATCCTATTCGAAATCCACCTCTTCTTTGAAACCGAACCCTTGCAGAGCTTTCGAGGTGTCCGGCATTCTTCTCGACTTTCCATTCGGTTTGGACTTATTCCGTAAATATTGTTTCCAGGATCTTTAAAAATTCCGCGATCCCCATTTGTTTTGCCCCACCACTGTTGGCATTCTGCTCTTTCCGCTTAGTATGATTTCGTCCCGGAATACTATTTTCTGAGACCTCCAAGACAAATGAAGGTTCTCCCTGACGGAAAGAGTTCCATCTGTTGTACTTCATTATCAAACTACATGTCGAGAAAAAAACCGGTCCTTGATAATAATGTATCGATCAGACACAATTCAAAAAGGATTTCATGTTCTTTGATCATATTGATGATTTTGTTTATCAAGGTCCTTTTTTAAGATAAAGAACCTATGATAAGGATGTTCAAACAGAGAATAAGTTCTTACTATTTTAAAACCCGATCCTTTGATATCTTTTTTTATCCTTGAAAGAGGATATCCCCTTTTACCTATCTCCCAGTAATGTTCCCCATCAAATATATGAACCGGTTTCTTTATTCCGGGTAAGGGTATCAATTTTCTAATAATGGTAACAAAAGGAATATGAATATAAATTCTGTAGACAGACCTGGAATCGGGTATGGATATTACTGCATTGTTTCTGGTTGTCCGGAATATCTCACATAAAGCTTTTGTGAATTTCTCATATGGTATGTGTTCCAGTACCTCAAAACATGCTATAAGATCGAATGATCCGTCTTTAAAGGGAAGATCGGTGACCTTACCAATTATATCGGGATCAAGTTTTTCATCAATATCCAGAGTGGTTAGATTCACTTTTCTTTCCCTGAAATAATTTCTGACAAATCCGTTCCCTATCCCAATTTCAAGGATACTTCCATGTTTGAATTTCCTTATTTCATTGATCTGATTCCAGTAGGAAATAAACCTCTCCTTGCTATCGTAGGAATCCAAATAATATTGATCGATATTTACCTGAGGTCTCATTCGTCCACCATAAAGATTATTATAATATGTTAAATATGTCCATTGTTCTTATTTAGAAAATATAATACCTGTAATATTGTGATCTTTTGTATATAATCCAATTCCGAATATAATAATAAATTTTTTATATCACTTTTGAAAATTTCTTCCATTGAAGTATGATTATTTGTGTATCTGATTACAAGCTTATTCCATATATCTTCTCTGAATAATTCCTTCGGATCAAACCAAGGACCCTGATTGGTTTTCTCTATTCTGAATGTTTTTAAGAGTTTAAATAATATTTTATAGAATCTTGAAATGAAAATATTGAAATACCAGGGCAAGGAAGGCATCCATCCTTCGGTATGTATCAGATACTTTGAGGGTTTTAGAGAATCTCTTGCTATTATGTTAAATAATCGTCTTGATATTTTCCATTTTTGAGGTACGGAAGCGGAAAATTTCACCACCTCATTTGACATAAAAGGCTCATAAATTCTGAATAATCTTCTATTACAGTAAAAATAAGGCATAGCTTCATTCATTGACATCGGCCATAGTCTGAACCAATTTTCTGCCGATTTTCCTCTTATTTCTTTTATTCTTTTTAAATAATCCATGTGCCTTTTATTTATTTTATTTATTATTTCATTATCTATTATATTGATCATATTCTTTTGTGATTTGTTAGAAATTTTATCAAAAAGAGTGTGTACATATTGAATAAGTATGAAGTCATACATATCGTACTTTTTTATATCAATTGCCTTTATAAGACAGTCCGATAAAAAACCTCCAAATACAGCTTTATAATCTAATAGATTTGATTCCTTATATAATTTATATGTATGAGAATGAACGTACTGGGAACAACTTCCTACGAAATCACTGCATTCCGGAAGAATATCCAGATAATGGGTTTTTGATCGATAATATATATTGAAATTGGCATTAAATATTTTAGATGCTTTTTTTGCTATCCTACCTTCTCGATTGTATCTGTCCAAGTAAATAAAGGAATCACATTTTTTATTTTTTGGTAACAAAGAAAGTATTAATCTTGAATCCTCGCCTCCGGTAATGAATGTACCAATATTGTCCATATCCTCCGTTACAGAATCAATAAAATTTTTCAGGTACTTTTTCAAATCCAATGCGGCTATTTTTATATTTTTATATTCAATCTTCTCCATTGGAATCCAATAATAACTGTACTTATATTTATCATCTCCAATATTCCACTCATGAATACATGCTGGTGCCAATTGTCTAATATCCTTATAGGTTGTGTATGGGAAGGTAACATAACCGTTTATAATAAGGTCTGTAATTGATATTAAGTCTATCTCTACATTATTTCCGGAAATCTTTGCCAATGAATCAATATGTGTCCCAATATATTTTTCATCCCCTTTCATACTGATATAAACAGGTATAAAGGACATGATATCTGTTACAATTTTTATTGTTTTAAATTTTTTATTAATTAAAAATATAACATATGGACCGCTTAGATCCTCATCCCATTTCATTTTTTCAAATTTATTGTATATTATTTTGGTTCCATAAGAATTATCTTTACCATTTATAAACTTATTATCAGTAAAAGTTAAAATCGGTCCTCCGATCATGATAAGGATATGTTTGTTATTTTCGATAGGGTCAAATCCATTATAGAGATTACGGCTAACTGCCAATGAGCCCCATTCTCCATGATATTCATTGATCCATGGAATATTTTCTTTATAGATCGATCTGATCTCTTTTGAAAGTTCTCCTCTTTCTTTAGTTTTACTTGAAAAAATAAAATCACTCATATATTATTACCTTTTGATAATTTTTTACTTGTATTAATGGTTATCCAGATCAATAATACATTAATAAAAACACTCACGATGCTGTAAAAAGCTATTGTTAAAATTTCATCATTAAAAATGAAAAATATAATAATTATTGTTGATAGACGAGTAATTACACTGATTATCTCGAAGAATAGAAAGAATTTTTGCATTGACAAGGTTGGTATAGAAGCTACACTTGGACTATTTATCAAAGAAAAAAAGAACCATAATGATAACCATCTCGAAAAATCTCCCGCAGTGGTCCAATTACTTCCGAAGATCAAACCAAAGAGTAAAGGTCCAAATAGTATAATTATTAAATATGGAAAGAACCCGGTTATGGCTAATATTAAAGTAGCTTTTTTTATGAGTTTTGTTAAATTTTCTCTCTTGTGAAATGCTTCAGTTATACGAGGATAAAACACATCAGCCACAGATTGGCCTATTAACGTTGAAGGAATCCCCAAAACAGATATTGCCAGTATATAAAAACCGGCAGTTGACGGACTGAATAAACCACCCAGTAATATTACCGGCAGTCCTTGTGAAAAGGCATTGATGAAAACCTGTGGTGCCCTGTATAAAGGAAAATCGTAATATTTTTTGGCTATTCTAAGCAAGGATATATCAATATTTTTAATATTTTTTATGCTCTTTATAATATTACCCTTGACCACAAGTAATAATGTATGAATGGCTACACTTGTTGTTGTAACAGCTATCAACACAAGGGCAATCGGTTTCACAAGTCCTAATCCGGTTTTTCCGCTATTCACTATTAATGAGTTTAACACATTTATTTGAGCTATGGTTTTAAATTTATGCTTACGAATTAGCCATTGGCTTGCAATTTGCATAGAAGCGTTAAAGAAAACTGCCATTGGTATAATTAATGAATAGGATTTTAATGTACTTGCACCAATTATATTTAATATATTATCCCCAGTAAAAAAAAGTATTATGAATAATATGAATGTAATTAATAGTGATATAATAATGGACAGTTTGATCAACTTTTTAGCTTCATTATCTTTCTTTGGCAATACAATAGCTATGGGGTATGTTAAAGCAGCTATTGGGGTAATAACAGTAATAATCGCCATAAACAAACCAAATATACCATATTCATCCGGACTGTATATTCTCGTTATAATAGGAGAAAAAATCATTGTAATGATTTGTGCTCCGGCTGTCCCCAAAGCAATAATTAGGACATTTTTTATAAATATATTATGAAAGAGTTTGCTAATTTGTTTTTTCAATATTATACCTCAGAAAAAAATCTGATTCTTATGAAATTATATTTTATATTATAAAATATGACACTTTTTTTGAATTCTCATACTACACTATTATAGATCAATATTCAAAGTTTCTTTTACTACTTTTGTAAATCTTATATAGGTATTTTGATCGGAAAACTTTCTGGAATTATTTAATGCTTCGACCGATAGATTTTTATAGATTTCTCTATTTTTCAGGGAATCGATCGCTTTAATCCATTCCTTAATATTATGTACATCATTTATTAATATCCCTCCTTTGCCAATAGCTTCATTGATTCCACCAATGTTATTAGCAATAACAGGGATTGCGTACTTTTGTGCTTCGATCACAACTCTTCCAAAGGCCTCATAACATAAAGAAGGTACTAATAAGATTTTGGTCATTTTATAATAGCTGTCAATATCATCAGTCCAATTAATATATTCAATGTTCTGATATTTCGATATTTGTTTTTTTATATGTTTTTTGGTATTTCCAATAAATAGAAATTTTTCATTTTCCAATTCTTTCGCCAAGGATAAAACAATATCCACTCCCTTATGCGGTACCGGTTTTATAAAAGTAATATAATCCCTGTCAACATTATATTTGATCTCCTCTTTAGAGATGGACGGATAAACCACTTTTGAATCAATTTTTGTCAATCTTCTGGCATAATTCCTCATAAAATTGCTGTTGGATATAACTAAGTCTGAATTTTTTAAGCTTTCTATATTATTTTCAATAATTTTATTCAGTTTAATATACCGAAATTTATTCTCCAATGATATTTTTCCAATATCTTCCTTTCCACAATAGGATTCTATGAATCTTCCATCCGGACAAATATTGTCAATACTTCTTAAGAAGATGATAGATGGTATGTTGTATTTATTGGCAATTCTAATTGTAGGAGAGGAATAATGTAACTGGGTGATAATTAAATCTGGTTTTTTATTCTTAATATATTTATCCAGTAGTTTTTCCCATATTTTTGTCTCCAGATATAATGAAGTTAGAGGATATTTGAATTTTGGATCTTTAAGGATATGATATGAGAACAACTTATATAAACTTGGGATTTTTATATTAACTATTTTTATATTTTTTTCATTGCTTTTGATATTATAGTCCATCTGTATTATTTTGATATTATGTTTATTACTTAAACTTTTCAATAAATATGAAATGGATTTTTCCGCTCCTCCAATATGAGGCATATAATATTGCGCAATAAAAAAAACATTCATTTTAACCACTAATGTAGAATTTTCTTTCATATGTAAAGTAGGAAAACATCCATAGCCATTGTATACGATAATTCAACCCATGTACTATTCCGAATAATTTTTTTACAATTCAAATATACATTCAAAATAAAATTTATTGATATATGGAACATATGACCAAATGATATTGAAACCTCATTGATAGTGATAATAAATTCTTAAAATTTTTTCTTTCAGTAACTATATCGATATGATACCTTCACGATCTTAACTTACTTTGTTGTCCGGACGTTACATATTCGAGGTTGGGGTGTTATACAACATAACAAGGTACATATAACACTGCATTCAAAAGAACGAACACAAGCAGAGGTCATGAGCATCAACAACTCATTGAAAGCAGATCGTATCTTAAAAAAGTCTATGACCCATGTCATCAAGCATCTGGGAATGGCGATCGAAAAAGACGAAAAAGAGATCCTTCAAGCATCACTCCTCAAGATAGACGGTGTCGTCAAGGCATATCCTGTAAGAAAATGGGCAGCTTCCCGGAATCTCAAAACGAAAAGAAGAAGATTTCCAGTTTTAATAAGTGGATTACCGTGTGTGGTACCATCAAGATTTAAAAGATTCTACTCAAAAAAATAGCATGAAAGAAAATATCGAAAGAAGTTATGATGGGTGATCCTTGGTCTTTTTCGGAAAATAATTCGCCGAGCAGGCCGGAGGGGTAAGTGGTGGAGGCCAGCGCAGGTGAAAAGGGCGGGAAAAAAGAAACGAAACCGTGAAACGGATCCCTTTCTTTTCCGATAAATTCTTTCCGTTCCTTTCCATATTATAAAACAATTTCAATCGTTCATCATATCAAGGATCCTGTCGGATATCCTCTTCACTCCTTTCAGCATCACACCCGTAAATATGAAAAAAGAGCCCAGTATCGAAAGGACCGTCACGATGTACATGCCTCCTAGAGCCATGAACCCGCTCTCGACCGGATGATACTGCTTGGTATAGAGTATCACAAAGGGAATGAGAAAAATCATGGACCCGCCAATGACCCCGAAGAATCTCATGGGATCCCTCTCCCTGATCAATCTCACGGTCTGCCCGAGCACCTTCATACCGTGGCTCCAGGGCCCCTCGGAACTCCCTTCCACCCCTTCATATTTAACAACGATCGGGACCTCCTTTATCCTGAACATGTGTTCCTTGGCATCGAAGAGGATCTCCATGGAAGCATCCATCATGTCGGAGGTCACCTTGATCGACCCCAGGGCTTTCTTCGAGTAAGCCCTGAACCCGCTCTGGGAATCGGTCAATTCCATGCTTGTTCCAAGGTTGAAAACCTGGGTTATCGTCTGGATACCGAGCATCCTGTAGGAAGGGATATTTTTCCTCGCTTCTCTGGATTTGAAACGCGAACCTATCACGAGATCAACTTTCCCTCCAATAATTGGTTCCACAAGTAGTTGTATCTGATCCGGATCGTGCTGCCCATCGGAATCAAGGATCACGAGACAGTCCGCTCCCTGCTCCTTCCCGATCTTGAAACAGGTCCTGAGGGCCCCGCCGTATCCCTGGTTCTCCGTATGACCGATCACCTGGGCCCCCGCTTTCCTCGCCATCAGAGCGGTCTCATCAACGGAAGCGTCATCGATTACGAATACGTTCCTGTAATGCTTCCTCACCTTCAAAACGGTTGAAGCGATGTACTTCTCCTCATTGAATGCAGGCATGCATACGATCACCCTGGATCCGGCCTTTTCCTTGGAATACCATGATTTCTCGGGTTGAGGCTGTGAAAGAGGGTTCATTCTTCCACCTCCCTGCAGACCGGAACCGTTGCCTTCTCCCATTTCTTGACGGACCGGATACGCTCCACCATCACGTTCAAAGCATTCATCATCAGTCCCGCCACCATCAGGAATCCGCTGATCATCACCAGGATGACGGTTAGAAAAGACGTGGGATAGAACAGATGGTGATGATTGTAAAAGTAATCTACCGTATAGAAACCTGTGGTGACAGCACCGAGAAGTGTAATTATCCCGAGACTTCCAAAGAACTTCATGGGATTGTTTCTTTTGAAATTTTTCAACCTTTCAAAATTACTCCTCTCTCGTGACCTTTTCCTTTTCTTCCGTTTGGATACAACGTTCATGGTCTCCGTAAATGTTGTTGTCTTGAGTGCCCTGGAATGTGCGATCTCCAGCAGGATATTCTGTATATCCTCTCCCTTCTCGCTGAGCTCATTCAAACTCTTTCTGTCGAGTGCCAGACAGCCGATGGTATCATCGCCGGTTTCGGGTACAACATAACCGAATGCGAACCTGTCACCCTTCTCAAGAGAAACCCTTGCAAGACTGACGGCATCCTCGGCTGTATTCCCTCCGAGAAGGTCCAGAAGGATGGTCATGAGGGGGTTAACTTTTAATGCAATGTCAATGGCCTTCCCGATGATCAGGGACCTCTGATGCCTGGTTCTGTAGCGGATCACCCTTGCTCCGGCCATCGAGGATATGAGGGATGTCTGATCGAACGAGCCGTTGTCAAGGACAAGGATCTCGAAATTCGCAAGTTCTCCGATACCCTCCCGGACCTTGTACACAGTGGACGCGATGGTATGCTCCCTGTCCCTTGCAAGGATCACAACGAGCAGATCTAACGGGGTCGTGTCCAATGGAAACACCTGTTAACATGCACAATATGAGCATATGGAGGATGAAAATGATGGGTTCAATGAAGAAAGACAATCATCAAAAGTATGGTCATGTAACAACAAGAACCAAACCATTTCCCGGTCGGACAGGGGAATAAACATTGTCAAAAGGACGCTCGATATTCCATGAGCCTGGATGATCAGATGCAACAGGATCATGATAGAATATTCTTCATGCAAAGGACATCATATTCTACATGCAGGTCCCGTCATATCAAATTTGAACCGCATTTGAAAGATGTAAGGTAATATCCCCTCGGGGAGACTATTCGACCCTGTGGTGGCAGAGTATCAACCCATTTTTTTCCATGGAAATTATATTCGCCGAGCAGGCCGGAGGGGTAAGTGGTGGAGGCCGGCGCAGGTGAAAAGGGCGGGAAGAAAAGAAAAGAAAACGTGAAACGATTTTTGTTTCACTTTCTGATTATCCCTTCCATAAAATACAGATAAAATTTCACTGAAAGAATGCAATTTTCTAGGATTCCTCGATCTCAACTTTTTCTTTCTTCAAAGTGAATGAGAACGATTCCGGAAGTGAGATGAGATTTATCTGCTTCCTGGATCTTTGTTCCCTTCCACGTTCGGTTTCCTTTTCCATACTGTTTACACTGAATGCATCTACTTAATACGATGGATATTATTATATTATTACCAAAAAATAATAATTTTAGACATTCCTGCCGTTTCCGAGCACTCTCACGCAGAATCCCGCTTCTTCCCATCTTCTGTGATCAAGGGAATTGCGGGTATCAAGGAGGTTCTTGTGCCTGACCATCAGAGCCCGGGGATCGATCTCCTCGAATTCATCATGATCGGTAACAAGTACAAGACAATCTGCATCCTCGATCGCATTTTGCAATGTCACCCCCTCTTGTGAAATATACGGATCATAGAGCGACACCTCCATACCTTCACTTTCCGCGATCCTTTTGATTTTGAAGGCCGGGCTCTCGCGACTGTCATCCACGTTCGCCTTGTATGCAAACCCCAGAATTGTTATCTTGGGATTGATCCATCTAGGCTGCACCGACCCCGAAAGCATCTCCTTCACTATCTTAACTACCTGTATAGGCATGAAATCGTTTATCTCCCGGGCCAGGGTGACGATCTTGGACCTCGAGGATTTCTCCACCATGAACCAGGGATCAATTGCTATGCAATGGCCGCCAACCCCTGGTCCGGGTTTAAGAATATTCACCCTCGGGTGCTTGTTCGCGAGATCTATAGCCTCCCATACATCGATCCCGATCTCCTCGGATATGAGTGCGAATTCATTTGCAAGTGCAATATTTATGTCCCTGAATGTGTTCTCCATCAACTTGATGAATTCGGCGGTTGTGACATCTGTTGTGTACATCTGTCCCTTCACGAAGGAAGAATAGAGTCCGACGGTCCTCTCGATGGATCTCAGATTCAGACCCCCTATGATCCTGTCGTTGTTCTGCATCTCGAAAAGGGTTTTCCCCGGTATGGCTCTTTCGGGACAGTGGCTGTAATGGAATTCGACCGCCTTCGACCTTCTCAAGATGGGTATTATGAAATTCTTCGATGTTCCGGGTGGAACGGTTGATTCCAGAATGACAAGATCACCATCCTTTATGGATGATGATATCATGTGTGCTGCCGATTTCACAGCGTTGAGATCTGCCATCTTCATCTCCTTATCAAGAGGAGTGGGGACTGCAATAATGTAGCAGTCGGATACGATAACATCGTTAGATACATGAAAATTCTTCTTCCCCTTTGAATACAGATCCTCGAGCCCGGGCTCCTCGAAGGGGATCTTTCCATTTTTCAGGAGATCGATCTTTTCCTTGTTGATATCCACACCGACCACTTCATGGCCCGAGGATGCCAGAAGCAGGGCGTTCGGGAGCCCGATGTAACCAAGTCCAAGTACGCAGACCTTCATATATCTTCCTCCGATTTTCGATTTTTTCATGGCTTTTGCTGGATACACCGCCCCTACCATCATTGTCGATCACTCCGTTCAGGTTCGGTGTTTCTCTTAATATGGAAGTGTTTCGATCACTCAATGAACGGGTATCTGGATTCCCTTTCCATTACTAAACAGCATTCCTTCTGCCACACCGGATATGCGAGATTATTATTGGTATTTAAACCCAATGATGCCGGGTGTAAAAGTAATGGATTTTTGTACATGGCTTTCGCTGGAAGATTGGCGAATACCGGATGCGAAACTAGCCTCACAGACATCGTCTCGGTTCATTTTCATATCCGGAATGAAAAAATAATTATTAATTCTTCTTCATAGTAAGAAATTTGCTAAGAGCAAGAAGCATCCACGCCTGGGACCACCTCATATATGAGATCTTGTTCGTGAAAAATGGCCATTTCTGATAATAGAAAAATCCTCTTTCGTCATACATGTTTTCAAGGGTATAATCCATTATCTTTTCGGCTTTATCAAGATATTTTTTCTCTTTGAAGTATTCATATGCCTTACAAAAGGTTAGAATACCCTGGGCCTGATGATGGATATCAACTGGCCATCTTCTTGGCCATCTCCATCTTGACCTACCTCCCTCGAATTGTTCATTGTGATAAAAAAGCAATCCTTTTTTCAGGGCAATTTCCAACTTTCTGTTATTTAATCCTGTATATTTTACTATATCCATTAGACTGTCAAGAATGAAACCCTGATGAAAATCTATCTGCATCCTCTCATTCCCGGTTTTTTTATCGAGACTGTAAGGCCACAAACCATTCTCTCTTTGATATGAAAGGGAGAAGTTAATACATTTCTCGATTATGTCCCGATCCTCATTATTGCCTGTTATTGAAGATAACCTTGCAAGAAGTACGACTCCAAGCAGGGATGCATTGTGCACAATATTCTTGTCTATTGGGGTATAGCTGAAACAGATTCCATTTTCATTTTCATAAATATTTAGATCATCAAGAATAAAGTGTCTGGAACTCTTTACAATATTTAGATACTTTTGCTTTCGAGTGATTTCATAAAGGTCAAGAAAAGCATTTCCAATGAAAGAAGTGTTTACTATAGTTGGCTCATGACTTTTTGAAAATCGAGTTTTGTCTTGCCAGGGAAAATTAAAACCCCAACAATAACCAGAATATTCTTTCGATGAAAGACTGATCAATTTTCTTGCAATTTCTTCAGTATGCTCTTTATATTCATTTTCATTGATTATTTCTATTTTTAAAGCGTTGCTGTAAGCCTGAAGAATTAGTGCTAATCCTTTTGGATTAATATCCTTTTTTATTTTCAAATAAGTTCTAATGTTTATTGGAAAATATACCAATATTTGTGTGAATCCGAGTCTTAATAATTTTATTTTTATTTCTGCAAGATATTTTGATTTTAATGCGTCATATGGGTCATATCCTTTAAGATCATTAAGTATTATATTAGAGGAAGTGTTTTTAAAACATTTATAAGTATAGTTAATTTCCATATTAATCACTAATTAAATCTCTCAAAATATTTATTACATCATTTTTTACTTTTTTAGAATCTCTTTTAAAGATACCTATTTGGTTTTTAGTAATATGATCAATAAGTATCTTCACATTCCTGGAATGAATCATTCTCCCTTTTTCTATTAAACTCATATCTACAGATAAAAGGTTATTATTTGGAAAAAAACTTGCTGAATTTTTACTCATTATTGCGGCTTCTCTTGCCATTGTACCCGAACCTGTAAGAACACCTTTCGAATGTTTTATCAGATCAAGACCGTTTAATGGTTCTCGTGGTATGTAAACATTAGATCCGCCTAAGAATCTCTTATCACTTTTGTCCCTTGGAAGCAAAACTATATTCTCACCGATATCAGTTAATGCTTTAATAATCGGAGAAACAAGACTTTCATTACTTTTAACATAAAAGGACGCAAATGCTTCTGGTCTGATAACAAAATAATCAGAAAATGGTATTTTATCTTTAAAGAATGGATCTTGTATATATTCAGAAATATAAATGTCCTCTTTATATCCATCATATGTCAAGAGCTTATCTCTTTTTACATGCTTGCTAAATAGGTCTCTGCAAACTTCTGGAACCATGACATAATCTGCCTTTTTTTTAATATAAGACTCCATTGATTGAATAAAGTTTCTCTTTATTTTAAATTTCAAATCATTATCTAGCATCAAAATGGATTTTTTCATTCTTATTTTAGATACAGCTACACTCATTGGATTCTCAAAGGAAAGTGCTATATCAAAATATGGAACTTTGATTGATAAATTTAAAGTTCTAGTAAAAATAGACAAGGTTTTTTGAATTGGATTTTCATAATCACTTCCAATTATCTTGCCATTAATTAATAATTGTTTTGCAAGTTTTATAGTTTCACCTCGATTTCTTAAAGTTATTTCTATTTCATTATCCTTTGAAAGGTCGTTAATTATGGAATTAAAAAAAAGAGGGTGAGAGGGATTAATAATATCTATCCATACTGTTTTTTTCATTCTATTTACCTCATCATTATTTTCAAATCTTTTATTATCAGTATCATACATTATTTTAATATTATTTTTTATTTACAATCCTTTGAAATAATTCAAGATATTGATCGCCTACTTTTTCTATGGAAAAATTTTTTATGGACACGATCCTAGCTCTTTTTCCCATTATTGCAACTTCTTCTAAATTATTAATAATATATTTTAATTTTTCATTTAATATTTTTTTGTTCGGGACAATAAATCCAATGTGATTTTTTGAAATAACCTCCCCAGGATCACAATTCATAGATAGGACAGGAGTTTCTCTCATCCAAGCTTGTATGAATGTATTTGAGAAACCTTCTGATATACTTGTATTTACTAGAATATGAGAAGAAGAAATTTGCTTATTTGTTTCTTCAATGGGAAGTTCTCCCATATATATCAAATTTGGAATGTCTTTCATCAAATCCTTTATTTTGTCTTGATATTTTCCTTTTTCAAACTTTCCAATCATAATGAATTTTAATTTTTTATCATCATATTTTCTAGCTAGGTCAATAAATATTTCAGGTTGTTTTATTGGTTTAATATTTGCAACCCAAATGATTTTTGGTATATCTTCTTTAATAAAAGGACCTTTTGGTATAGGATGTCCGTTAGAAATTATTTTTGATTCATAACCATAATTATTTTTTAATTTTCTTTTTTGTTCTTTTGTTTGAGATATTATCTTAGTTGAATATTGATAATATCTTTTTTTTAAAATCCGATTAACCAATGTAAAAAGTAGCATTTTATTTAATTCAATATTTCCAGGATTTACATGCCTTTCCATTGAAATCCCCGTAATTACGGGAATTTCATTTTTCTTTCCATATACTGAAATAATATCAACAAAATGAAAATCTCCTCTTTGATAAATAATATCTGGTCTTTCATTATCTAAGATTCTATGGATATGTCTTCTATTTATATATTCAAAAGTTTTTATGCCCATATACGGTTTTTTAATACGATATACATTGAAATTTTTTTTAAAATTTTCTGGTTTAATATTATTTTTAGCTCCATAACAGAGATATATAATCTCATTTCCTTTTTTTAAAAAATGTTTTATTAGATTTGCAGATTGTATTTCTGCGCCTCCAATTGATTCTGTGTATAAATGACCTAGACAAAAAGCTATTTTCATTAAATACACCTATTTTTCATAATTTAATTTTGGGTCTAATTTTAAAATAATAAAAATTTATAATTTTCATTTTTATTATAAAAATTTTGGTGTCTTCATGATATCCATATGGTTTTTTTCTTGAATTTTTAATATCCATAATGTCATAATTGTTGTAAATATCTATGATAGATAAAAAAATATTTTTTGTGATGTCTTTACATTCTTTTGTTCCATCTTTAATGTGTAAATGAAATTTTGGAGAAACAACTGTACCAATTTCTGTTCTTAACATAGAAGAAAGTAAATTTGGTGAAATAATTTTTTCTGAAAAACTACGATTACCATTACATATCTTTACAAGCTTATTGTTTATATTATATATAATATCTCTGAATAATTTATTAGAATACAAAAATGGTGGTATTATATATGGTCTTCTCTCATTATTTTGAAATGTAAATATATGAAAATCCATAAAAAATACAGGTTTAATTTTTTTGCAATATTCCCACAAAGCATAACATTCCGGGCATTCATATTGAGTATTTCCAAAAAAACGCCAGTGAAAATTAATATCATTGATATTAGAACCTTGTTTCATATTTGCAAAACCATCCGGGTTTACAAAGGGGACTAGAACAATTGCATACTTATCAATGATACTTTCACGTTTCTCTTTTTCATTTAAAAGTTCCATAATCGATTCGATTGCGATAGGCTCCATTTCTGGAGGATGATATCCGGCTATGAACATTATTACAGGATTTTTTTCAACATCTCCATATTCATAGGAAACAATATCTCTATCTTGAACAGTTTTTCCAATTACTCTTCCTATCCCATGTGATCTTTTCGCTGCAAATTCTATTCTTTTCAATAAGTTGGAATATCTAATAGGAGAATAATTCGCAATAAAAATATTTTTTCCTGGTTTTAAGTTTATTGTAAATTTATATTTTCCTGGAACCTTCATCTCTCCATCAACATTTATTAATTTATATTGATCATCAATATTCTCCGAAACCCATATCCTTTTAAAAGGATTTTTCAATTTTTCTTGTTCATCGCATTCTACAAGCACTGTTAATTTTTTTCCTTTATTAAATAAATTTCTGATTCCAAAATGAAAATGATGATTATAATTATATTCTTTTAGATATCCTTCTGTAACTTCATCTTTTATTAATTCGACATGCAAATTATTTTTATTTAAATTATATCCTTTTATCATTGAACCTTCAAATTTTGTCATTATTTCTATTGTCATTAAAACACCATAATTATTCTAAATTTGATTTACAATATTAATTATAAAGAATAATATATATTAAACTATAAAAATCATGATATATGAGGTTTATTAAGATTGCATATATATTTCATTGAACATATAACAATTAATAAATTGTAAATTATTTTATAATAGATTAAATAAATATTTATTTATTTGAAATTATGTTATTCCTCATTTTTTTTCAAAGTTCTTATGACAATTTTAGAATACTTAGGAAACATCATTGTTTTGTTTTCATTCAAATTTTTTGTATTTATAGATTTGTTTTTTCGATATACAAAAAAAACTATAATTCCAATAATAATTATAATTACATTTATTAAAATTATTATATAATTTGATGTTAAAAATGTTCTATTTTTTTGGTCTGAGGAATCAGTCTCAGATATGACAGTAAAAGATATATTTTGAAATATTTCTACATCATTTATTGATATAGATATTTGTAGTGTCACATTACCAGTTGTTATTGGTATAAAAATACCCTCTTTTGATATCATTCCTGTTCCTTCTATAATAAACCATTCGTAATTATTAAATATTCTTATTATTTCATTGGATTTTGTATCGTATATTTGAAAATTGAATTTTATAGTATCTCTAATAGATATCTTATTTATTTCTGGTGAAATTATTATATAAAAATTATATATTGTTATTGGATTATTTTTAATGTATACAGTAATATTATCAGTTTCTGATAGTATTATTTTTTCTGAATTAAATAATTGTATTCTTAGAAAATATATACCATCGTCATAATTATTTGTATCCCATTTATATAGAAATATATTTGACATTTCATCCATAGGTTTTTCTAAAGTGGCTAATATAATATTATTTGCTACTATTTTTTGAATTACCACATTTTCTTCCCAATAGATGTAAGATATAATTTCAGTATTATTCTTTATTGTATTATTTTTTTCGGGATATAGGATTAAAGAGGATTTTAGATATTCATTATTTATATTGATTTCCACATTTTTAAAATTCGTAATGAATTTATTTTCCGAAGTATCTATTATTATATATCTATATAAAAAGAATTTTCCATATTCACTCTTTACAATAATTGATGAGTTATATAGATAATTATCGGATATTTTAGCCATTTTTATTGTTGTAATCTCACCATCCATTGGTATGTACTCAACAAATACTTCCTTAATATCAACATTATCTAATACATATACGTTAAATATGAATTTATTATTTATTACAGCAAAATTTAGTGTTAAATCTTTTATTAATATCGGATTTTTATTATCTATAATTGAAATTATTTTTTTGGATGTATTTAAAATATTTCCTGCATCGTCTGTAATCTTGAACCAATAAGTAAAATTACCAATTACGTTTGGAATACTGATTTGCCCATAATATAAACCTTCTAAATAGTTCAGTTGTGAATATCCATATTTTTCATTTATAAAAAATTCGATCTTTCCAGTAGCTACTTTGATATTATCTTCAACTTGAAGGATAACATCGAATAACTCTCCCGAAATACATTTTTCATCTACATTTTCACTTATAATAAATGGCGGATCATTATCTACAATTTCTATAACTTTTGATTGAGATTGAACTATATTGTTATCAATATCTTTTGCAATAACCCTATAATAGAATTTTCCAATAAGAAAGCTTGGTATTTCCACATTTGCATTCCATAAACCATCTTGTGGTGTTCCCTGTAACAATTTCATAGGGATTTTTATATGATTGGTTTTTTCTTCATACCAGTACTCAAGTTCTACGGTTTCTATTCCATTATTATCAGTCACTCTAACATCTATTTTTGCTTGTTCACCAGTGGATACATTAATTTTATTATTCAAATGGAAAATAATTGGAAACTCTTGCTGTATAATCTGAAATTCCACAAAATTCTCAGAGTTGTTACAATAGAATTCCAGATAACCTAACATATTTGTTTGTATATTTTTAAATATTTTATTATTTATCACAATTGAATAATGTGAATTGGGTTTTAAACTGCCAATCTTATATAGATATCCTTTTCTCTCATTAAAATGATTTTCTGTCCAAAATAAATAATCCTTATTATTTCCTTCATATTCAAAATCAATTGTAAATAACTCCATTATTTTTTTCTTGACATCATACATAGATTCATTTAATGGTACAATTGTAATATTGATATTACCTTGATTATTTATTTTATTTTCATATCTATACTTATAATCTTCATATATTATTATTTTCCCGCATTCCACAATTCTATCATTAACTATATCATTTATAGGAACAAACTCAAAGGGGCCAATATCTCTTATACCATAGATATTATTACTCTCTATATCGATATTTTTTTTAAAATCAAAACCATTATCTATTAAAATTGAATTCCAGGATGGTTTGTAAATTCCGTTCTTAGGGTTAAGAAAACCTGGATCTTGAGAATAGCCATTTTTTTCCTGTCCATATCTTGATTGAAATTGATAAAAGTTGAAAATTCCATCATTTCTGTGCCAAAATTCAACTTCCCCTCCACAATAATATAGATTATTATCAAATTTGTAATTTGGATCATCAGGTTTATGATTTTCATCAGCAAATTTTATTAAGCCTATTCGAGATTTCAATGAATAAAAAATATTATTCAGACAATTTATGCTACTTAACCCCGTACTTTGTATCAAATCTCCTTCAGTCCATACAAATAAATTATTGTAAATGTTGATATTACCAATTTCTTTTGAATGAACGGGATATAATAGAACCATGTGATTATTTCCACCCTCAAAAATACTATTCATTATAGTCACATTATTAACAAAAATTCCTACCGTTCCTCCTGTATTTGTTGCTATTGGTTCATTTTTAGCATGATGGCTCACAATAGTTACATTAGATGCAGAATGTCCGATAACTATTGATCCTAAATTATTATTGAAGGATGTGTTATTTAATAGTAGAATATTATTTCCTGATGTTATATCAAACCCTTGTTCTTTATTATATTCACAATGATTATTAATTAATGTAAAATTTTCACCTGCCGATGTCATCGAAGTACTATTTCCTTCATGAATTGTGATTCCATCATAACAATTCGAAATAAAACAATTTTTAATCATCACATCATGAATCTTCCTAACAGTTGAACCCATTATGGCAATACCAGCGTTTTTTGTTTTATTAATAGTAACATTTTCAATAATTATATCGCCACCACCTCTTCCATGTAGAATGCCATTACTGTTTGTATTAAATATATTTATATTATTAATTTTTATCCCATAGACTCCATATTGTGTATTTTCAAATATCATTCCTTGATTTCCTGTGTTCATTATAGAAATATTTTCTAACGTAATATAGGATGCAGAAACAAAAAATGCTGGTTTTGTGATATTATTCAAATCAAATAAGGGGTAATTTCCATTTCCATAAGCTCCATAATAAATATTATTATTCTTCATTCCTGAGTTTTTGACCAGGACATAATCGTTCCAAACACATCCTCTTTTAAATAAAATTTTATCCCCTGGCACTATATTATTAGTTTCTTGTTCTAATTTAAATATAGATCTCCAGGGTTCACTAATAGAAATTCCACTATTTTTATCATCTCCAAATATCGAATCTATATAAAAAATTTTATTAATTTGAGACATTAGTTGTTTTTTCTCAGAAAATGCTAAAATATTAAATGCAGAGGAGAATAAAATAAAAACAACAATAATTATTGTAAATAATAAAATAAAATTGAACTTTACTTTAGAGGTTAAGAATAATGGATTTGTTTTCATGATAATAATGATAATAGGAATTCTTAGATAAAAATTTTTTCTAATATTATGACTTGAATAGTTAATCCTTCCCCCCTACATCACTGAAATCCGTTTCTATGGTCTCCTTGAAGAGGTCACCCAATCCAAGTTCTTTCAATGTCTTTTCCGTTTTCTTAGGAACATTGAGATACCAGATCTTCACCTGACGACCCAATTTGACCCTGACCCTCTCAACTCGTTCCAGCTCGGCCAGTAACGAATCAGCTCGCTCCCAGGT